>Ga0265293_10010178_pt1 | contig 13215 bp, 13 predicted proteins | sample Munlanlewell138R_FD_192505 | JGI IMG/M metagenome (GOLD analysis project Ga0265293, IMG submission 192505) | Leachate microbial communities from a municipal landfill in Southern Ontario, Canada - Leachate well 138R | ecosystem: Engineered > Solid waste > Landfill > Unclassified | place: Canada... | reverse complement strand
TTCTCGAATATAAGTTGCTATTTCTTTCATCCTATCTGTTCCTTCATCTACTTTTACAACCTGACCCGTTAAGTAAAAAGCAAATAAAAGAGCTATTGCCCCTACTATAGGTGCCACTACACCATAATCCATATCCGTTCGTCCTCCTTAATAATATAATCTTACTAATCATCGCAATTATATTAATTTGGTAAATCACATATCCTCTAATTTAATTCATTACTATAATAAACAATAAACGAAATAGAAATAATATAAATGCATTTTGTTTCATAAATATAAATAAGACCTTTACATTAAAATAACACTTTAATATTAAGGCGTTCAACCTTAATACAAAGTATTATTTATATCAATGGGAAAAGTTGTTCCTTCCCTAAGATAATCAATAATTATTCCAAAGTCACTAATACCAATGCACACACTATAAATGCAATGGCTCCTACAGTTGTAATTTTGTTTAAAAGTTGATCATACCCTCTACCCTTTTTCTTTCCCAGTAATTGCTCAGCACCACCGCCAATAGAACCGGATAAACCTGCGCTTTTTCCCGATTGCAATAAGATACTCAGTATGAGTATAATACTGGCTATCACTTGGAAAACCATAAAAGCTGATTTCATTTTTACACCTCCAATTGTTAGAACATATTAATAGTAAAGAATTTTTTACATGAAGTCAATAAGAAAATTATAAATTATAAAAAGCATTTTTACCAGCATAGACTGCAGTAGAATCTAAAATTTCTTCTATCCTAAGCAATTGATTGTATTTAGCAACTCGATCTGTTCGTGAAGGTGCTCCGGTTTTAATTTGTCCCGCATTTGTGCCAACGACCAAATCAGCTATCGTTACATCCTCTGTTTCGCCTGAACGATGGGATACAATAGCAGTATACCCTGCTTTTTTTGCCATTTCTATGGCATCTAATGTCTCAGTCAGAGTTCCTATTTGATTCACCTTGACTAAGATAGAATTAGCAATACCTAGGCTTATGCCCTTTGCCAATCTTTCTGTATTGGTAACAAATAAGTCATCTCCTACTAATTGTACTTTTTGGGATAGCTTATCGGTTAATAGCTTCCACCCATCCCAATCTTCTTCAGCCATACCGTCCTCAATGGAGATAATCGGATATTTTTTGCACAACATCTCATAATAATCCACCATTTCTGCTGATGTTTTTACAAGACCTTCGCCCTTGAGCGTGTACTCTTTTGCTTTTTCATCATAAAGCTCTGTTGCAGCTACATCCAGTGCCAGCATGACATCTTGTCCCGGTTCATAGCCGGCCTTTTTTATAGCTTCAACGATGATCTCTAAGGCTTCTTCATTGGATGTCAGATTAGGTGCAAACCCTCCTTCATCGCCAACTGCCGTATTAAGACCCTTGCTTTTCAATACCTTCTTTAAATTATGAAAAATTTCTGTACCTGTTCTGAGAGCTTCCGCAAAAGATTCTGCTCCTACAGGCATGATCATAAATTCCTGAATATCTACATTATTATCTGCATGCTCGCCTCCATTTAAGATATTCATCATCGGTGTAGGTAATGTTTTGCCATTAATTCCACCTATATATTGAAATAAAGGTAAACCTAAGGATTCTGCTGCTGCATGAGCGACTGCCATGGAAACACCTAAAATCGCATTGGCACCCAGCCTACACTTATTCTCCGTACCATCCAGCTCTATAAGAATTTGGTCTATTCCGATTTGATCCAAAGAATTTAATCCTTCTATTTGAGGGGCTATAATCTCGTTGACATTTTCAACAGCAGTTTGGACTCCTTTCCCTAAATATCTGTCCTCTTCTTCATCCCTTAGCTCTACAGCCTCAAAAGCTCCAGTAGATGCTCCTGAAGGAACCGCTGCACGCCCCATGCTTCCATCCTCTAAAATAACTTCTACTTCAATAGTCGGATTTCCCCTTGAATCCAATATCTCTCTTGCATAAACCTCTTCAATATAAGTTGACATTTTTATTCATCACTCCTTTAACAAACTAAAAATTCACTATCTTAATAAATTCTTCCGGCGATAAACTTGCTCCACCTACCAAAGCTCCGTCTATATCAGTCTGCTTCATGATTTCAGTAGCATTATCCGGTTTCACGCTTCCGCCATATTGAATTCTGACTTCCTCTGCTACATGCCTATCATAACAATTCTTTATGGTTTCTCTGATAAAAGCAATCGTTTCATTGGCTTCCAAGGGAGTTGCTGTTTTGCCTGTTCCTATAGCCCATATAGGTTCATAGGCAATTACCATTTTCGCAACATGCTCAGATTGAATGCCCTTAAGGTCTTCTTTTATTTGCCTTTCTATGATTGCCTTTGTTTTACCCTTTTCTCTTTGCTCCAGAGTTTCACCTACACATAGTATAGGAAGTATACCATTAATAAAAGCTGTTTTCAATTTTTTATTGATGGATGCATCACTTTCATTAAAATATTCTCTTCTCTCAGAATGTCCTATGATACACAAATCTATACCTATATCCTTCAGCATCTTAGCGGATACTTCCCCAGTAAAAGCACCTTGATCCTCAAAATGCATATTCTGAGCTCCAATCCTGATGCTGGTTCCTTCAGTTTCTTGCTTTAAAATACCAAGTTGGAGATAGGGAACACATAAAGCTACATCCACATTTTCATTTCTTTTAAGTGCTTTAAAGGCCTTTATAAAAGCAAGGGCTTCATCTATCGATTTATGCATCTTCCAATTTCCAGCTATAAATGGAATCCTCAATTCATACTCCCCTTTCTTTCGGATATTCAGATTTTTTATTGATCATCTAAAGCTTCAATACCAGGCAATGCTTTTCCTTCAAGTAGCTTCAAGGACGCCCCACCCCCGGTTGAAACATGGGTTATCTTACTTGTGTAACCAAATTCCTCCGCAGCAGCTGCACTATCGCCTCCACCTATAATTGTTAAAGCATTTTCATTTTCTGCCATGGCTTTAGCAATACCTTCCGTTCCTTTGGCAAAATTACTCATTTCAAAAACACCCATAGGTCCATTCCAAATCACAGTTTTGGATTTGGATATAACATCTGAAAAAAGCTTTATGGATTCAGGACCTATATCCAGACCCATTTTATCCTTTGGTATTTCAGAAAATTTTACGCATTGATAAGGACTATCATTATTAAACTCATCTGCGACAAGAATATCAACCGGAAATATAAGTTCCATGTCCGCTTTTTCTGCCTCTTTTAAGATTTCTATGGCTAAATCTACTTTCGTTTCTTCTAATAAAGATTTCCCCACTTCATAACCCTTCGCCTTTAAGAAAGTGTAGACCATGCCTCCACCTATTATAATATTATCAGCTTTAGGAATTAAGTTGTGAATCACTCCTATTTTATCGCCCACTTTAGACCCACCTAAGATGATTGTAAAGGGTCTTTCGGGTTTATCTAAGGCTGTTACCATATAATCTATTTCTTTCTTTATCAAATTTCCGGATACAGAAGGTAAATATTTTGTAATGCCTGTTGTTGAAGCATGAGCCCTATGTACTGTTCCAAAAGCATCATTCACAAATATTTCTCCGAGTGATGCCAATTCTTCTGCAAAAATCGGATCATTGTCTGTCTCTTCTTTTCTAAACCGAATATTCTGTAATAAAGCAATTTGCCCAGGCTTCATTTCGCCTACTATCTTTTTAGTGTTTTCCGTAATAATCAAATCTTCATCCACAAATAGGACATCTTTTCCTAATAGTTCGCCTAACCTTTTAGCAACAGGTTTTAAGCTATATTTTTTATTAGGTATTCCCTTGGGCCTCCCCAAATGGGACAATAAAATAATGGTAGCCCCTTGGTCCATTAAATACTCTATTGTTGGTATAGAACTTTTTATTCTAATATCATCTGTTATATTTAAATTTTCATCCATGGGAACATTAAAATCGCATCTCACTATTACTTTTTTGTTCATTATACTGATATCTTTTATACTTTTCTTCATCATAATAGCCTTTCCAATGGTTAAGACTGTCTGAAATAAAAGGATTTCAAAACAGTCTTAATAACATTATTTAAATATATTCACTTATTATAATCCTTTTTCAATGATAAATTCAATTAAATCGGCGACTCTGCTTGAATAGCCCCATTCATTATCATACCAAGATACAACCTTCACCATATTTCCTTCTAATACCATCGTAGATAAACCGTCTACTATGGAAGATCTGCTGTCTTCCTTATAATCGATAGATACCAAGGGTTCATCACTATAGCCTAGAATTCCTTTCAATTCATTTTCAGAAGCCTTTTTAAAAGCAGCATTTAATTCTTCTGCTGTTGCTGTTTTTTCTATTTCACATACTAAATCAACTACAGAAACTGCAGGAGAAGGTATTCTCATAGCCATCCCATTGAGCTTTCCTTGAAGTTGAGGTAAGACTAATGCTACCGCCTTTGCGGCACCTGTTGTAGTAGGTATGATAGATAGAGCGGCAGCTCTCGCACGTCTCAAGTCACTATGGGGTAAATCTAAGATTCTTTGATCATTGGTATAAGCATGTATCGTCGTCATCAGTCCTTTTACTATACCAAAATTTTCATCTAAAACCTTTGCAAATGGAGCTAAACAATTGGTTGTGCAGGATGCATTTGAAATAATATGATGATTTTTAGGGTCATATTTATCTTCATTAACTCCTAATACAATAGTAATGTCTTCTTCCTTGGCTGGGGCAGATATAATAACCTTTTTAGCGCCAGCCTTAATATGCTTTTCCGCACTTTGTTTATTGGTAAATAAACCCGTTGACTCCAAAACAACTTCTACTCCCATTTCAGCCCATGGTAAATTTTCTGGATCTCTTTCAGTTAATATTTTAATCTCTTTTCCATTGACGACAATAGCACCTTCTTTAGCTTCAACTGTTCCGTCAAATTTTCCAAAAACGCTATCATATTTTAATAAATGTGCTAATGTAGCAGCATCTGTCAAATCATTAATAGCCACTATCTCATAGCTATCTTTCTTCAAGGCTGCTTTGAAAGCATTTCTCCCAATCCTTCCGAATCCATTAATTCCAACTTTTATGCTCATTTTTTTCCTCCCTATTTCTATGTTTAGATATTTTCTATCTTCATTATAGTATTTTAATATTATTAATATCTTCTTCTCTTCGAGGAAGAAGGAATATTCAATTCTTCTCTATATTTTGCAACTGTTCTTCTGGAAATATCAATATCTTTTTCATTTAAGATATCTGTTAGGTCCTGATCACTATACGGCTTTTTAACATTTTCTTCATCAATTAGTTCTTTAAGCATCGTTTTGATGCTCTGAGATGACATACCTTGCCCTTGTCCGCATGAAATCCCACTTGAAAAGAAGTACTTAATCTCCGTGATTCCTTTACAGCACTGAAGATATTTTCCATGTATAGCCCTGCTCACTGTAGATTCATGCACTCCAATCTCGTCAGCTACCTGTTTTAATGTCAAAGGTAGTAAGTATTTCTTGCCCTTTTCAAAATAATCATGTTGCATTTCAACGATAGCATTAACCACATTGTAAATAGTTTGTCGCCTCTGTTCTATACTTTTTATTAACCACATGGCTGCGTTAAGCTTATTCGTAAGGTACTGGGAAACATTGGACTCACTATCAGCGTTTAAAAGCATACTTTTGTATTGCGCATTAATATTTAACCTGGGCGCAGTAGAATCATTGACATGCACAATATATTTGCCATCTATTTTTTCTACTGTCACGTCAGCTACTATATATTTGATTTCATCTCCGGAAGCTTCAAATTTTCTTCCTGGTTTAGGTTCCATTTTTTTAATAATGTCCGCGTACTTCTGTACTTCCTCTACCGCAATATTGAGACATTTAGCTATATTGTTAAGCTTGTTGTCAGCTATATCATTTAAATGATCGCGAATAATTGTGAACAAATTTTCATCTGTAATTTGTGTTTGTCTCAATTGTATAAGCAGGCATTCGCTTAAGTCCCTGGCTCCAACCCCATTGGGATCAAAGTTTTGAACTAGCTCCAATGCTCTATTATAGAGCTCTTCACTCGTATTAAATTTCTGAATAATTTCTTTGTCGGAAAGCGTCATATAACCATTGGAATCCAATGATTCTATAATATAACGAGCTATTTTTATAACATCCTTATCTTCTATGCAAAACTGTAACTGAAGCATAAGATGTTCTGTTAAGGTAATGCCTTTGGACACAAATTGCTCATAGGAATTTTCTTTTGATTCTTCCCTGTGTTCAATTTGTCTATAGCTTATATCATCGAACTGTTTAATATATTCTTTCCAATCGATATCATCCTTCTTCAAGGAAAGATCTTCATCATAATCAGGTTTGTCACTGCCTTCATCACCGCTTTGACTTGGGGAATTTTCCAAGATGGGATTTGTCAATAGTTGTTCTTCTACATAAGTTTCAAGTTCATGAGTGTTAAATTGCAATATTTGAATAGCTTGTATGAGTTCCGGTGTCATTACAAGTTTTTGCATCTGTTCAATATTCAAATCAAAGCCTAGCTTCATACCTTCAACTCCTCTTATTACAATTACTTATTATATCATGAATTCGAAGAATTCTTGATATAATCCGCCGGAGGCATATAATATCCTCGAGTTTCAGAGGATATTATATCATAAATACTTATGACATTCAAATACCAACAACTTTTCAACTTAATTTTATGTTATTCCTTATCAATATATTCCTCAGCCTCTATTGCAGCTATAGCCCCATCAGAAACAGCAGTTACTACCTGCCTTAAAGATTTGGACCTGATATCACCAGCAGCAAAAACTCCTTGGATATTCGTCTTCATTTTTTCATCTGTCTTGATATATCTCCATTCATCCAAGTCCACTTTTGTCTCAAATAACTTACTGTTTGGTTTATAGCCCACAAAGACGAATACTCCAAGAATCCCATCTTTAGAATCCGCTTTATATTCATAGATTTGGCCTGTTACAGTGTTTTTCAGCAAAACAGATTCTACCACACCCTCACCTTTAATCTCCTCAATAACTGTATTCATCAATACCTTTATCTTCTCATTTTGCTCCACTTTTTCTTGAAGGGATTTAGCTCCTCTGAATGTCTTCCTTCGGTGAAGGATAGTCACCTTTTTCGCAAAACGTGTTAAATAAAGAGCTTCTTGCAATGCAGAGTCTCCGCCTCCAACTACGAACACTTCCAAGCCGGAATAAAAACCTCCATCACAGGTAGCACAATAAGAAACGCCGGCACCTACATGTTCCATCTCGCCCGCAGCACCTAAGGTTTTGGGATAGGCCCCTGTAGCAATGATAATGCTCTTAGCCTTATAACTTCCTCTATTTCCTTTTATCGTTTTTATTTCCCCTTCTAATTCTACTTCCGTAATTTCATCCGTTATAATCTCTGCCCCAAATTCTTTTGCTTGTTTCTCCATTCTTTTTGAAAGCCCAGGACCTGTTTCATCATCAATGGATCCGGGATAATTGGCTATCTGATGGGTAGAAAATATTTGTCCTCCCGGCACACCCTTTTCAATAATGACTGTAGACATCCTTGCTCTGGCTGCATATATCCCGGCAGCCAAACCTGCAGGCCCGGCTCCTATAATAAGAATATCGTATATTTTCTCCATGGCTAATACCTCCAATTATACTTTATTTTGCCGTATCCATAACATAGTATGCTATTTTTTCTGTATGATCTGAAATTCTTTCTAAATTAGTAAGTATATCTAAGAAAATGACACCGGCTCCAACAGTACATTGACCCTTATTTAAGCGATCAATATGACTTTTCCTGAGCTTTCTTTCAATCTCATCAATTTTATCTTCCCGAGTCACGATGCTTTGTGCTATCTCAAGATTGTTTGTTTCCAATGCTTCTATGGATTGTTGAACTGATTCTTGTACCTTTTCGTGCATATCCTTAAGCTCAGCAATGGCTAAATCGCTAAACTTAATAGCATTATCCATTACATAATCCGATAATTCAGCAACATTTTCTGCATGATCGCCAATTCTTTCGATGTCACTTATAAGACTTATCATCAGATTCATTTTTTCATGCTGTTGGCTTGACACATTCTCATCATTAAGCTTAACAAGATAGGACTCAATATTTCTATGTTTTTGGTTGATTACCTTTTCTAGTTCAAAAACTTGATCCGTAGGAAGCTTTTCTATAACGCTTTGAACACTCAAGTTATAGCTTTCAAGGGCAATCTCAGCCATGCTGATAATTTCCTTTGTAACCTGAACAAGGGCTATTCCCGGTGTGCCTAGCATTCTTTCATCTAGGTAGGTCTTAAACTCTCGCTTGCTGTCAACCTTCTCAGGTATTATTTTTTCAGCTAGTAGAACGATATACTTAGAAAAAGGAAGCAATAACAAGGTATTCACTACATTAAAGAAAGTATGAGCATGTGCAATTTGTCTAGCCGCATTTATTGGAGATAATGTTTTAGCAATAAGTATCGTTATATCTCTAAAAAATATGACAAATATAAGAGTACCGATTATATTGAATAACATATGAATTGCAGCAGCACGCTTAGCTGTTGTATTAGCACCAATGCCTGAAAGAACGGCAGTGACACATGTACCTATGTTTGTCCCAAATATGAGGGGTAATGCAATTTCAATGGTGATAAGCCCTTCAAAGGCCATAGCTACTAAAATACCTGTCGTTGCACTACTGCTTTGAATAATTGCTGTAAATAGAAAACCTACTCCAATCGCCAAGAAATAAATTACAGGTGATGAAACATCAATCGATAAAATAAATTCTTCGAATATCGGCATCGAACCTAATGGCCTTAAGGAATCTTGCATTAATTCCATACCCAAAAACAATATCCCAAAACCTATAAAAATTTCTGCAATATTTTTAGATCTTTTATTTTTTGCAAAAAGCCACATGGCTACACCAATGCCTATGACAGCAGGTGCTAAATAACTGAGGTCAAGTGCCACTATCTGAGCCGTTACCGTAGTACCGATATTCGCTCCCATAATGACTCCCGCTGCTTGTATAAGTGTCATAATCCCTGCGTTAACAAAACCTATTACCATGACAGTCGTTGCGCTACTACTTTGAATAACCATCGTCACTGCAGCCCCAACAAGCATCCCTATAATTTTATTGGTTGTCAATATTTCTATTATTTTCTTCATTCTATTTCCGGCAGATTTTTGAAGTCCATCCCCCATGATAGTCATTCCATATAAGAATAAACCTAACCCACCTACTAATCCTATAACGATTCTAATCGCCTCCTCAATTTCAAAAATGTCCCGCATAATCCCTCATCTATATGAGTCCTGCAAAGTTATATTGCCTTAATGCTTCATATAGAATGATGTTAACAGAATTTGAAAGATTCAGAGATCTCGCTCCTATACTATTGTTCATAGGAATTCTAATATTTCTTTCCTTATTAAGAGACAATATTTCAGGTGAAAGTCCTTTTGTTTCTTTCCCAAATAAAATAAAACTACCCTCCTCATAACTTACGTCTGCGTAAGTCTTGTCCGTTTTGGTTGTAGCAAAATACATACTGCAACCGGTATATTTCCTTAAAAAATCCTCTATACTTTCATGGACTTCTATGTCCACTGCGCTCCAATAATCAAGGCCTGCTCTCCTGACAGTCTTTTCATCAATTGAAAAGCCTAAAGGTTTAACCAGATGGAGCTTGGTCCCTGTAAGTGCACATGTTCTTGCTATATTCCCTGTGTTGGGTGGTATTTCAGGTTCAACTAGTACGATATTAAATGATTTCAAGTTACAACCTCCCTAATTTCTTCACCCCTAATTATAGCATCTTTTGCTAAATATTATTTTTATTTTTTATATTATAACCTATTTTTTTATAACAATCTTAACAAATCCTAAAATTTCAACAATCAAACACACTTTTTAATGTATATTTTTATTTTTATAAAGACAAACTCAGTTTAATGTAATATAATTACTTATGCTTCAGATAATGATTAAAAGGAGGTTATATTTATGGAAAAAGTCAATATCGGTCTTTTAGGTCTTGGCAATGTTGGCATAGGCGTATACAACATTCTTAACCTCAATAGCAATAAAATAAATGTTTTGTCTAACAAGGAAATCGTGATAACTAAAATCTTAGTTAATAACTTGAATAAAGAAAGAGACATTTCACTTGCACAAAATATGCTAACTTCTAATATTGATGATATATTGGAAGATTCAGATATAGATATTGTTGTTGAAGTTTTAGGTGGTTTAACTCCTGCCTATGATTACATTAAGAAAGCACTTCAAAAGAAAAAACACGTTGTCACAGCTAACAAGGCCGTGATTGCTACTTATGGTAAAGAATTACTGGAGATTGCTTCAAGAAATAATGTATCTTTACGCTATGAAGCTAGTGTTTGCGGGGGTATTCCTGTGATAAGTACATTGTCAAATGCCCTGAGCGTTAACAAGTTTGAAGAATTAATTGGTATTGTCAATGGTACAACCAACTATATATTGACTCAAATGACAGACTTTGGGTTGGATTATGACGATGTATTAGAAGATGCCAAGCGTAAAGGATTTGCCGAAGCTGATCCTTCTTCTGATGTAGAAGGAGAGGATGCGGCTTACAAACTATCTATTTTGCTATCTCTTACCTTTGGTGTTGAAGTACCCCCTGATGCTATTCCCAGACAAGGTATTACAAATATCTCAAAGGAAGACATTCAATATGCAGCACAATTTGGCTATAAAATAAAATTATTGGCAGCAGCAAAACAACTCAATAACAGATTAGAATACCATGTATGCCCAACTTTAATCAAAAAAAATCATCCCCTATCTTCTGTTAATAATGAATTTAATGCTTTGTTTTTAAAAGGAAATGCTGTCGGCGAAATTATGCTTTATGGTAAGGGTGCCGGTTCTATGCCTACTGGCAGCGCCGTAGTCAGTGATATATTTGAAATATCCAGAATAATGGGTAGCACATTAAACCCTACCGTTCCTATTCCAATGAATAATCCTGAAAATTATGAATTAGTCGGAAACGGAACAAGTGAATATTATATCCATTTAATTGTGGAAGATAAACCCGGAGTTTTAGGAATGATAACAACCTGCTTTGGCGATGCAGGTATTAGTATTGATGCTATAGTACAACAATCAAGGGGGGATCAATACGTTCCTATTGTCTATATTGTTCATGAATGTCCTCGAGTTCGATTAGATCAAGCTTTAAGCGCTATCATCAAGTTTAAAGAAGTAAAAGAAATTAAAAGCGTTTTACAAGTTCGAAAATGATATATTTTAAAATAAAAGGTAGGTATTTTAAAAATGAGTATTTATGAAAAATGGCAAGAAATAATAACTAATCAAAATGAAGCTAGTTTTCCACAATTTTGGGAGGATTATAGTACAGCGGAGGAAAGAATCTACACCCATATCCTGGAAAGCAAAAATCCAATTTTTAAAGGTAAGTTTCATGAATTAACAAAAAAATTTGAAACAACAGATGAATTATTAATTGGCTTTTTAGATGGCATCAGTTCGAGCATATCGGAAAAACTAGATTTAGACTCAGTTACACAAGACTCGGATATCAAAATAACTATTGACTTTGAAAAACTATACTTTAACATGCTCGAGGCCAATGCAGAGCATCTCTACTCCATCCCCGCATGGCAAAACATCCTGATGGAAGAAAAAATGAAGAAAATTAAAAAAGACCATAAACGGTCAAAGATTGTAATCAAAGAAGAAAAAATTGGACGAAATGATTTATGCCCTTGCGGCAGTTTTAAAAAATACAAGAAATGTTGTGGACGAAACAACTTTGAATCTTGAGCTTTACCGAAAGGAGGGATATTATGTTTGATGGTTTTGACAAAGATAATATCTACGCAACTGCAGCTAGAAGAATGCGTAATTTAAATGTCCCGGACAACACCAACAAGGATCCTGAAAATTCCGATAAACATGATCACGAGCCTCCCAAGGATATAAAATGCGACGAAAAACATCGACCTACAAATGTAAACCATATTTTCGCGGCAGCTGAAAGAATGAGGAATCTTGAGCCAAGTCCTATTCCTGCAATCGATTTTAAAAAAATATTAAAAAGATTTAAAAAATAAACAAAAGCCCAATCAGTAGGTAATGTAATAACCTTTTTTTGGGCTTTATTTTCTATTGCATTAGCATTTATTCTTATTCATGATTTTAGTCAAAAAACCGCCCTTAAATTTACTGGCTTCATAGCAGATGATGAAGGCCTTAGGTTCATATTTTTCAATGATTTTTATGAGCTCATCTTCTCTTGATCTTTTAGTAAGAATATCTAAGCGATAGCGTTTACTATCCCTTCCTTCTCCTTCATACAAGGTAACACCAAAACCTTCTTCCCTTAAATAGTGGATTAGATCATCATTTCTCCACAAGAGATTCACCATAATATTGTTGTATCCAATAGCCAGCTTGTTTTCAATGGCTCCGCCAATAAGTATACCTATACCAAATCCCATAGCATAAACAAGGAGTTCTATCGGTTTTCGTTCTCCTGTAAATATAAGAGATAAGCCAAATACATAAATCAATGAATCCGTAAACCCGAGCAGGGCTGCTATTCCTGTTTTATTTTTTACCATAAAAATCATTCTAAGGGTCATAATTGGTACATAAGTTAGCTGTATGCATAATATTAATAAAATTTTTTCCACAAAAACACCTCTATATCTCTTTTGCTTCGATAAAATAAGGTCCGCATTGTTCCTTTTCATGGGTGACAATATAAGTCCACTTATAATCCGAATCTACTACGTAAATATCATCTTCTAAATCAAAATCCGAGTCTTTTAAAAAACTGCCATCTCTGAAATTTAATACATCGTTTTCATTTTGATAAAAGCCTACAACCTCTTCCTTAAGGACTTTATTAAAGGCCTCTCTCGCCTCATCTTTTTCTAATAGATTAATCTTTTTGTAACTGCAAGCATGCCACAAGAAATCATCTAGATAAATTTCTTTCCTTTCTTCATCCGTTAGTCCACCTGCAAAGGCTAATTCCCATTTCTTTTTGAGTTCTTCAATCTCTGCATCATTCTTTTGTGTAACAGTACCTCCTGCGGTTATTTCGTTAACATCCTGGGTCTTTTGATAATCTTCTTGCAGGGAACAAAGTTCTTTTATAATTTCCATTTTATCCGATAGTTTATC
>Ga0265293_10010176_pt1 | contig 13216 bp, 5 predicted proteins | sample Munlanlewell138R_FD_192505 | JGI IMG/M metagenome (GOLD analysis project Ga0265293, IMG submission 192505) | Leachate microbial communities from a municipal landfill in Southern Ontario, Canada - Leachate well 138R | ecosystem: Engineered > Solid waste > Landfill > Unclassified | place: Canada... | reverse complement strand
CCGCCGCTGCCGGCGACGCTCCGGTGAGCGTCTGGCCGGCGGCCAGCAGAGTGCCGGCGGCCACGATCACGGCGGACAGGCACAGCAGATTGCCGATGCGTCTTTCGCGGGCATCCTGCAGGGCGCAGGCAGCGCCCCACAGCAACAGCAGTGAGTGAACGACAAAAGGCACCATGGATCAGGGGGAAAAATATCGCTGATGACGAAGTAAACATTCTACAGGAAAGCGGAATATGAATTGGTTGCGGAATACGAGCAGGAGCCGTGGCTTGAAGAGACAGGAGCCGATAGTGGCGATCGCCGATGGTGTTGGCGATGCCGGCCAACTGTATCTGCGCCTGGATAACCAGGGCGAAGTGATCGACTGCAGCGAGGCTCTCGCGCTGTTGCTGCCGGTGGCGGGGCAGGGCGGCGGACGGCCGCTGCGCGACTACCTGGTGCGCCCGGTATTGTGGCTGCGGGAAACGCCGGGCAACTGGCCGACGCAGTTGCCGATTCTCGATTTCAGGGCGCGCGAGGGCGGCGAGCTGCATCTCAGCGGCTGGTTGCGGCGCGACCGCCAGGGCTGGCTGATACAGTTGGTCGACGTCACCGCGACGATGGTTCGCCTGCAGGGCCTGGAAAACAAGTCGCAACTGCTTGGCCAGGCCTGGCGGCTGTCGTCGGCGTTGCGGGCTTCGCACCGGGAATACCGCAATCTGGTTGCCGACTGGCTGGAGTACCTGGCGTTGCGGTTGCACATTCCGTGGGTGACGCTGGTGTGCCGCAACGACCTGGGCGGGTGGTCGACGGAGCAGGTCTTCCGGCGCCCGGGCCAGGCCATCACCCCGATGGTGGAGGCCGATATCCGGGAAATGCTGGAGCGTTACGGCGATGATATTCCCGGTCAATGGTACGACCCGGCGGGGGGGCCGCCGGTATGGCTGGTGCCTTATCGCGAGGACAACAGGATTCTCGCCTGGCTGTGCTGCGGCGGCTACGAGGCGGGGCGGAAAGCGCCCTGGCTGGATCGGGAGGATTGGCTGCATCTGTTTGCCATGCTCGCCGCACAGGTGGTCAAGAATAAAAGCGAGGCGGCCCAGGCGCTGACCGCCCAGCGCAGCGCCGCCCTGGAATGGATCAGCGGGGGCGGCTGGTGGGAATATCAGCCGCGGCGCCGCAGCTTGCGCTTGGCTGCCAATCTCGCCGCGGTGCTCGAATTGCCCGCCGGGCAGGAGACCCTGTCGCTGGATGAGTGGATGGCGCTGGTCGACCCGTTGGAGCGCGATGAGTTTCGCCATCGTCTCGATGAAGCCGTCGGTGCGGGCCGGGCCTTTGTTCAGGTTTTGCGGTTGCGAGCCGGCGGCGCGCCGCGCTGGTACCGGGTCGAAGCCCGGCCGGTGGTGCGCGGCGAGGAATGCTATCTGCTGGGGTTCGTGCTCGATATCAATACCACCCGACAGCAGGAAACCGAGGCGGCTACCGTCAAAGCCCGGCTCGAGGGACTGGTCGACAGCGCGCCGGGCATCATCTACGTCCAGCGCTACGATGCCGGTGCCCTGGAAATGACGTTTGCCAGCGCCAGCCTCGGCACCATGCTCGGCTGGACCCTGGACGACTTGCAGGCCTCGCCTTACACCGCGCTTCTCCATCCCGACGACTGCGAAATCTATTTCGCCAGAACCCGCACCCTGCTGCGCAACGGCAGCGCCAGCTGCCAGTATCGAATACGCGACGCCGGCGGCGATTATCACTGGATCCAGGATGAAGCCAAATTGCTGCGCGATGACCGGGGCCTGCCCAGCGAAGTCGTGGGCTTGGGCCTGGATATCACCGACGCCAAGGAATCCGGGGAGCGGGTCGTGCACAGCGAGGAGCGCTACCGGGCGCTGGTCGAGGATTCGCCGGCGATCATCTGCCGCTATCTGCCGGATCTGCGGGTGACCTACGCCAACAAGATGCTGGCGTCATCGCTAGGTATCGCGCCGGATCACGCCGCGGATCTCAATCTGGGCGATTACCTGTCGCGCGAACAGCGGGCGAAAATGATCGAGAAGTTGCACAGCCTGACACCGGAACAGCCGGTCAACAGCATGGAGGTCTGTGTCCAGCTACCGGCCCATCACTACGGCTGGTGGGTGGTCTATCAGCGGGGCCTGTTCGATGCCCAGGGCCGGCTGGTGGAAGTTCAGGCGGTGGCCCGCGACGACAGCGAAGTGCACCGGACCCGGCATCAGTTGTTCCAGAGCGCCAAGATGGCCACTCTCGGCGAAATGGCGGCGGGCCTTGCGCACGAAATCAATCAGCCCCTCAACGTCATCAGCATGGCCGCCACCAATTTGCTGACGCAGGTGGACAACGACACGCTGACGCCCGATTACCTCAAGGCCAAGGTCGAGCGCATCGTCAGTCAGGTCAGCCGCGCCGCCGGAATCGTCGACCACGTGCGGATGTTCGGCCGCTATTCCGATGTCGAAGGCAGCCGGTTCGACCCGCGCAAGGCGGTGACCGGTTCGTTGTGGCTGACCCGGGAGAGCCTCGAGCGGCACGGCATAGTCATCACCGTGGAGATGGCGGAACTGCCCGACGTGGTGGGCCATATCGACAGGCTCGAACAGGTGCTGATCAACCTCATCATCAATGCCCGCTACGCGGTGCTCGGCAAAAAAGAAGAGAACCCCGACCTGGTGCCGCGTATCACCATCAGCGGGGAGGCCCGCGACGGGCGTATCGGTATCAGCGTCGAAGACAACGGTGGCGGCATCGAGCCGGCGATCGTCGAAAGGATTTTTGAACCCTTCTTCACCACCAAGCCGGTGGGCGACGGCACGGGGCTGGGGCTGTCGCTGAGCTATGCAATCATCCAGCAGATGGAAGGCGAAATGTGGGTGGAGAACGCTGCCGACGGCGCCAGATTCATCCTCGAGCTGCCGGCGGCGCAGGGCGATGCGTGATGGCGTGGCGGGTGGCGGAGCTGTCGTCGAAGGCTTTGCCCGGGTGTCGGCGCTGGTGGTGTTGGCGCTGCTCCGGCGGCGCGATCGTTCAGCTTTGCAAGATGCTGCGGAAGTGGCTTGGCGGTCCCTCGCTCAGGGCGGCAGCGGCATGAAATTGGTCGAGGTCGACATTGTAGAGCACTGGAATGCACTGTCCGGAGTGAAAGACTTCCTTGAACAGCTCATCCTGCCCCTCGTCGAAATACTCCAGTGTCGACCTGCCCCGGAAGAGATAGATTCCCGGGGTCTGGGGGATTTTCGTCGGCCACAGGGCGGTCTTGGCGTCCATGCTTTTGACATCTTCTCGCAGCTCCTTGTTGCCTTCGAGTATCGACAGCACGATGGCATCGCCATTGTGCCCCACCGCAAGCAGAAAGCTGATGTTGGAGAGGTGCTGAGCCTTGACCGTTTGGCGCATTGTATAAACCCCCGAATGGTCGCTGATCCGCTGATGGTTGGCGCGGCTGCTATCGATAAGCCTGATGAAAACGCCAGGGCTTGTAAATATTTCCATATGACTAATACCCCCGCGCCAGCGCCGGCGGTGACGGGGGAGGCACGCGACGGTCGCCCGGCGGCGCGGTGGTGGCTGAAACAAGGCCATCCCGCGGTGGGTATGGCGTCGCGAAGCGCATGCCGAGGCGCAGTCGGGCGACCTTTGGTATTAGTCGCAATTGAGTATTTTTTGTCCCGCGGAGGATGCTTACCATCTGTCGGCATCCTCGGTAGTGCTATGGATTCTGATCAGTGCTTGGTCCAGGCCTGTAGTGGGCGAAGGTAATTTTAAGATTTGATGTGATAAGGAGTTCGAATGCGCATAGTAACTAGGGCAATAGCCACGTGTGGGCTCATTTTCCTTGCCGGTTGTGCAAGCACTGGTGACGGCAACGGCAATCAAGGGAGGCAACCGTCGGACTTCAGAGATGTCGCGGTCGAGATACCCGAGTTGGGACGGGAGTTCGTCCGTCGCGGGAGCTTTATTTCGCCAGCGGCCATATCCCAGATCAACACTGCTGCCAGTCGCAGCGATGTCCTCGACCTCCTGGGGGCTCCAGGGGACGAATCCAGCGATGAATGGTGGTTCTACAACGTGAACCTGCCGGTGGGCAATGCGGGCGACTACCTGGTTTGCCAATACCGGGTGGCCTTTGATGGCCTGGATCAAGTGGTTGCCGCCGACTGGCGCCGGCCCCAGTGCCAGAGCCGCTATAACGAACTGCTCCAGCCGGACGTGCAGGAAATCACCCTCTCCAGCGACGTGCTGTTCGGCTACGACAGCGCCGAGATTTCCCTCGAGGGGAAAACCGAACTGGACGTCGCGGCCAGTGTCGTGGTCGAAAAAATAAAGCTCGACCGCGTCCTGGTGGTCGGCCACACCGACCGTATAGGGCCCGATGCCTATAACGTTTCATTGTCCAAGCGGCGTGCCGATGCGGTGCGTAATTATCTTGTATCCCAAGGGGTTCCCGACTATTTGGTGACGGCCGAAGGGCGGGGTGCGGCAGAGCCGGTAGTGGTTTGCGATGGCACCAGGGTGACGGCAGCACTGAAGAGCTGTTTGCAGCCCAACCGTCGCGTTCAAATCACTATTCATGGACAACGGTGAGCAGCCCCGAGGGCTGTAACCGTTTGGATTAAACGTCACAATTTTCGTGGAGTAAATTAGCATGGCCGCCAAAACAATCGGCATCATCGATAAGTCCAGTGGTGCTGTGACCAATGTCCCCTGGGAAGACACGATCACTCTCACTTCTGCGAGCGCGCTGAAGCTGCCCTTCGGACCCGAGGAACTGGATTCGACCGCGAAGGTCGGCAACGATCTGGAAATCACTCTCACCTCGGGCGAGAAGATAACGATCAAGAACTTTTTCAACGACGAGGATGAAGGCGAACGCAACGAACTCGTCCTCGAGGACGAAAATGGCGTGCTCTGGCTGGGGCAGTATGACGATGCTTTCGGTTCCGAATTCGCCTTTGCCGAAGTCTCCGAGCTGGCCGCCGGCGGCGGCATGCCCGACTGGGGCTGGGTGCTGCTCGGCCTACTGGGCGCTGGTGCGCTGGCTGCTGCTATAGACTCGTCTTCCTCTTCTTCCCATTCCAGGGGAGACAGTGATTCAGATGCGGACTCTGATGCCGACGCAGATGCTGACGCTGATGCAGATGCTGATGCAGATGCCGACGCGGATGCAGATGCAGATGCCGATGCCGATGCCGATGCAGATGCCGATGCCGATGCAGATGCCGATGCAGATGCCGATGCAGATGCCGATGCGGACGCAGATGCTGATGCTGATGCGGACGCAGATGCGGACGCTGATGCTGATGCGGACGCAGATGCGGACGCTGATGCTGATGCTGATGCGGACGCGGATGCAGACGCCGATGCTGATGCGGACGCCGATGCTGATGCGGACGCAGATGCTGATGCTGATGCGGACGCTGATGCTGATGCTGATGCTGATGCAGACGCCGATGCGGATGCTGATGCTGATGCAGACGCTGATGCGGACGCCGATGCGGATGCTGATGCTGACGCAGATGCAGATGCAGATGCAGATGCGGACGCCGATGCGGATGCAGATGCCGACGCGGATGCGGATGCGGACGCCGATGCGGACGCCGATGCAGATGCGGACGCCGATGCGGATGCTGATGCCGACGCTGATGCTGATGCCGACGCTGATGCTGATGCCGATGCCGACGCAGATGCGGATGCAGACGCTGATGCTGACGCCGATGCGGACGCCGATGCAGATGCGGACGCGGATGCCGATGCGGACGCTGATGCGGATGCTGATGCGGATGCAGACGCCGATGCTGATGCTGACGCATATGCTGATGCTGATGCCGATGCGGATGCGGATGCAGACGCCGATGCTGATGCTGACGCAGATGCGGATGCAGACGCCGATGCTGATGCTGACGCAGATGCGGATGCAGACGCCGATGCTGATGCTGACGCAGATGCTGATGCGGATGCAGACGCCGATGCTGATGCGGACGCAGATGCTGACGCGGATGCGGATGCGGATGCAGACGCCGATGCAGATGCAGATGCTGACGCGGATGCGGATGCCGACGCTGATGCTGATGCTGATGCTGATGCGGACGCAGACTCCGACGGAGACGGTTTGCTTGATCCCGCTGATGATCTGACGGGTGCGGTAATCGATGCGCTGGACAATGCCCTGGGGCTGGGAGGCGCCTTGGCCCCCGCTATCGGCGGCGTGGATAACCTGACGAATCTTCTGAACGACGCACTGTCGCCCCTGGTGGGCGCCGACTTCTCCCCCGATGACCCCAATGGCCTGGACGCGTTGGATGGTCTCGTCGGCGGCGTGGCTGGCGACTTGGGTGAACTTCTGGGTCCGGTGGTTGGAGGCCTCTTGGGCGATGGGGTCAGCAGTGCGGTCATCGACGCCCTGATCGGCCAGGTGGACTACGGTACCGACGCCATCGTCAACCTGCTGAGTGATACAGGTTTGCTGGGCGGTGTGCTGGTAGGCCTTGGCCTGGGTGGAACTCTCGATTCCTTGCTGACTGAAGATGGCGCACTGGACTCGGTATTGAGCTCCTTGCTCGGCGACGGCAGTCTGGTAAGCAGCGTGTTGGCGGAGCAGGGGCTGATTGGCGGCCTGCTGGCAGAAAACAGTCTGGTCGGCGATCTGCTTGCCGAAAACGGTCTCATCGGCGGGCTCCTGTCAGAAGGCGGATTGGTGGGCGATCTGCTGGCGGAAGACACTGTGCTCGGTGAACTGTTGGGGCAACTCATTGGCGATGCCGGCCTGCTGAGCGGGCTTCTGGCAAACCTCCTGGGTGGCGACGTCGATCTCATCGGTCAGTTGCTGGGCGAAAGCACGCTGGTTCAAGACCTGCTGGGAGAAACCGGCCTGCTCGCGCTGTTGTTGGGCTCAGAAGGTGTCCTCGGCGACGTGCTGGAAACACTGCTCGGTGAAACCGGCGTGCTGGGCGGCCTGGTGGGAGAAAACGGGCTTCTCGATACCGCTTTGCTCGATACCCTGTTCGCTGAAGAAGGCCTGATTACCCAACTCCTCGAAGGACTGCTGAGTAACGAGGCGCTCGAGGGCCTTCTCGCCAGTGATGGGCTGCTGGGGGCGGACGGTGCGCTGGGTATCCTTCTGGGCGAAAACGGCGCGGTGACGCAGCTGTTGCATGGCTTGCTCAGCAGTGACCTGGTGGACACCAGCCTCCTGAACGGCTTGCTGGCCGAAGGTGGCTTGATACCGGAACTGCTGAACGCTGTGCTCGGCGGGGAATTGCTGGGTGAGGACCTGCTGGATGGCAGCGTGCTGTCGGCCCTGCTCGGAGAAGATGGACTGATCACCGGCCTGCTCGAAGGGCTGCTGGGCAGTGGTCTTCTCGGCGAAGGCCCGCTCCTTGAAGGCGAGTTGCTCGATGGCCTGCTGGGCGCAGACGGTCTGGTCACCGGCCTGCTGGAAAGCCTGCTCGGCGGCGTGCCTTTGGAGAGCCTGCTTGGCAACGACGGTGTTCTCGCCGAGTTGCTGGGCAGCGAAGGGCTCGTGGCCGGCCTGCTGAACAATCTGCTGGGCAATGGTTTGCTTGAAAACCCGCTCAGCGGCGAAGGGCTGCTCGATGCGCTGCTGGGCGAAAACGGTCTGGTCGAGAATCTTCTCGGTGGTCTGCTCGATGGCGGCTTGCTGGATGGTCTGGCTGGCGAAGACCTGCTGGCTGGGCTGTTGGGTGAGGAGGGCCTGGTCAACGGCCTGCTCGATGCCTTGCTCGGTGAAAACGGTCTGGTCGGCGGCTTGCTGGGCGATGGCCTGCTCGGCGGCGACCTGCTGGGCGATGGCCTGCTGGCCGCGCTGTTGGGTGAAGACGGGCTGGTCACCAATCTGCTGGAAGGCCTGCTCGGCGGCGACATCCTCGGTGACGACCTGCTCGGCAGTGACTTGCTGGATGGTTTGCTTGGCGAACAAGGGCTGATCAGCGGCCTGCTCGACACCCTCCTGGGTGGCGGCCTGCTGGGTGACGACCTGCTCGGCAGCGGCCTGCTCGACGCGCTGCTCGGTGAAGAAGGGCTGGTCAGCAGCCTCCTCGGCGGCGACCTGTTGGGTGGCCTGCTCGGGTCCGAAGGGCTGGTGGGCCTCGACCTGGTGGAGACGCTGCTCGGTGAAGACGGTTTGGTCACCGGCCTGCTGAATGGCTTGCTGGGGGGTGATCTGGTGGGCGGCGATCTGCTGGACAGCGGTCTGCTCGAGGCCTTGCTGGGTGAGGAGGGCCTGGTGACCAGCCTGCTCAACAGCCTGCTCGGCGACGACCTGTTGGGTGGCGATCTGCCTGGCGGCGACCTGTTGCAGGGCCTGCTGGGCGAAGACGGCCTGCTCGGGGGGCTGCTCAATGGCCTGCTTGGCGAAAACCTCCTGGGAGGAGGTCTCACCGGCAGCGGGCTGCTGGAGGCGCTCCTGGGTGAGGACGGGGCGGTAAGCGGCCTGCTCAACGGTCTGCTGGGAGGCGACCTGCTCGGTGGGCTCCTGGGCGATGAAGGCCTGGTGGACATCAGCCTGGTGGAAGCGCTGGTCGGAGAGGAAGGGCTGCTGACCGGGCTGCTGACCACGGTGTTGGGCGGCGATCTGCTGAGCGGTTTGCTGAGTGGCGAGAATCTGCTCGACCAAGCCCTGCTGAACGAATTGCTGGGCGAGGAAGGCCTGGTCACCGGCCTCCTGGAAAGCTTGCTGGGAGGCGATCTGCTCGGTGGCGTGCTGGGCAGCGAGGAAGGAGTCAGTGGTCTCGTAGACGCCCTTCTGGGCGACGATGGCCTGGTCGTCGGTCTGGTGGATGGCCTCCTCGGCGCAGGCTTGCTCAGCGATACCCTCGACATCAACGACCTGTTGGCCGGCTTGCTCGGCGAGGATGGTCTGGTGACCGGCCTGCTCGATGGCCTGGTGGGCAGCCTCCTGGACAGCGAGGGTGTGCTCAACAGCCTGGTGGATGCGCTGGCGGGTGAGAACGGTCTGGTGGCTGGCTTGCTGAATTCGCTGACCGGCAGCGACGCGGGGCTGGACGGCATTCTGAGCGGCCTGCTCGGTGAGGATGGCCTGATATCCGGTCTGCTGGGTGCCCTGGTAGATGGGGGGCTACTCGGCGGGATACTGGATGATCTGCTGGGTGGGCTCCTCGGCTCAGGCGGTGGTTTGCTGGGCGATGATGGCCTGCTCGGCGGTGTGCTGGGTGATGACGGCCTGCTGGGCGGCCTGTTGGGCGACGATGGCTTGGTCGGTGGCCTGCTGGGCGAAAACGGCCTGGTTGGCGGCTTGCTGGGCGGCAATCTGCTGGCAGGTGCGCTGAGCGCTGAAGGCCTGGCCGCTAACCCGCTGAGCGCTGATCTGCCCGATGGTGCGCCGGGTGATGGCGACCTGGTCGGCGGCCTGCTGAGCAGTGATCTGCTGGATGGTGCAGCGAGTGAGGACGAGCTGATTGGCAGTCTGCTGAGCAGTGATTTGCTGGATGGCGCGCCGGGCGATGATGACCTGATCGCCGATTTGTTTGGCGATGACCAACTGACCGATCAACTGCCGGGCGGCGACCTGGCCAGCGATGCAGCTGGCACTGGCGGGCTGCAGGGCGGCTTGCTCGACGGTGGTGCGCTCGCGGCCGATGGCGGCGCTCTCGACAACCTGCTGTCACAGGATACGACTTCGTTGATTTGACCGTAGTCGATGGTGGTACGCAAAAACATCGGGTCGCAAGACCCGATGTTTTTGCTCGTTCCAGGGCAGTGAAAATTGCGATGCTTTTTGGTTTCAGGCGACCACCCGGGTGCTTGGCAACATGCCGTCTCTGTGGCGCTCTTTGTGAAGGTATTGTTCATCAAGTGTTTTCCCTGCGCGCGCCCGATAACGGCGGCAATGGAGATACATCCGGTGGTTTCAAAAGAGTTTTGAAGGGATATGGATATTTAGGATGAAGCAGTTGTGGCTGTTGGTCATGTTGATGGTCGTGTGTCGAGGCGTATCGGTCGCCGACGAAGGCATATCCGGGGAGCGGCCTCATTTTCCCTCTCGAGGCGGACCGGCGGAAGGCCCGTCTGCGCAGAGCCTGCAGGAATTTGTGGGGCAGGATTCAAATGCTGGTGATAACAAGGAACCTGCCGCGCCGGTAGCAGCGAGTGCGCAGCGGGAAAGACCGCGGCACGGCAAGGCGCCGCTGTCCATGTCGTTGCAGGAATTCGTCGAATGGGAGAAGAACAAGCCGCCGAAAGGGCGGCAGCCGCCGCCGGCCGCGGTTTCCGCCGAGGCCCCGGCATCGGATGAAGCGCCCGCGGAGGAGAAAGAGCCCGCGGCCGCGGTCGCCACACCAGCTGTGGTCGACAGCTCCGCCAGCGACGACGAGCCTGTCGCCCCAGCCGAAGTGGCCGCCGAGGATGGCCGGCAGCGGGAGATCACGGCGACTGCCGCCGTCGAAGCGGCCGAACCGGCATTCGACGATAAACACCAGGAGCGATCATCGCCGCCGATCGTGCTGGTGCCGCCGGAAGAAAGTGCGCTTGGCGAACCGGTCGCTCCCGAAACCCTCGAAGAAAAAGTGGAAGAAACCGTCTATCAGCCAGACGACAGCGGCCAACCACAAGGCGTCGACCAGCCAGAAGACGGCGCTGAGCCGGAAGAAATCGCTGCAATTCCCGACGAAGCCACCGCGGATACCGATATTCTCGCCAGGCTCGGCGGTAAAGCGGCCGGCGCCGGCTTGCCATTCTTTTCGCTGTTGCCGGGCCGCTCTTTGCAGCCGCCGGATCCAATCGAGAAGCTGGATGTCTTTTCAGCTGTGCGCCGGGCAGTGGACACACATCCGACAATTACCCGTTCGCTGGGTCGCTTGTACGAGCAGAACGAACAGCTCGGTGTCGCCCGCGCCGGTTACTATCCGCAAGTGAGTTCCGGGGTGAGTTCGGGCTATCGATCGACGACCGGGCGTTCAGAAGAGGCATTCAATGTGTCGGCGTCGCAAATGCTCTATGACTTCGGCAAGGTCTCCAGTTCCGTCGCCGCGGCGCGTCATGGCATCGACCGCGACCAGGCACGGGTGTTGAACGAGGTCGATACCCTGGCCAGAGATACGGTCCATACGTTTATCGAGGTTCAACGTTACCAGTCGCTGCAGGACATCGCCCGTGAGCAGATTCAGTCGATCATCGAGATCGAAGAACTGGTGGCCAAGCGATCCGCCAAAGGCGCGAGTTCCCGGTCCGACGAGATCCAGGCCCGGTCGCGGAAGGAGTCGGCGATGGCGACGGAACAGCAACTGAAGGCGCAGCATGACGCCTGGAAAAGGGCGTTGCAGAACCTGGTGGGCATAGACGGTGAACTGCGGATGTCGAAGGGCTACCCCCGGGATTTCGACAACGCCTGCCTGCGGCTGCCCGAGAATTTCGATAATGCACCTCAAATACTGATCGCGGAGGCGGAGCGCGCGGAAGCCATGGCCAGCATCGAACGGGCGAAGGCCGAATTTTTGCCAACCGTGTCATTGCGCGCCAATTACGATCACTACTTCAATCGCCAGACCAACACCATGGCTTTTCTGGAGGACGACGAGGATTTTTCCGTTACCTTCAATCTGGCCAGCAATATTTTCCAAGGCGGGGCGATCCGGGCGCGAAAACGGGCCGCCGATTTCGCGCTCCACGCGGCGACGGCGGCCCGGGATGTCGCCTATCTTACTCTGTCGCGGGGCTTTCTCGAAGCCAGGGACCAGACGGCGAGCCTCGCCAACCGCTTTACCTTGCTGGAAGCCCAGTACGACAGCCTTGTCAAAACCCAGGAGCTGTACCGCCAGCAGTATCTTTCGCTGGGCACGAGAACCCTGCTCGATATTCTCAATACCGAGCAGGAAATACGTCAGGCGCGATTTGAGAAGGAGAACACCTTGTTTGACCTGAGACGCTTGCAGATCGACTGCCTGTACAGTGTGGCGGCAATCCGCCCGGCGTTCAGCCTCGCCGACAGGGTGGTGCAGGGCATGAGTATCGAGCCATGACCGACGACGCCGTAGCAAGAGATGATGCAGTGGCAAGAAACGCCGGGAGCGACGATTACGCGCCCTGGATCGACGCCATGCTCGCCGTGGCCCGGCATTATCGGCTGGAGTATTCCGAGGAAAATATCCGCCTGGCCACGGCCTGGTCCAAGGACAAGCCGGCCGGCGAGGTGCTGCAGGGCATGGCTCGCCAGATCGGCATGGCCCTGAAAGTCACCACCCTCGATATGGGTCAATTGACGCCCTGGCGCCTGCCGCTGGTGGTGCAGTTCGGCGACGGCCAGGTGGCCGTGGTGGAGAGCGTCAGCGCTGACGGCGAGGTCGGCATTGCCTACAGTGGCGAAGGCGGCCTGAAAAGCACCATCGGCCGGGAGGAACTGCTCGGCAACGTCACGCTGGCGGCCATACTGCGGCCGGCGCGCTCGGTGCCCGACGCCCGCGTCGACGATTACATCAAGCCTTACGAGCAGCACTGGTTCCGGAAGATCGTGCTGCGCGATCTCACGCCCTACAGCCATGTGTTGCTCGCCTCGCTGACCGCCAATGTGCTGGCACTGGCGGGCATCCTGTTCGCCCGCCAGGTCTACGACCGCGTTATTCCCGCGGGATCACTGCCGACACTGTATGTGCTGTTCGGCGGGGTGGTCGTGGCGATGATTTTTGATTTCGTGATGCGCAGTATGCGGGTGCGGATCACCGATCTGGTGGGCAAGCGCGCGGATATGCTCGCTTCCGACCGGGTGTTCGGCCATGCCCTGCGCATCAGGAATTCGAAGAAGCCTCGCGCCACCGGTACCTTCATCGCCCAGATCAGGGAGCTGGAGCATGTCAGGGAGTTGATGACGTCGAGCACGGTGACGGCGTTCGCCGATCTGCCCTTTTTCATCCTGTTCTGCGTGGTGCTGTGGTATATCGCCGGCCCACTGGTGCTGGTACCGATGGCTGCGTTGCTGCTGTTGATCATCCCCGGGTTCCTGGCGCAGCAGAAACTGCGCACCCTGGGCAGCGAAGCGATGCGCGAGTCATCGTTGCGCAACGCCATGCTGGTGGAGGCAGTGCAGGGCCTCGAGGACATCAAGATGCTCCAGGCCGAGCAGCGCTTCCAGCAGCAGTGGAACCACTACAATGCGGTGAACGCCAGCGCCAACCTGAAGCTGCGCTTTATTGCCAACTCGCTGAGTGTCTGGACCCACAGCCTGCAGAATGGGGTGTTCGCCTGCGTGGTGCTG
>Ga0265293_10010175_pt1 | contig 13217 bp, 12 predicted proteins | sample Munlanlewell138R_FD_192505 | JGI IMG/M metagenome (GOLD analysis project Ga0265293, IMG submission 192505) | Leachate microbial communities from a municipal landfill in Southern Ontario, Canada - Leachate well 138R | ecosystem: Engineered > Solid waste > Landfill > Unclassified | place: Canada... | reverse complement strand
TGGTAAATGATACAAATAACAAAGAGTATTGGCTCTTTTCAAAAAGTGGATTCGCCAAAGAGTTAATTGAAGCTAAGGTAGCAACTTTAGTTAGTGTTGAAGATTTAGTAAGAGTTTGAGGTGTTTTGCCTTCTTAATATTCCTTTAAAATATTATTAAAAATCCTTAATCTCCCCTCAAACTCTTCTTTTAATAAGTTATAAATTGCCAATAAAATTGTTGACAATCATACTTTAACCTCTAATAATGTTAGATATAGGGTATTTTTTGTTAAATCAAACAAAAACTTTTATTGATGTGAGGGAAATAGTGGGGCTTTTATCCAATAGGGTTGTTTTTATAACTGGAAGAGGAACAGATGTTGGTAAATCTACACATCCATGGAATGCTAAAGATAAAATACCCCTTTTTGTCATTAACAAAAATTTTGTTGGAACCCTTCAAAGATCAAAACCACTTTCTTCCTATTTTTCATGTCATGAGTTTTTGAATATTATTTCTATCTTTCCAAAGGCTTCCAATGTAGTTGGTTCCTTTCTTGCTTATTGTGCTACTTCAAAGACTAAGTTCTTCAGTTTATTTAAATTTGTTCATAACGCTGCCTATCTTGGAATGGATAAACAGCAACATAAGATAAATAAAACTTATGGAAAGATAAAAGAAAGTGAGGCGAGATTATACTAAATCTACCCCATCAAATGATTGTGAATATCAAAGTATGTTACGAGTATAGTTGCACTTTTTGGCAATTTGATTCTACATATTACAGGCAGGGAATAAATGATACCAGCAGAGTACGCATGCATTGAAGTAAAAAAAATAGTTGACAAAGGGATGATTCCAGCAGCGCTAGCAGCTGGAAATCTTTTGCGAGAGGAGTTTTCAAAGAAAAGATTCTCTGTAACTCAAAAGTCTGGGCAAGGAGATTTAGTTACAGAAATAGATTTGAAAGCTTCTGCATTGATTAATACTGTTTTAGGTGGTGTTTTCCCGAACATTCAAATAATAGATGAAGAAGATGACACATTAAGCAGTTTTAATGACATTGAAGTTGCGTTTGTTGTTGATCCTTTAGATGGAACTCTTAATTTTGTTCATGGTTTGACCGAATTTTGTGTTTCGATTGGGTTAATTTGCAAAGGTAAACCTCTAGCTGGAGTTGTTTATCATCCAATCCACAATATTTTATTTGTTGGGATTGATGGCGTTGGGTCTTGGAAAAATGGAAAAGAAATTAGAATTGGAAAGGAGAGAGAACTTAGAGAGTGCTTATTGGGTACTGGAGTTCCATACGATTCTAATTTAAGAGTAAAGGGCTTTATCAAACCTTTTGAACATCTAATGGATCAGGTACGAGAAATAAGACTACTTGGTAGCGCAGCCCTAGCTCTTTGTTATGTAGCTTCAGGACAGTTGTCGGGTTTTTATGAATATGGTTTAAGCCCATGGGATGTCGCTGGAGGAGCTGCAATAATTATGGGTGCTGGAGGAGTTGTGTTGCCTATAAAGAGTAACTCAGATCCTATTTTTGATGGTACAATAGTTACTGCTAATGCAACAATAGCTACATTTCTTAAAAATGAACTTATAAAATAAGAGCAATATCTCTATTAAAGTAAATAACAACAATATTTTTAAGGAATTAGAATCTTTATATTAAGTTCTTTTAAAAGGGAAAGGAAGGGTTGATGAGGCAGTTTATCTGTTATTAGGATATCAATGTCTCTCATATTCCCATATTTTATAAAAGCCGTTTTTGTAAATTTAGAACTATCTGCTAACAGTATAATTTCTTGGGCATGGGATAAGTACTGTCGCTTCACAATTGCATCATTATAGTTATAGTCAGTTAAATCTAAGTTATCGTTAATCCCTCCGACTCCTAAAAATAGTTTGTCAGTATAAAAGTTTTGTAATCCAGATAGGGTTAAATCTCCAACAGTTGAATTTTCCTCTTTCCTTAGAACTCCTCCCAAAACAATAATTTCTCCGATGGCAGGAGAAGATTTAAAAAGATTAACAACATTAAGACTATGAGTTACTACAGTTAGGTTGTGAGCTTGAGTTGCTACACTTTCAGCTACTTTATAAACAGTAGTACCAGTATCAAATGCAACACTATCACCATCTTTTACTAAACTTGCTCCAAGTTTCCCTAACTGCACTTTTTTTTCGTGATTTTGCAAGGTTCGCTCTTGATAAGAAGGTTCATATGAGGTTCCACGGACACTAAAAGCTTTCCCATATTTTCGTTTAATCAAATTAGTCAATTCAAGTGAATCTAAATCTCTTCTAATAGTCATCTCAGAAACATCAAGTTCTGTTGCCAAAGACTTAATCGAGATAGATCCCACTGAATTGATTTTTTGGAGGATGAATGCTTTCCTATCTGATATGTTCAATATTACCTTCCCTTTTATCTTAAATCGACTTTAATTATAAGATATTTTTGAAGATATTTCTACAAATTTATAACAAAGTTGTAAGGCCAATAGAGAATAATATGACAAAAAGAACTAGAACACATTCAGAAAACCCATAATTTAATGACTAAGAAAATTAGCCAAATCTTTGTTCTATACATCTATTAATCTTAAACTCAAAGCTAAAATAAATTTTCATAAATTTGTTAATCTTTAAATCTTTAATACTCTTGGTTCATATCGTACAAAAATTCAAGCTATTTAGCCTCGAACCTTCCATTATTTTATTTCTTTTTATTGTTAACTGAAGACTTAGTACTTTGATTGTTTTTGTGTTTTCTTTTTAATTATTTACCAACATATTTAATTTATGAAAATGAATTTGAACAATCTTTTTGTGCACAAAACAAACAAAAAAATCTATCTTCTCAAGCTTCCAAATAAAACGTAACTCTAATTGTTATTGATTTTTAGCTTGTAAAATGATAAGGTCACTTGAAGTTTTATGCATTTACGTAAATTGGTATTTTGCTAAAACAAATGTACAAAAAATTGCAACTTTTTTTTGAAAGATAGTTGCGAATCATTGATGATCAAACAAATACAAGTTGTAAAAACTTCCAAAAAATTTTTAAAGGATAGGTGAACAAAACAAGTATGAAAAAAACAAAAATTTTGGGAATAGACATTGGAACAACAGCAACAAAAGTTATAATCCTAGATGAAACTGGTAAAATAGTTGGGGAGACACAAAATGTTAGTACCCTTATCAGTAAACTAGCCACTTGGGCTGAAGAAAGTCCAGATCAATGGTGGAACAATGTAGTTCTTTGCGTACCAAAGCTTTTAAAAGAGACAGGCACTTCAGCCGAAGAAATTGCTGCGGTCGGTGTTGGAGGAATGGTACCTACCCTAATCCTTTTAGATGAGAATGGCAAAGTACTTAGAGATTCAATCCAACAAAATGATGCTCGCTCTGTTAAAGAAATAAATATTTTTAAGGAAAAGCTAGATGAAAATAATATTTTCCAAAGAACAGGGTCTTTAATAACTCAACAAAGCATTGGTCCTAAACTCCTATGGCTTAAAGAAAATGAGCCTAAAAATTTCAAAAAAGCAAAAACTGTCTTAGGCTCATATGATTACATAAATTATAAACTTACTGGAAAGCTTTTTGTTGAAAAAAACTGGGCATTAGAAAGTGGTTTATACGATTTAACAACAAATTCTTGGTTAAATGAAGTTGTTGAGGCTTCAGGTATTTCAGTAGACATGTTACCTGAAGTTAAAGACTCAAGTGAAATTATTGGTACTATTAGCAACGAAGCTGCTAAATTAACAACACTTCTTCCAGGAACTCCTGTTGTTGCAGGAAGTGCCGACCACGTCTCTTCAGCTTTTTCAGCTGGTATTAAAGAGAGTGGAGATTTGTTAGTTAAACTTGGAGGAGCTGGCGATATATTACTCTCTCTTGATACTCTAAAATTAAATCCTAGTCTTTTCATGGATTACCATTTAATTCCTAATCAATACTTATTAAATGGATGTATGGCTTCCAGTGGTTCGCTAATAAAATGGTTCCAACAAGAGTTTAGTGAGGAGTTTGATTACAAAGAATTAGACAAAATGGCAGAAGCAATTGATGCTGGATCCGAAGGTTTAATGGTCCTTCCATATTTCTTAGGTGAAAAAACTCCAATTTTTGATCCACTAGCAAGAGGACTTTTCTGGGGCGTAACTTTGCAACACACTAGAGCCCACTTTTTTAGAGCAGTAATTGAGGGAATTTCTTACGGTTTTTTACACCACGTCAAGATTATCAGAGAAATGGGACTTCCAATTAAAAGGATAAGAGTGACCAATGGTGGAGCAAGAAGCTTCTTATGGAAACAAATAACAAGTGATGTTTTAGGTCTTCCACTTGAAATAGTAGAAAACCATCCTGGCTCTTCTTTAGGTGTTGCTTTTGTTGCTGGTTTGGGTGCGGGCGTCTTTTCCAGTTGGGATGATATTGATAAAAGTATTGAAATTAAAAATATTGTTCAGCCCAATTTAGATAATCATGCTAAATATTTGGAAATGTTTGAAACATACCTAGAACTATATGAGGTAAATAAGCCTCTGTTTCATAAAGTAAACGGATAATAAAAGTGACTCAAGGCACATAAACAAAACAGTGCTTCACTTAGATTTAATTAACTAATAGACAACCTTAGGTCGTAGTAATCAGAGTTTAAAACTGCGACCTAGGGTTTTTGACCTTTGATAAACTAATACTCAACTACATAAGGCTCTTATTATTAAAGTCTTTCAAACAGCAATCAATATATTTATCTCCAAATCAAATTTATCTTTTATTCTAATTGAGAAATTTGAACACTTTTACAAACATTTATATTATCAAACTATTCTTATCTTATTTCACAAGAATATGACTATATTTTTGTTATAATAAGAACTTTAAAGCATACAAGTAAATACACTTAATTCTTCATAATATATAGACTTCCTTTGAAATAAAAGGTAATATAGAACATAGAACTAAACTTTGTTTGCATGGAGGATTTTAAAATGAATTGTAAAGAATTTGATTCAGATTTTTGTAATGTCAAATACATTGAAGAAGACAATGTAGTTCTTTTAGCGTGGAAAAAACCAAGTTATTTTGATGATTATCGCTCTCCTTCATTGTTTATGCTTTGGTTGTTGCAAGAGCATCCTGACAGCAACTATATAGTGGATGCTAGAAACGGTTTTGAAGATGTTCAAGAAGATATAGATTGGGGATTCTCGCTGTTGTTACCTCTGATGGCCAAAACTAGTTGTAAAACAGTAGTTTTTATAATGAACCCAGTTAACGAGATTGAAGGTGAAATGAGCATGTGGGGTAATGAGTTTAAAAAATACTTTGATGTACATCGTGTTGACTCTTACGAAAAGGCACTTGAATTTGTAAAGTAGCATTACATGCTATTGTTTAATCCTTTAATTTAAAAAGCCTAGGTGACTATAAAGTCCTAGGCTTTTTCTTTTATATGCTATTTGCAACAATCGTTATTGTGACTGTTGCAAATATTTTTGGCAACAATAACTAAATTGTTGCCATTAGTCTGAAATTATTTATCTTATATGGCGAACACTGATATCAGCAATATCTGAAATTTCAGGAGCAATTAAGTTCTCTCGATCAAGAGATATGGGATTTCCTCCCATTGCTCTTGCTAGGATTAAAGTTTGTGCTCCTTTCTCAGTATATTCAGCAACTATAAACGCATCCTCTAGAGTGTCCCCAATATATATTGCTCCATGGTTTTGCATTAGAGCTGCTTTTCGATTTCCCAATGCTTCAAGAATGTTATCAGCCAACTGTTGAGATCCTACCGAAGCATATTCAGCACAAACTACATCTCCCCCCACATAAAGTTCCTGTTCTGCCAAATATGTGGGAATGTTTTCTTTACAAATAGCAAAAACTGAAGAATAAAGAGCATGTGAGTGAACAATTGCATTTATGTCTGGTCTAGCTCTGTAAATAGCAAGGTGCATTGGCCATTCAACTGTGGGATACCTATTTATTTCTGGATTAAGAATTTTTCCATCTATATCTATAACCACAATATCTTTACTTGTTATATCTTTCCAGTTTTTTATTTCCAACTCTTCACTTGGTCTTGGATCAATATAAATTAATCCAGTTTTAGGATCTCTATAACTTAAGTCACCTGAATCAAGAGAAGTACTCAAACCAGAATCTACCAACTTATGGGTGAATTTAACTACCGTATCAATTATTTTTTTATCCATTTTTACTATCTCCTAAATATTTTATATTAAATTAAAATTCTTCTTATCATTAGAATCAAAATAGTTGAGTTTATTTATCTAACATTCAATTTGTTAGATTTAAGGTGTTTTCATATGCTAATTTATTTAAACAAGACTTCAGTACTTCGACCCCTTTATTCATATCTTCGATAGAAGCAAACTCTTCTGGACAATGACTACGTCCATCTTTGCATGGGACAAAAAGCATTCCAACCTTGCCAAGCTTAGCCATATTCAATGTGTCATGACCCGCTCCACTAGATATTTTTTTATATGAATACCCAAGATTTTTACAAGCATCTTCGAGTAGCTCTGTTAATTTATCATCCATTGAGGTTGCAATATTGTTAGGGAATTCTAGCCAACCTATCTCTTTACCACCAGGTAAAGCTTCTTCTTCACAAACACTTTTTACTGCTAAAGCAATTTCTTGTTTTATTTCTTCAACTGGATGGCGAAGATCTACTGTAAAACTCACTTCTCCTGGTATCACATTTTCAGCATCTGGCTTTGCCCAAATTCTTCCCACTGTTATTACACCATCTCCAGTGTTTTTCGCAATTTCTGGAAATCTTGCTATTGCACGGCTAGCATATACCATTGGGTCCTTGCGATTAGCCATTGGAACTGTGCCCGCATGCCCAGCTTCACCATACATTGTAACTCTGAACTGTTGCGTACCTACAATTGCATCCACTACTCCAATCGACAAGCCACTACTTTCTAATACAGGCCCTTGCTCAATGTGCATCTCCAGATAGGCACCAACATTATCCCTTACCGCATCTTTGATTTTATTTGCATCAAGTCCAACCTTAGACATAGCTTCAGCTATTGTAATTCCATTAACATCAGTTTTTGTCTTAAAGTCATCTTCATCTAAAGACCCAGCAACTGCATGACTTCCCATCAAACCAATGGAAAAACGTGATCCCTCTTCTCCTGTAAATGCTACAACTTCGATAGGAATAATAGGTTTTCCCTTCTCTTCTATTATTCTTTTTACAGCAGCAAGACCACCAAGTACACCGAAAATTCCGTCGTAGTTCCCTCCATTACGAACTGAGTCAATATGGGAGCCAGTTATAATTGGAGGAGCATTTTCAAACTCTCCATCAATCCTTCCCCAAAGGTTTCCAGCAGCATCTTTTCGCACAGTTAAACCACTTTTTTCCATCCATTTAGTAAGTAGTTCTTGTATTTCAAGTTCTTCTTGGGTATAAGATCCTCTATAATAGCCTCCATCTGGCAAGGCACCAATTTTAGATATAGAATCAAACCATTGTTTTAGTTCTTTCAAGTTTTGTTCCTCCTAATGCTCTGTAATAATAGCCCCGTCAACCATTACTTTTTTCCCTTTAGAAATTGTAAGTAATGGCTTACCCCAAAGTCTCCACCCTTCAAATGGGCTTTTAGCACCTTTTGTATAAAAATACTTTGAATCAACTGTCCACTTTATGCTCTCGTCTATTAACACTAAATCTGCATCTAATCCTACGCTAATAGTCCCTTTTTTATGGGAAAGACCAAATATTTTAGCAGGATTTTCACAACATAGTCGCAAAATATCAGCAGTTATTATTTTGTTTTTGTGACAAGCATCTAAAAGTAATGGCAACATCGTTTCTAATCCAACCATTCCACTTCCACATTCACTTAATGTTTCTTTATTTTTTTCATATTTAGCATGTGGTGCATGATCTGAAGAAATGTAATCAACTGTTCCATCTTTTACTCCAACCCACAATTCATCAACATCTTGCTGAGTTCGCAATGGAGGATGAATATGAGCAGAGCTTCCATCTTTTTTCAGGTTGTCTGAAGTTAAAAATAAATAGTGAACACAAACTTCTGCATAAACTTTAGCATTGGGATACATGTTTCGCATAAGGCGAACCATTTTTAGACCATCTGCAGTGCTCAACATTCTAATTACTACAGGCACATCAAAATAAGCTGCAATAGGGAAAATTCTAGCTATTGACATTGCCTCTGTTTCCCCACTAGTTGCATGAATTATCTGTTCAATTTCTGAAGCACCTGATTGTCTCCTTAGTTGTTTTCGAAGTTGTTCAACGTCATTATCCATAAGATAAAAACAAATAGGTATATTTGCCTTTTGTAATAATTTAAAAGTTTCAATCCATGTCTTTGTTCCATAAGAAAATATGTTATCAAAAACATCTAGTGCTATAACTTCTTCACTTATTAAAGAATCAATCCAACTAGGAAATGCAGCACATACACCTCCTGCTAAGTAGGCATCCACTATACTTTTGTTCTTTAATGCTTCTTTGGCTTTCCTGATTGCCCCTATAGTTGTAGCTGGGGGATTACTGTTTGGCATAGCCATAACAGTAGTAACTCCCCCATTTGCTGCAGCCATTGTTGCTGACTTAAAGTCTTCTTTATGTGTAAAACCAGGATCTCTAGCATGAATGTGGGCATCTATAATTCCAGGAAGTAATGTTAAACCATCAGCATTGATTGTCTCCTTAGCATATATCACTTGACCTTTAGGTTCTACTACGGAGATTTTTCCATCTTTAATTCCAACATCCCATAACCCTATTTTATCAGCTAAATGAGCTCCCAAAATACATAAGTCATTCATCTATATAATCCTCATATGGCTTTAACATTTACCCTAGTAAGGGAAAGGTATCCCTGCATCTTCTCCAACCTCAATAAGGTTTTTTGCTAATGATGGGTGTAAAGGAATACCTTCTTTCCTACGTTTTTCAGCTGTCAGGTAACTTCGCTCTCCAGGAACATATATTTCACCTGCCCCTTCTGCTTTAGGACAATCTTTTAGTTTTGTTACATATTTATCGAGTCTATGTTTAAACTCTTCTAGGGGCATAAATGAATCAATTTTAATAGCTCCAATGAAATGAGACATTTCAGTGTTTACATCATGGTCTCCATAGTAGCCTAAATCGTCTGAAACTACTCCGCCACTCAAAACTCCAGTGAGAATTTCAGCCATGCAACTAAGAGCATACCCTTTATGGCCACCAAAAGGTAACATAAGACCATTCATTGCTTCCATCAGGTTTGTAGTAGGTTTACCTTCCTCTGTAACAGCCCAGGTCTCAGGAACAGTGGTCTCTCCTTGCATAGCCATCATAGCCATTTTAGTCCAACCAACTACCGTACAGGCCATATCAAATACGACAGGAAAATTATTCCCAGGGACTCCGAAAGACCATGGGCTTGTCCCTAAAAGACGTTTTTTCCCACCGGGAGGTGGCATTTGTGGTGTTCCATTTGTTATACAAATCCCAATATAACCATTATCGGTAGCTAATTTTGAATATATTCGACAGGCTGTTAATGTATTTGAATTTCTAACACTTACAAAGCCCACATTATTCTTCTCAGCCTTTTCTATGGCTAGTTCCATTGCTCTCCAACCCATAATTTGGCCAAATCCACCTTCTCCGTCACATAAGGCTGTGGTAGGTGTATCTTTTATAATACGCAACTTTGCTTTGGGATTATCTCCCCCATGTTGAGCCCGTTTAACATACATAGGAAACTTTAAAACACCATGCGTATCGACTCCCATTAAATCAGTTTCTACTAACACATAAGACATTACTTGGGCATCTTCTTTAGAAACACCCTCTTTCATTAAAACCTTCGTACACCACTCTTTTAAATCTTTTTCTCGGACACTTTTAGGAAGATTCATATGTTCTTCGTGTTTATCATTATTAAATGCATATGGCGATAAATTTCTTTTTTCTGACATTTTTAAAACTCCTGTTTAACGTATTAGTAAATTCGGTAACCAAAGTACCATTTTAGGTAATAGTGTCATCGTTATTAGAACAAGAAACAGTGCAGCTAAATATGGAGCTGCTTCTTTCATAAAGTCGCTCAAACTTACTTTAGCAATGTTAGTTGTTACAAACATAACCATACCTACAGGTGGGGTAATCTGACCTATCATCAACGCTAAGACCATAATTACACCAAAATAAATAGGATCAATTCCGTAACTATTTATTAATGGCATCACAATAGGAACCGTCAATAAGGTAATTGCTATTCCATCCATAACTAGTCCAATTATTAAATAGAAAAGTATTAAGACGCCTATTACTATTCCTTTGCTTTGAGTGAATTGAATAAAGAATCCCAATATTTGTTGAGGGACACTTTCTAACGCTGCAACCCAACCCATAACGTTGGAGGCGGAAACAATTATCATAGTAGTGGCTGTTAGTACTGTTGTTCTAAGAATAATTCCTGGCAAATCTTTTAGAGTTAGTTCTTTATATATAAAACCTAACAACCCAGTGTATAAAGCAGCTGCAACAGCAGCTTCTGTTGGGGTATACCATCCGAATAAAATACCTCCCATTATAATTACTGGTGTTAATAAAGGTAGAACACCCTCTTTAAGTGCGTGCAAGAAGTTAGACCAAGAAAATTTGGTGACCACTCCATAATTTCGTTTTTTAGCTATAAAGTAAGTTACAACCATTTCATAAGCACATATAAAAATACCTGGAAGAACACCGGCTATAAACATTTTCCCTACTGATACACTAGCTACACTAGCGTATACCAACATATTTATACTCGGTGGAACAACAGGACCAATAACAGCTGAACAAGCTGTCACTGCAGCTGCAAAGGGTTTTGGGTAGCCTTTAGCAACCATTTCAGGAACCAATATTACACTGGTAGTGGCAGCATCTGCAGTAGCCGAACCCGACATACCTGCCATCATGGTACTACTTAATATATTTACATGAGCTAAGCCCCCCCTAAACTGCCCTACTGCTGCTTGAGCTAAGTTCATGATTCTTTTTGTAGTTCCACCATGATTCATTAATTCTCCAGTCAATAAATAAAAAGGAACAGCCATCAAAGTAAATGAGTTAATCCCTCTAAAAAGATGGTTTGCAATTCCAACTAGTGAAATTGTATCTTGAGTAACAATAAAAACAGCACACCCAATACCCATAGCAACAAATACTGGAGCTCCCACAAATATTAAAACAATCATGACTCCAAACATTAATATAGACATAAATTACACCTCAGTTTTATGGTTTTCAGAACCTAAACCATCTTTTTTGCGAAACCGTTTGAAAATATTAACTGAAACAGCAATTAGCATTATGAGACCACCAACCATAACTGCTGAGTTCCACCATGCCATAGGCATGAAAAAGTATTTTCTTAATGTTGCTACTGCTTGTGTTCTTGTACTTTTTACTAAAATATACCCACCACCGATCATTACTAAACAAAATATTATTGTCACAATTTCATTTAGTAACTCAACGTAGGTCTGCACCCTTTTTGGCATTTTTTTAAGAAAATAATCTACTGCAATATGTTTACCTTCAACCATGCCTAAGCCACAACCTAAAAAAACCAAATAAACTAATAAATAACGCCCAATTTCATCAGTCCACATAACATCAAAATTTATGAAAGATACATTTCGTGAAACTATCATTAGAACCAATGAAACTGTTAAAAAGAGAAAACAAAAGATGCATAGTGCTTTGACTATACCCACTAATAATTTGCTAAGTGACATAAGAGCTTCCCTCCAAGTTTAAACCCACCATTATAAATAAATCCTTATGAAATCTTTCTCACTTTCTGATTATTTCATCTACTATTTGTTCTACATTTCACTCAGAAAGGTCCAAAAAGAGGTAGAAATGCAGATAGCAAAGGCAAATACAATTATTCTCATCTTACAATTGCCAACCTGTCCAAAAACAGGTTGGCTCTTAAAAAATTAAAACTTATAAAAATAAATAAGTATTCATCTTACAGTTTATTGATTGCATCAATCCAATCCATTGGAACTGTTCCCAAAACCTTGGGTACATCAGCTACAGATTTACGGAATGATTCAATATCAGTAGGTTTGTTAACTGCAACTCCAGCTTTTCTAATATTTTCAACTAACTCATCTTCCATATCAAGTAATGCTTGTCTCTGATACTCTTCAGCTTCTCTAGCAGCCTTTCTAACAATTTCTTGATCTTCTGCACTTAAACCTTTTAGCCACTTGTCATTCATTAGAACAAATGTGGTGCCTAACATATGGTGTGTTAAAGTGACGTACTTTTGTACTTCTTGGAAACTTTGGGCATAGAAAGTTGATGCTGGGTTGTCTTGTCCATCTGCTACGTTTTGTTGAAGAGCTAAATACAATTCATTAAGACTAACAGTAACAGTTGTAGCACCCATTGCTTTAAAGGTTGCAGAATAAACTTCCATATCAGGAATTCTAATCTTCATTCCTCTCAAATCACTAACAGTATTAATTGGTTTTACGTTGTTAGAAATATTTCTCCATCCAATAGATACATATCCCATAAGAGCTAATCCATTTTCTTCAAAACGTTTGCCTAATTCTTGTTTTAGAAAACCATCAAAACTTTTGTATGCATGTGTATAATCTCTATATAGGAAAGGCATATCAGTAACAGCAGATTCTGGAACCCAAGAAGTTGTTGAACTTCCAACAAACATTTCTTGTTGCCCCATTAACATACCTTCAATCATCTCTCTATCATTACCTAAAACTGCATTAGGAAATATTTGTACAGAAATCCGCCCATTACTGTTTTTTTCGACTACTTCTTTAAATTTAGTAGCAAAAATGTGGTACTGGTGTCCTTCTGCCCCGGCGTGACCAAATCTAATTACACTTTGATCTTTGGCTTGTTCTTTACCACCTTGTGCTGGTAGAAAGGACACAGCCAATACTAAAATTGCAACTAGAACTAAAACACTTTTCTTTCCAAAATTTTTCATATTCCCTCCATATAATTTTGGTATAAATTAAAATCAAACTTAAATTTATTAACCTCCTATACAAAGATTTTATAACTAAGAAAAACACATTTTATTAAAATCATTATTTAATAATATTGTCTTCTTTATAAATTATTGAAAACTTCGTAAATTTTACTCACTCTAATT
>Ga0265293_10010174_pt1 | contig 13219 bp, 9 predicted proteins | sample Munlanlewell138R_FD_192505 | JGI IMG/M metagenome (GOLD analysis project Ga0265293, IMG submission 192505) | Leachate microbial communities from a municipal landfill in Southern Ontario, Canada - Leachate well 138R | ecosystem: Engineered > Solid waste > Landfill > Unclassified | place: Canada... | reverse complement strand
GTCTCCCCATTTTCCATGGAATCAGCGAATGGCCAAACGGGATTACTACGAAATACTCGATGTCGCGCGCGACGCGTCCGAGGCAGATATCAAAAAGGCGTACCGCCGGGTGGCCATGAAGTATCACCCGGACCGCAACCCGGACGACGCTAGTGCCGAGGAGAAATTCAAAGAGGCCTCGGAGGCTTACGAAGTGCTCTCCGATGCAGATAAGCGCGCGGCCTATGACCGCTACGGGCACGATGCAGTGTCCGGCGCGGGAGCGGGCTTTGGTGGTGCGGGCGGCGGGGCTTTCAGCGATATCTTTGGCGATGTGTTTGGCGATATCTTCGGCGGTGGTGGGCGCGGGCGCGGCGGCCCTGCTCGCGGCTCCGACTTGCGCTACGATCTGGAGCTGGATCTGGAAGAGGCGGTGCGCGGTACCACGACTACGATTCGCGTTCCTACCTTGGTGGGCTGTGAAGAGTGCGATGGCTCCGGTGCCAAAAAAGGCTCCAAGCCACTCACTTGTGGCACCTGTGGCGGTGTTGGCCAGGTGCGTATGTCGCAAGGTTTTTTCCAGGTACAACAGACCTGTCCCCAGTGCCGGGGGCGCGGGGTGCTGATTTCTGATCCCTGCGAGAAGTGTCACGGGCATGGAGTTCGAGAGGAGACGCGCACGCTGTCAGTGAAAGTGCCCGCAGGTGTCGATAATGGCGACCGCATCCGGCTGTCGGGTGAGGGCGAGGCGGGTCCAGCGGGCGGCCCCAGCGGTGACTTGTTCGTGCAGATCCATGTACGCGAACATAATATTTTCCAGCGCGATGGTCGCAACCTCTACTGTGAAGTGCCTATCAGCTTTGTCGACGCAGCATTGGGTGGCGAGCTGGAAGTGCCCACCCTGGGGGGCAAGGTCAAGCTCAAAGTGCCTCCGGAAACACAAACCGGCCGCCTGTTTCGCCTGCGCGGCAAGGGTGTGACCAGTGTCCGTGGCGGTGGCCCGGGGGACTTGCTGTGCCGGGTTGTGGTGGAAACGCCGATAAATCTCAGTGCCCGCCAGAAGGAACTGTTGAAAGAGCTCCAGGGTGATCTGGCTGGCAAGAACTCACCGCGTCAGACCAACTGGTTTGAGGGGGTGAAGAAGTTTTTTGATGGGTTTACCGCGTAAACATTGACGGGGCTGGTTGTCAGTTATCGGTTTTCAAAGCTCACTGTTAAGGAATCACAGCATGATCAGAATTGCGGTTACCGGCGCAGCCGGACGGATGGGCAAGACGCTTATCGAGGCTATTGCCAGTCACCCGGATACCGAGCTGACCGCCGCTTTGGAGCGGCCCGACAGCTCGTTGGTGGGTGCGGATGCCGGTGAGCTGGCGGGCATCGGCCGCAACGGTGTCACCGTGGCCGGGGACTTGGCGGCGGTAATCGATGATTTCGATGTGCTGATCGACTTCACCATCCCGGCCGCTTCTGTTGCCAATGCCGGGCTTTGTGCCGAGCATGGCAAGAAGTTGGTGTTGGGGACGACCGGCTTCAACGATGAGCAAAAAGCAGTCATCGCCGCTGTGACTGAGCGCACTGCAGTCTGTCAGGCCTCAAACTTCAGCACCGGCGTCAACTTGTGCTTCAAGCTGTTGGATATGGCGGCCCGGGTTCTCGGTGACGATGTGGATATCGAGATCTACGAGGCTCACCATCGCCACAAGATAGATGCGCCCTCAGGCACCGCCCTGAGTATGGGCGAGGTAGTGGCTAATGCGCTGGGTCGAGACCTGCAGCAGGTGGCAGTGTATGGTCGCGAAGGTCAGACCGGTGCCCGTCAGCGGGATACCATCGGTTTCGCCACCGTGCGGGCTGGGGATATCGTAGGCGATCACACGGTCATGTTTGCCGCCGATGGCGAGCGGGTGGAGATTACTCACAAAGCCTCCAGCCGGATGTCCTTTGCTCGCGGTGCGGTGCGGGCAGCGCACTGGCTGGCCACGCGTCCGCCGGGGCGCTACGACATGCAGGATGTGCTGGGGTTGCACTGAGCGGCTGCTCGGCTTTAACCGCCGGTTTTTTCTGGACAGGCCTGGGGCTTTCACTTACAATCCCCGCTCAGGTTTCCGCCGCTTGCCGAGCCTGCTTTCCTTAAGAGAAAGGGCACGAGAGGCCGATGATTCAAAATATCATGAAAGCGAGATGAGTCCCTGCATTCATCTCGCTTTTTTGCAACCTGAATCCTGCCCGGCCGGGTTGCCTCCCGCGTGTTGAAACCTGCTTGAGTTTCGTATCCCAACGAGAGGAATGTGTATTGAAATCCGATCATCGTCGGCCCGCTCTGCTTGCGCTTGAAGAGGGCACCGTTTTCCGGGGCACAGCGATTGGTGCCGAAGGTCTTTCCAGTGGCGAAGTGGTTTTCAATACATCTCTGACGGGCTACCAGGAAATCCTTACCGACCCTTCCTATGCTCGCCAGATCGTCACCCTGACTTACCCCCATATTGGCAACGTCGGTGTCAACACCGAGGATGAGGAGTCTGGTTCAATCTGGGCTGCCGGCCTGGTGATCCGCGACCTGCCGCTGCTGGCGAGTAACTTTCGCTCTGAACAGACCCTCGATGCCTATCTGCGAGAGCGCAATATTATCGGTATCGCCGATATCGATACCCGCAAACTGACTCGTATCCTGCGCGAAAAGGGCAACCAGAAGGGTTGTCTCATGGCGGGCGATATCGACGAAGCCAAGGCTCTGGAGCAAGCCCGCGCTTTTGCCGGCCTCGAAGGTATGGATCTGGCGAAGGAAGTCAGCACTCCAGAATCCTACGCTTGGCGGGAGGGCTCCTGGGTACTTGGCAAGGGCCACAGTCAGCCGTCGCTCGGTCGCTTTAAGGTTGTAGCCTACGACTTCGGCGTCAAGCGCAATATTCTGCGCCTGTTGGTGGATCGCGGTTGCGATCTCACCGTGGTGCCTGCTCAGACCCCGGCCAGTGAAGTGTTGGCTATGAATCCCGATGGCATCTTTCTGTCCAACGGGCCTGGTGACCCGGAGCCCTGCGACTACGCGATCAGTGCCATCCAGCGCTTTCTGGAAACCAATATTCCAGTATTCGGTATCTGTCTTGGCCACCAGCTGCTGGCTTTGGCCTCCGGAGCCAAAACACTGAAAATGAAGTTCGGCCACCACGGCGGCAACCACCCGGTGCAGGATATCGATAGTGGGCAGGTAATGATTACGGCACAGAATCACGGTTTTGCTGTCGATGAGTCGACCCTCCCCGCCAACCTGCGGGCTACCCATCGCTCTCTGTTTGACGGCAGTCTTCAGGGCGTACACCACACCGATCGACCGGCGTTCAGCTTCCAGGGGCACCCGGAAGCGAGTCCAGGACCCCGCGACGTGGCGTCTCTTTTTGACCATTTTGTCGAGTTGATGGAGGCCCGTAAGGGGCAGGGGTGAGCCCTGGGCTTACGGCTCGCCCGGAGCCGTAAGCATTATGGTGTCTGACACTGCGATTGTTGGACACAAGAGATCACCCGCAAGGTACAGTGGCGGCCCTGCCGCCCAAAGCGTCCGACGCGAGGCGTCTGACCCACAGCTATGAAGCACAAATTCTGACGGTTAGCACACAATGCCAAAACGCACAGACATCCAAAGCATCCTGATCCTCGGCGCCGGCCCCATCGTCATCGGTCAGGCCTGCGAGTTTGATTACTCCGGCGCCCAGGCCTGCAAGGCTCTGCGGGAAGAGGGCTACCGGGTCATCCTGGTGAACTCTAACCCAGCCACCATCATGACCGACCCGGCCATGGCTGATGCCACTTATATCGAGCCAGTGGAGTGGCGCACCGTGGCGGCCATTATTGAGAAAGAGCGTCCCGATGCCCTGCTGCCCACCATGGGTGGCCAGACGGCCCTGAACTGCGCCCTTGATCTGGCCCGCGAAGGTGTGCTGGAAAAGTTTGGCGTGCAGATGATCGGTGCCGATGCCGACGCCATCGATAAAGCTGAGGACCGCGAGCGTTTTGACAAGGCGATGAAGGCCATCGGCCTGGAAACCCCCAAGTCGATGATCGTTCATAGCCTGGAGGAAGCACTGCAGGCACCGGATCAATTTGGCTACCCTTGCATCATTCGCCCTTCCTTTACCATGGGTGGCTCTGGCGGTGGCATTGCCTATAACCGCGAGGAGTTCGAGGAGATCTGCAAGCGCGGTCTCGACCTGTCGCCCACCAAGGAGCTGCTGATCGATGAGTCGTTGATCGGCTGGAAAGAGTTTGAAATGGAAGTGGTGCGGGATCGCAACGACAACTGCATCATTGTCTGCTCCATCGAGAACCTGGACCCCATGGGCATTCATACCGGGGACTCTATCACCGTCGCTCCGGCTCAGACCCTCACCGATAAGGAATATCAGATCATGCGCAACGCCTCTATCGAGGTATTGCGGGAGATCGGTGTGGAGACCGGCGGTTCTAACGTGCAGTTTGCGGTGAATCCCGAAAATGGTCGCCTGGTAGTGATCGAAATGAACCCGCGGGTGTCGCGTTCTTCGGCATTGGCCTCCAAGGCGACGGGTTTCCCCATCGCCAAGATCGCTGCCAAATTGGCCGTAGGCTATACCCTCGACGAGCTGCAGAATGAGATTACCGGAGGCGCTACCCCGGCGTCCTTCGAGCCCAGCATCGACTATGTGGTCACCAAGGTGCCGCGCTTCGCCTTCGAAAAATTCGCCACCGCCAATGCCAAGCTCACGACCCAAATGAAGTCGGTGGGCGAAGTGATGGCCATTGGCCGCACTTTTCAGGAGTCGCTGCAGAAGGCGTTGCGGGGGCTGGAAGTGGGTGCGTCCGGCTTTGATCCCAAGGTGGATCCGGGTAGCGATGAGGGCATCGCCGAGATTCGCAGTGAAATCGCCGAAGCCGGTTCCGATCGTATCTGGTACCTGGCCGATGCTTTCCGGGCAGGCATGAGTCTTGATGAGGTGCAGCGAATCACCAGCATCGACCCTTGGTTCCTGGTGCAGATTGAGGATTTGGTAAGAGAAGAGCAGGCGCTTGTTGGCCTGACTCTGGCGGAGATTGATCGCGATCGCCTTTATGCCCTCAAGCGCAAGGGTTTCGCCGACAAGCGGCTGGCAGCGCTGCTCAATATCAGCGAGGCGGAAGTGCGCGATCGCCGCCAGAGCGATGGTATTCGGCCTGTCTATAAGCGGGTGGATACTTGTGCCGGGGAGTTTGCCACCGCCACCGCTTACATGTACTCCACTTATGAGGAAGAGTGCGAGGCCAACCCTTCTGATCGCGAAAAAATTCTGGTCCTCGGCGGCGGTCCCAACCGCATTGGCCAGGGCATTGAGTTTGATTACTGCTGCGTTCACGCTGCCCTGGCAATGCGCGAGGACGGTTACGAAACCATCATGGTCAACTGCAACCCGGAGACAGTGTCTACCGACTATGACACCTCCGATCGCCTCTATTTCGAGCCGGTTACCCTGGAGGATGTGCTGGAGATCGTGCAGCTGGAGAAGCCTGTTGGGGTGATTGTCCAGTTCGGAGGCCAGACGCCTCTCAAGCTGGCCCGCGCCCTGGAGGCAGCCGGGGTGCCGATTATCGGCACCACCCCTGACGCCATCGATCGCGCTGAAGATCGGGAGCGCTTCCAGCAGATGATCGACAAGCTGGGCCTTCTGCAGCCACCTAACGCCACCGTGCGCTCCGCCGAAGCGGCGCTGGAAAAGGCCCGCGAGATCGGTTACCCGCTGGTGGTGCGCCCCTCCTATGTGTTGGGTGGCCGGGCCATGGAAATCGTCTACGCCGAAGATGAGCTGCTGCGCTACATGCGCGAGGCGGTGCAGGTATCTGAAGATTCTCCAGTACTGCTTGACTACTTTCTGTCCTCCGCTATCGAGGTTGATATCGACGCGGTGTCCGATGGCAAGCAGGTAGTGATTGGAGCGATTATGCAACACATTGAGCAGGCCGGTATTCACTCTGGTGACTCTGCCTGTTCGCTGCCGCCCTATAGCTTGCCAGCGCCTATTCAGGATGAAATGCGCGAGACAGTGCGCAAGATGGCCGTGGAGCTACAGGTGGTGGGGCTGATGAATGTCCAGCTGGCCTGGCAGGACGGCAAGACCTATGTGATTGAAGTGAATCCACGCGCTTCGCGCACTGTGCCTTTTGTATCGAAGTGCATCGGTGTTTCGCTTGCCAAGGTGGCCGCTCGCTGCATGGCCGGGAAGACTCTGGAGGCGCAAAACTTCACTCGCGAGCTGGTACCGTCTTACTTCAGCGTCAAAGAAGCGGTATTCCCCTTCAACAAATTCCCCGGTATCGACCCGATCCTCGGCCCCGAAATGAAATCCACTGGCGAGGTGATGGGAGTCGGCGATACGTTCGCTGAGGCCTATGCCAAGGCCCAGCTGGGTGCCAGCGATGAAATTCCTGCCAAGGGCACGGCGTTTATCAGTGTTCGTGAACGGGACAAGAGTGGCGTCGCCGAGGTGGCAAGCCAGCTGGTCGCCTTGGGTTTCTCTCTGGTGGCGACGCGTGGCACTGCGGAGGTTCTATCTAAAGCCGGTATCGAGGTGGAGGTAGTGAACAAGGTGAAAGAAGGGCGCCCTCATATCGTCGATATGATCAAGAATGGTCGTATCCAACTGATTCTCAACACCACTGAAGGGCGCCAGGCCATTGCCGATTCGTCTACTATTCGCTCGACAGCAGAATCCAACGGCGTTTATTACACTACGACACTGGCCGGCGGCAATGCTGTCTGTCAGGCTATTGCCCACGGGCAGCCATTCAAGGTGCGTAAACTCCAGGAATTGAATGAGATCATGTGGACATGAATAAAATACCTATGACGGTGGAAGGCGCGGAGCGCCTGCGTGAGGAACTCGACCAGCTCAAGCGAGTGGAGAGGCCCCGCATCGTTCAGGCTATCGCCGAGGCTCGCGAGCACGGCGATCTCAAGGAAAATGCTGAGTACCACGCAGCGCGCGAACAACAGAGCTTTGCCGAGGGCCGGATTCAGGAAATCGAGAGCAAGCTCAGCCATGCGCAGATCATCGATATCAGCAAGATCCCCGCAGGTGATAAAGTGCTGTTTGGGGTCACGGTCAGTATTGTGGATGTCGATTCCGACGAGACCAAGGTCTACAAGATCGTGGGTGACGACGAGGCAGACATCAAGGTTGGCAAAATTTCCTACCAGTCACCCATTGCCAGAGGATTGATTGGCAAGGAGGTCGGTGAGGTGGTGGTGATTAACACGCCCGCTGGTGCCGTAGAGTATGAAATCGACGAGGTTCGCCACATCTAGTTACTGGCGACGACACTTGGATGCGGTGCTTGGGTTTACTTGCCTTTCTGCTCTTGAGGCACAAGAAAGCCATGAGTCCAGAGGTTTCAGGAGCTGGATAAGGGCCAAGTAATGACGTCAACAGGGGAATAGCGAGACAGCATGGATTTTTTTGTTTTTATCAGTGAGCAGTGGGTACTGGCCAGTATTCTGGTGCTGCTGATTTATGCGTTTGCCTTTTCTGAGAGGATCAAGGGTGGCAAGCCCATCACCTCCCATGAAGTGACTCGCCTTATGAATAGCGATCAGGCAATCCTGGTTGATATCCGCGAGGCCAAGGAATTCAACGAAGGGCATGTCACCCACGCTATCAATATTCCCTTTGCTAAACTGGACAGCCGCCTGTCGGAGCTGGAAAAGCATCGCGGCAAGCTGGTGGTGGTGGCCGATAAGATAGGCCAGCACGCCGGTGCTGCTGGCAAGAAGCTGCGCAACGCGGGTTTTGAGGTCAGACGTTTGCAGGGCGGCATGGCGGAGTGGAGCAGTCAGGGATTGCCGTTGATAAAGAGCCGTTGACCCATGGACAGAGGTAAAGCCCTCTGTGTTGGCCCTTGAATTGTCGCTGAGGCGGCACCACTAAGAGAAAAGGGGTTGGCCCTTTTCATCCATTCAGACACCTTTCATCTAGATAACAAGGTTTTGACTCATGACAGAAGAAACAAATCAGGCAGCTGCTGACGAGGCCGCCACTAACAACAATGTGGAATTTAATCTCCAGCGCATTTACCTCAAGGATCTTTCTTTTGAGTCGCCGCTGGGAGCCCGCGCCTTTACCCGTCAGTGGAAGCCGCAGGTCAACCAGGATTTGTCCACCAAAGTTTCCCGCCTCGATGACGACCATTACGAAGTTGTGTTGCAGTTCACTATTACCGTAAAGGATGACACTGACACGCTGTATTTGGTTGAGGTTCAACAGGCTGGTGTGTTCCTCATCAAGGGTATCCCCGAGCAGCAACTGCCGACTGTATTGAACACCCACTGTCCTAACCTGTTGTTCCCTTATGCCCGCGAGACTATCGACAACGTCGTGGTGAAAGGAACCTTCCCGGCGCTGATGTTGCCGCCGATCAATTTCGATGCTCTGTTCCAGCAAGCCGTAGCGCAAGCCCAGGCGAAACAAGCTGAGGAGCAGGCGGCGGGGGTACAGCTGAATTGAGTTAACCTCTGCACTGTGCGCAATAGCAAAACGGCGGCCAAGAGCCGCCGTTTTGTGTTAATGAACAAGAGTGACAGTGTTGCCGCAACGTGTGGGCGACACCTGAAAGTGGGCAATACCTGGTTATTCTTCCTCCTCCCCGTCGTTGTCAGCTATCCCCAGATCTTTGAGTTTGCGGGTCAGTGTGTTGCGCCCCCAGCCCAGCAGTTCAGCAGCTTCTTTTTTACGTCCACCGGTTCGCTCCAATGCCGCTTTGATCATGGTCCGCTCAAAGGCAGGGAGGGCGATATCGAGAATTTTGTCCTGGCCGCTGTCAAGCTGACTATCTGCCCATTGTCGTAAAGTCTGCTCCCAGTTGCTTATCGTTGCTGGCCCTGCGGTTGCGGTTGAAGATGGTTCTGCCACCAGCTCGGCAGGCAGGTCGGAGAGCAAAATTTCCCGCCCCGAGGCCATCACCGTCAGCCACCGGCAAGTGTTTTCCAGCTGGCGGACATTGCCGGGCCAGGGCAAACCGATAAGGTGTTGTTCTACCTCGCGGGAAACCACTTTGGGCTCCACTTCCAGGTCGCGGGCAGAGCGGTTGAGAAAATACTGCACCAGGCGGGGAATGTCCTCTTTGCGGTCGGCGAGCCGCGGCAGATGGATGCGTATCACATTGAGGCGGTGGAACAGGTCTTCCCGAAAGCGGTGGGCAGCGACCAGTTCTTCCAGGTTTTGGTGGGTAGCGGCAATAATGCGCACATTCACTTTCACCGGCGTGTGACCACCGACGCGGTAAAACTCACTGTCTGCCAGCACCCGCAGTAACCGGGTTTGGGCCTCGGCAGGCATATCACCGATTTCGTCGAGAAACAGGGTGCCGCCGTCGGCTTGTTCGAAGCGGCCGGGCCGCCGTTGGTTGGCCCCGGTAAAGGCCCCTTTTTCATGGCCAAATAATTCGGACTCGATCAGGTCGTGGGGGATGGCGGCCATATTAAGAGCAATGAAGGGGTGTGGGGCGCGGGGGCTGTGGCGGTGCAGGGCGCGTGCTACCAATTCTTTGCCGGTGCCTGACTCGCCGTTGATCAACACCGTGATATTGGATTTCGACAGGCGACCAATGGCGCGGAATACCTCCTGCATAGCCGGGGCTTCGCCGATAATATCGGCGTGTTCGAATGCGGGCTCACCTGCCGGAGGTTGTTGTTGCTCCCGGCTGAAGGTGACGGCTCGCTGGGTAACTGACACCAGCTCATTGATATCGAAGGGCTTGGGGAGATACTCAAAAGCGCCGCCCTGATAGGCCGAGACCGCACTGTCCAGGTCTGAATGGGCGGTGGTAATAATGATGGGGATGGTCGGGATTTCGTCGTGAAGTTTCTTGAGCAACTCAAGTCCGCTGAGGCCGGGCATACGGATGTCGCTAATGATGACTTCTGGGCGCTCTCTGCTGAGGCTGGCCAGTAAGCTGGCGGCGCTGTCGAAGGTGCGTACGTCGACATGGTGGCGGCAGAGAGCTTTCTCCATCACCCAGCGGATAGACTGATCGTCATCGACGACCCAGACGGTGGCTTTTTTGTCATTCATAGTCATTATCAAGAGGCAGGAAGATTGAGAACTGGGTGTGGCCCGGGCGGCTGTCGCATTCGATCATACCGCCGTGCAGATTGATCACGGCTTGGGCGATGGGCAGGCCCAAACCACTGCCCTCGGGATGGCCGCTGATCATGGGGTAGAAGATGCGATTGCTGAGCTCTGCGGGAACCCCGGGGCCGTTGTCGATGATATCGAGTCTGCAGACAGTGCGATGATGATGCTTGCCAATGGTGACATTGCGCTGAATGCGCGTGCGCAAGCGGATAAGGCCGCGCTTGTTGCCGCTGCTGTCGATCAGACCGGCAGCCTTGAGAGACTGCACTGCATTGCGGACAATGTTGAGCACCGCCTGGATGAGCTGTTCGCGGTCACCCTGCAGCTCGGGAATACTGGGGTCATAGTCGCGGATGAGAAGTCGACTGCCATGCCATTCTGCATCGATCAAGGTGGCGACATATTCGGTGACCTGATGGATATTCACGGCCGCGAATACCGCTGGTCTATCTGGGCCTAGCAAGCGGTCCACCAGGTTGCGCAGGCGCTCCACTTCAGTGGTGATGACAGCGGTATATTCGTGCAGTTCTTCCCTGTCCAGCTCGGCATCCAATAGTTGGGCTGCTCCCTGAATGCCGCCGAGAGGATTCTTGATTTCATGGGCAAGGCCACGGACCAGGTTGCGCGAGGTATTGTGAACGGAAGTCAAAGTTTCTTCGCGGGTAATGCGCATGATGCGGTCCATGGGTTGCAGCTCGACCAGCAGCCACGGAGACAGGTCAACCCTGATGGGGGTGACCGAATAGTCGACAATAGCCTGTGAGTGATCCTGTATTGTCAGAGTTGCCTTGCGTTCGGTGAACGCGGTGCCTTCACGCAAGGCGCTGTAAAGTGCATCCAGGCGACCAGTGGTGGCAAAAAAAGGTGCGATGCTGGTGCCCAGCAGCCGTCCAGCACTGGTTGCCAACAGGGCTTCTGCGGCGGGGTTGAGATATTGGATGAGCAGACTCTCGTCGAGGGCTACCACCGCTGTCGCCAGGTTATCCAGGACCAGGCTGTCCAGAAGTAGGTGAGCGTTGACTTCCCGATTCATAGGTCGAATCCTTTTCGGATTGGAGCGTTGGTACAACTCCGCTATATCACTGCAGCCACTGCTTTTGTGCCTTGTCCATACAGCATCGCGACACAAAAAATAAGCAATTGCTGGGCCAGGGTAGTCATGACGCTACCAGTAGCTGTTTTACTGCTCTGACGCTTGCGGCCTGAGACCCACTACGGTAGCCGCCGGGAGGTGCGCTGCACAAAAAATTCAACTGGTGCACTGGCGGCGATGGGGCGATTTCTGTGGTCCAGAACGATAGCTTCAATCTGGTGCGTCCCCCGCACCAGGTTGTCGATGCGGACCGTGGTGGTAGCAGCCGGACGGCCCACAGGAATATCGTTCAAGAGAATACTCACCAGATGGCCGGGTTGCAGCCCAGGCTCAAGGTCTAGTTGAACAACGAGGTCGAGCTGGCCGGGCGGGACAGTCAGGCCAGGTACCGGCTGGAGAATGGCCACCCGGCGGTAACGTGTCTCATCAGGTGATAACTCATCGGAGGTTTGTGGTGGCGGCAAGGGTATGCCCGGTTGGGTGTTGATGGGCGGCAGCGTCAGAGGGGCGTGAGTGCTAGAGGCCGGAGGCTTGTCGGTATAGGTGACCTTGCCATCCGGGCCCACCACCTTATACACCTGTGCTATAGCCAGGGGGGCGGCGAGAGCAAGCAGGAGAGCGGCGAGCATCGACAGTTTCATGGTGCGGCTCCGGTGGTGGGGCCTGTCCTAGGCGTGGGTTCCCCAAGAGTAATGCGCCTTCGGCAAAATAAAAAGCCCGCCACTCGAAAGAGTCGCGGGCTGTAAGGCCAGTTCGTTGTTTTGGACCGGGAATCAGACGCTGTAGTACAGCTCAAATTCCAGCGGGTGGGTCGTGTGCTCCACCTTGTGGACTTCGGCCATTTTCAGCTCGATATAGGCATCGATCATCTCGTTGCTGAAGACGCCGCCCCTGGTGAGGAACTCGCGATCCTTGTCGAGATTTGTCAGAGCTTCACGCAGGCTGCCACACACTTGGGGAATGGCTGCAGCTTCTTCTGCTGGCAGGTCGTAGAGATCCTTGTCGGCGGCATCGCCGGGATGAATCTTGTTCTGAACACCGTCGAGCCCAGCCATCAGCAGGGCGGCAAAAGCCAGGTAGGGGTTGGCGATGGGGTCGGGGAAGCGGGCTTCGATACGCTTGGCCTTGGGGGAGGTCACGTAGGGTATGCGAATAGAAGCGGAACGGTTGCGGGCAGAATAGGCCAGCATGACCGGAGCCTCAAAACCGGGGATCAGACGCTTGTAGGAGTTGGTGCCAGGGTTGGTGAAAGCATTGAGCGCTTTGGCATGCTTGATAATACCGCCGATGTAGTAGAGCGCCGTCTCAGACAGGCCAGCGTAGCCGTCGCCAGCAAACTGGTTGACGCCGTCTTTCCAGTAGGACTGGTGGACATGCATGCCGGAGCCATTGTCACCGACGATGGGCTTGGGCATAAAAGTGGCGGTTTTGCCGTAAGCATGAGCCACGTTGTGGACACAATATTTGAGAATCTGGACTTCGTCAGCCTTCTTCACCAAGGTATTGAACTTGACGCCGATCTCACACTGCCCGGCGGTAGCTACCTCATGGTGGTGCACTTCGACATCCAGGCCCATTTGCTCCATGGCGCCACACATCGCACCGCGCAGGTCGTGAAGGGAGTCGACCGGGGGGACGGGGAAGTAGCCACCTTTGACGCGCGGGCGGTGGCCGAGGTTGCCATCGACAAATTTTTTGCCGGAGGACCAGGCCGCTTCCTGGGAGCTGATCTTCACGAATGAGCCAGACATGTCAGCGCCGAAGTGAATTTCATCAAAGATAAAGAACTCGGGCTCAGGACCAAAAAAGGCGGTATCGCCAAGCCCTGTGGACTTGAGGTATTCCTCGGCACGGAGAGCGATGGAGCGCGGGTCGCGGTCATAGCCTTGCATGGTGGCGGGGTCGACGATGTTACAGCGCAGTATCAGAGTGGCCTCATCTGTAAAGGGGTCGACCACTGAGGTGTCGTCATCGGGCATCAGGATCATGTCCGACTCGTTGATACCTTTCCAGC
>Ga0265293_10010173_pt1 | contig 13221 bp, 8 predicted proteins | sample Munlanlewell138R_FD_192505 | JGI IMG/M metagenome (GOLD analysis project Ga0265293, IMG submission 192505) | Leachate microbial communities from a municipal landfill in Southern Ontario, Canada - Leachate well 138R | ecosystem: Engineered > Solid waste > Landfill > Unclassified | place: Canada... | reverse complement strand
GCCGTCCAACTCTCTCTGGAGTTGTAGTATGGGGGGGTAGGTTTTTAAAACATTAAAAATAGAGTCTGAGAATAAGAGAGTTATAAAAACAATCCGGCTGATTTTATTTTTAGTCGGTTAATAGTGATTTCTTTTGTCACTTGAATCTCATTTTGTATAAAGGTGGATTCGTTCCGATGGTCGAGTTAGCTTATTTCCAAACTGTTTATATCTTACCGACAAAATAGCTTTTCAATTAATGGCTGTGTTAGTAATAATTGAAACAGGACCGAGCAACCCTGATGGTTCCAAAGGAATTTCTTTACGTGGATTTCCTCTGAAATCATTTATCAATACGATATTTGTCTTGGTAATCTGATCTGGCCTTGGATTCATCTCATCACCCGCTACTCGATTATACCAGGAATTGACCACTTTGATTTCAAGACTATTCTCTCCTTCAACCAATTCATTAGTTACATCTATTCGAAAAGGCTTAGTCCAGACAATACCTTTATCTATTCCATTTATCTTAACTTTAGCAATGCCTACATCTTTCACTTCTTCCAATTGTAAAAAATAGGAACTCTCATGCCGTGGAGCGAAATGAAAATTTTTATAATATAGTGCGGCACCTGAGTAAAACTTTATTCTCTCATCTTTAGAAGTGGTCCAGTCTATTAATTCGGGAAAGTTAACCATGCCGGAACCACCATATTCGGGAGCAAAATAGACGCTCCAGCCACCCTGAAGCTCTTGAACCGGGATAAAATCGGGATAATTAGTCTTTTCTTTTCCTTGTAGAGTATTTTCAATTTCTTTATTAAACAATACCATGATAGAACCATATGGGTCAAACGCTAACGGAACCGAAGTTCGTCCGTTTTGCTGGGAGAAAGCAGTAGCTTCACGAATTTCACCGTTTAGAGCATCCCAAAGTTCAGGTTGACGGCCCTCCACCCTGAAAATACTCTCGATAGATTGCATTTTTTCTGTCTGATTACTAATAAAGTATACATCGTGATCATCTATCGTATAATGTATATAATCAAAATCTTCTGCATTGCCATTTGAAATCTCCAAATCAGGAGAAATCCCTTTCGATATGAGGTAGTCTCTTGCTGATATCCCCCAAGAGATAGTACCTTTCTCGTATTTTCTACTTCCTTTGTCGTGAGCCTCCTCTCCCCATATTTTGTCTGCCAATAATTGGAATTCAAGTTGTGCTTTTTCGCCCCCTATAAGACTGATCAATCTCTCCGGTTTATATCCAATTACTTCAGCGCCTTGCGATAAAACGGATTCCACTTTTTTTAAAGCATTCAATGAAAGAACCTTATGATCTGGCAGAACCAATACTCTATACTCTATTCCTCCCGGTACAATAATTTTCCCGTCTTTCACCTTCAATTGTATCAGAATTGTTTCGTCTGTCACATCATAATCAAAACCCGGCAATGTACTGGCGGGGTCTGCCTGTTTATTGGAAAAAATATTGGGAACATGGTCTCCATAATAATATAAAACATCCGCGACGAATTTACCTTTTTGTACAATAAACTGTGTACGATGTAAGTAATCAATAAAAGCGTCGGATTCATCCCACCAGGTAACCTGCGGATTAATATGAGTGCCTGCAAGATATTCCTGACCTGGCTTTCCCATCTCCTCTGGAGAGCAAGTAAAAGTATGGAAATAAACGCGATTCAATCCTGAACATATCTCGTGATCGAAAGATGATTTTTGGTCATGCCATAATTCATCATTCCAATGAGGACCTATAGTCGTAAATGACTCAGCTCCCACAATTTTCTTTCCATAAATATGTGCAGCAGAAGAGGCTTGTTTTACAAAATAACGGTGTTGAGGAGTTGAACGATGGGGAGAGGGGGACCAGAATTCACTCATTACAATATCACTGGAGCCATAGTTTTTTATCCCATCAAATGGACCTGCATGAGGACCCGCAGACTCAGGTTGGATTTCCATATCGTTTTTATGTGCATATTCAGCAAAACAGGCATAGTGATTATTAGCTACCAAATAACCCAATGTTTTCCTAAAATCTGCCAGAAATGCATGTGTCATGCTCATGTCTCCTATTACATGACCGGCGATCACAGGTAAATAATTTTTCAGATCATAATTACAATAACTTCTGAATTCATCCGCAAAATTATCAGTCCAGTTCATACCCCCACATTCCCAACTATCGGTTCCCATGAACTTCAGGGTTGTGCCTATATATTCTGCGCAAGCGTCCAATATAGGTTCAACCACATCATACCAGTAGAAACGAAATGCGTCTTTACTTAAATGGTCTATTACTCTTCCCTGCCAACCTCCACTTGAAGTTGCCACACGGGCATTAGTACAAGTATATCCGATACGCATGATGTTCCATACCCCATCAGGAGCCTCCCATTCCAATATACCTTTTTCATTCATAAATGAAGAGATATCGATCACCTTCTCCTTATTTACAATGTAGACAGACTTACTGTTATCCTCTTCACTATTTTGAGGTTGAGCCACATTGTCCAATAAAAAACGGGCATCGGGAGATGATCTTCCTAATTCATGGAATGCCAGTTTATAATCCAGATAGTTAATTTTCTCCATTGATATTACATCGGAGTTCACTGGAAATGCCAACACTATTATATCTTCATATAATTCATGATTAGGGGGTAAATTCAGTGATTGGTTTATCTTTAGACCTCCTTTCACCTGTATTTCTGAGTAAGTCAGATGTTTGGCCGCATACTCAGGTGTTACGCGAGGTCCGCCCAAATTCCATCCACTTTGTATGTTAAAGCCGATTTCCAATCCCAGTCTTCTTGCTTCGTCTAAAGCAAATAAGAAAAGCTCTATCCAATCGTCAGAACCATATAAAGGTCCAGCAGGAATGTCTTTATTACCTCGTTTGTTATGTCCTCCAGCATCACAAATTATAGCCCCGTGAAAGTTTTTCGATTTCATAGCCTCCAAATCTTTGGTGATCGCTTCTCTTGTCACATTTCCATTCAGCCACCACCACCAGCAATTCACACCACTAGATTGATCCGGAATTTTAAAGTTTTCGGATAAAAAATTATAGTCCACAAATTCATTATCCATAGTGTTTATATTTCCATTTTTGCATCCCATATTCATAGACAACATCAATGAGGGAATCAGGATCAATCTTAGTACTTTATATTTTATCATAGATTTCTTTTAGACTTTGATATTTCGTGGCAATAATTACATTTATGAAATACTATTTATGCGAGTCAATAGTCGCAACTGTTAGCGAATTATTTAATCAAAGTATTTAAAATCAATAAAATAAACGCACCAATCATTTTCAATCCCTAGGAATCAATAATTTAGTAGAATGGCATATTCTCTATTTTTTGATTCCCAGGGAGAAAAAGTTTAAACTGATAAAATTCTATATGTATAGAATTGATTTATACGACTATCTTTTTTTTACTTATTAGTATTAATAACCAGGATTCTGGTCATTTTTCGGATCAAGCGCTTGATTATAGTTTAATTCGGAAGAAGGAATTGGCCATAAATAGGCTTTCTCAGGAATAGTCACATTTTTTGCCTCACCAATAATCTCATTTGCTTTTCCTGTTCTTTTCAAATCATACCAGCGTTTTCCTTCAAAAATAAATTCATAAGCACGTTCTTGCAAAACTAAATCCTGAAAGGATTGAGCATCATAGTCACTAAGTTTAAAATCGATATGAGAGGTAACCTTCGGATCAAAGCCATAGGATCTCCTACGTACCTGATTCAGCATTTCTATTCCTTCCACAGTCGGACCATTAGCTGTCATACAAGATGCTTCGGCATAAATAAGTAAGGCATCGACATAGCGTAGCAGTGGTAGATCATTACCTGCTCCAGTAGATCTATCTACGGCTTCTGTATCTGAATATTTTCCACAAACCATGGTAGTCGCACCTAAACCAAAATTAATATTATCCCAAAGATGTTTCCTCAGATCATTGTCATCCCATCTTTCAAAGAATATATTTGTAGCATCACCGTAATGAGCATAAGCTCCTCCAAAGTTAAAGAGTCCCGAAGCTTCATGATTCAACACCCACAATATCCAGTTACCAAACCCGACTTGACGTGTGTATTTGATATAAAATATTTCTTCTGTACTGGTTACCAGGTCGGGACCGAATACATTTTTCCTTAGATCATCTTCAGAAGAGACAGGAACAAGCGTATATTTATTAGATTTAATCACTTCCTCTGATTTATCTCTTGCTTTGGGATAATCTCCAAGTGTGAGATATACGTCAGCTAAAAGTGTTTTCGCCGCATATATTCCGGGTTTACCGGATTTTGAAGGAGTCTCAGGCAGATACATCTCTGCATACTCAAGATCTTCACGGATAAAGCTATAAATATCTGTAACCGATGACTTAACGAGATCTCTTTCTTTTAGATTATTATCCGTTCTAAGTGGAACTGCCCCATAATTTCGTACCAGATGATAATAGGCTAAAGCTCTCAAGAAGCGAGCTTCGGCAACAAAACGTTCCACCTGTGTTTTTGAAATTTTCTCATTCTCTTTTGTATTTAAAATAACTATATTAGCATTCCGGACAATAGAATAAAAATTAACCCAATAATCATTCATTTCGTCTATACTTGTAAAACCCTGCACATTACTAAGTATAGAGCGTGTTCCTCTGCCGTATCCCCAGTCCGTATGGGCATCTAATCGAGCGATTAATTCACTCCAGGTAGCTCCCTTGAAAGGTAAATATACGGCGTTGACGGCTGTTTCAACCTCTTCCGGAGTGTTATAGAATAACTCCTCCGCCACTGTTTTAGGTCTCTCTTCCAGTAAATCTTCACAAGATATGAAAGTTACCAGAAATAGTATAATTACAAAGAGAGATTTTCTATTTAATAAGATATTATTCATAGTGTTATATTTTATCTGATTGACAAATTATTAAAACTGGGCACGTAAACCAAATGTAAATGTTTTTGAATTAGGATATACATTATCATCAATACCTAATACGGTAGAATTAGAACCTCCGCGTGCATTTACTTCAGGATCCCATCCTGAATAATTCGTTAAAGTCAACAAATTCTGGGCACTTACATAAATATGCAAAGCTCTCATCCAATTCATCTTAAGCTTATTGACTGGCAATTTATAGGTTAACTGGATATTTTTTAATCTTAAATAAGATCCATCCTCTACAAATCGATCTGACATTTGATATTTCGTATAATAACTGATTTTGGGGTATTTTGCATTGGGATTATTTTCAGACCAGTGATTATATAATACATCCTTAATCATGTTTAAGCCAAATCCATAGTCATAAGCATATGACATTTTACTTATATTCAATAGATCATTTCCGTATGATCCTTGTAGAAAAAGACTCAACTCAAAGTTTTTCCATGACATGTCTGATCGGAATCCATAAATAAAATCAGGATTGGGATTACCAATGTAGGTACGATCGTCCTGATTAAAGGTTCCATCCTCACTCAAATCTTTGTATTTGATAAAACCATCTTTATCATATCCATCTTCCTGATATCCATAAAAGATACCAATAGGTTGGCCTTCGCGCAGGATATTTACATTACCACTCAAAGACAGAGCTCCAGAGGTGGGTCCTAAGATATCCTCTCCATTATATAATTTCAAGACTTTGTTTTGGTTAAATGAGATATTAGTATTTACGTTCCAATAAAAAGGTCCTTCAAATAGTAACGCATCTAACCCTAATTCAAATCCTTTATTTTGGACCTTCCCAACATTCTGAATAGTGCTTGTCCAACCCAAGGAGGATGGAAGTCTGACCGTATTTAACAAATCTCTAGTGTCCTTTATATAGTAATCAGCCACAAGGTTTAGCCTGTTTCCTAAAAAGCCCAAGTCAATTCCAACATTAAATTGAGAAGTTGTCTCCCATTTTAAATTCCCCGGTAATCTGTCACTAGGAGCGAATGTTGCATTAAGTGCATCATCAAAAACCACTTTATTTGAAGATAATTGATTCAATGTTACATAAGGACTTATGGCCTGACTTCCTGTCATACCCCAGCTAGTCCTGAATTTCAAATTCGAAACAGTCGGATTATCTTTGAGGAATTCTTCTTCCGAAACTCTCCATGCCAAAGCTGTTGAAGGAAAATACCCCCATTTGTTTCCTGCACTAAACCGTGAAGAACCATCCGCACGAAAACTGACTGTGAGTAGATATTTATTATTCAGATTATAGTTAACTCTACCAAGATAGGATAACAACACTGATTTTGTATAATTACTACCCGGTATTCCAGGATTTTCTCCTGCAGCAAGATTATAACTCTCAAAGTCATTACTTAAAAAACCCGAACTGCTACCTGATAAACTTGTATTGAGAAAATCCTGATATGTAAATCCTGCCACAGCAGATAAATGATGAATGTCATCAAATGTGTTTATATAGCTTATTGTATTCTCATTAAGCAAGCTGGTATATTGAGTCGCATTCACACTTGCAGAGCCTGTTGAACGGAAAAAATTCGTACTTGTATAATTATCCGTCCTGTCATCTCTATTTTCCACACCTCCTGACACTTTAATTATAACATTTTGAATCGGTTTAAACTCCAAAGCCGCATTGACCAATGCTATGTTGGCTTTAATATTAGCAGATCTTTCATAAATAAAATTAAGAGGATTAATGATATCTGTGGCTACAAATGGATATGCAATTGCCAGAGTTGTATAATTCCCATCTTCGGTGTAAGGAGAAAGAGTAGGTGCAGCTCCTAAAGTAGAACCAATTAAAGAAGTTCCTCTGGATCCTCCGCCACTATCTTGTCTATTTGTATTCAAACGGGAAAGTGTTGAAGCTAATGTAATATTAAAATATTTACTGAGTTCATGATCAATATTTGTCCGAACACTGTAGCGATCATAACTACTTCCTTCTATAATTCCCTCTTGATTGAATACACTTCCTGAAATAGAATATTTAGTTTTTTCGTTACCCCCACTCACGTTCAGAGAAGTAGTCAGGAGTGGAGCTTGTCGGAAAGCCAGATTTTGCCAATCAGTACCCTTTCTGAAGTTCTGAACTTGATCGGGAGTAAAATACTCTTTTCCCGTATCATTCATCTGTTGAATATTATAAAAAGTAGCATACTCCTGGGCATTCATTAAATCCATCTTGGAAATAATTGATTGTGAACTATAGCTCGTTTCCAGATCGACAATAGTAGCACCAGCCTTACCCTGTTTTGTGGTAATTAGCACTACTCCGTTTGCCCCTCTTGATCCATATATTGCCGTAGCAGATGCATCCTTGAGAATTTCAATACTTTCAATATCTGAATTGTTCAAAATAGTTTGATTTGCAATTGGGAAGCCATCTATTACATATAATGGTTCATTACTACCCTGTATAGAATTAGCTCCTCTAATTCTAATACTCATAGTAGCTCCTGGTGCACCGGAGTTTTGCATGACTTGTACTCCGGGCGACTTTCCAGATAAAGCTTGCATTATATTGCTGGAGGGATAACTATTAATCTCCTCGCTCCTAATCTGGGCTATTGATCCAGTAACATCACTTTTTCTCATTACGCCATATCCTACAACGATCACTTCGTCTAACGCTTGTGTATCCTCGTGTAAAACAATAGAGAAATACGTTTTACGTTCTATATTAATATCCTGTGATAAATAACCGATATAGGAAACATGGAGTGTAGCACCTTCCCCAACTTGTAAAGAAAAATTACCGTTTACATCCGTTACCGTTCCATTTGTGGTTCCTTTTTCCACAATATTAGCACCGATAACAGATTCCCCATCCTTGTCGATAATTACCCCGGTAATTGTAACTGTTCTTTTCTGTTGCCGGACAGCACTTTCCTTCTCTCCCGGCTTTTTCATGATATAAATCTGTCGACCGTCAATTTTGTAGGTATTTTGCGTATTCGCAAAAAGCAGGTCGAGAACCTTCTCAATGGATTCATTGTTCACTCGTAGACTGACTTTCCGGTTGAGATCCACATCTTTATTGTTATAGAAAAAAACCATATCGCTGGTTGTCTCTATAACACGAAGGATTTCCCTTACCGACTTATCAGTCTGATAAATAGTGATCGCTTGTGCATTCGATTCCCAAAGGGAAAACAACTGTACAAAACAGATCATCACAATGATCTGAACACTTTTTCGTCTGAATCCGAATTTCATTTTCTTCATGACATATTAAATTAAAATAATTAAATATTAGACACTATATTGATTGGCAAGCTTAGAATTTGATAATCAAATATTTAAATCTTATTTCTTAAAGACTCTATTGATTAAACAGTATTCTGTACTCGTTTTCTTTTACTCCAAAATTAAAAGAAGCTATTTGTGACAGGTTGTTGAGTAAATGGGAGAGATCGTCTTTCAATTCCAGCTTACCTGAACAAAGGGTTCCGGAAGGTTGCGATGGAAAGATCATGGTAACATTATAATAACGGGCCAGTTGCTGGAGAATATTTTCAATTGGCTCATCCCTGAATATATAGATGCCGTCGCGCCATGAAGTATACATCTCCGCATCTACTGTTTCCACGCTGCTCACCTGCCCGGTATATGTATATAGTTGATTGGGTGATAAACGCCTGCTTTCTCCATTCAGCCTGATGTCCACCGAACCATTCACCAATACAACCTTTCTATAAGTATCTTCTTTATAAGCTGACACATTAAAAGATGTGCCAAGGACATAGATTTCTAACTTGTCTGTTTTCACCAGGAAAGGCCGGCTTTCATCCCGTTTTACCTCGGCATAGACTTCTCCATCTACATAGATTTCTCTTTTATGATCGGGAAAAACAGTCGGATAGATTACTGTTGTACCCGCATTTACCCACAAGGAAGTTCCGTCGGCCAATATAAGGGAAGCCCGTTTTCCATACGGCACATGTAATTGATTATAAGTTGGCTTTGCAACGGACTCATTCACGTCCGGTTGACTCATTTCCTCGTTATTAATAATAACAGATCCCGTACTGTTATATTTTATCTCCGCATCTTCTCCTTCTATTTTAACCTGCCTCTCTTCTGTGACAATACGTATCTCACCTTGATTCTGTTGTTGATGATCTAATTGGAACTGTGTATAATCTATCTCCTGATTATTGTCAGGATACGACTGTTCCCTTTTCATAAGAAAGGTAAAGGATAATCCGATAATGATTGCGATACTGGCGGCAACAGTCAGGTATTTATACAAGCGCACCCCTTTCTTTCGTCCGTTTTTCAGTGAATTTCTGGTTGCATCAATCCTTTTCCACAGCAGTTCTTTTCGTTCCTCCGATATCTCATGGCGATTTTTTCTTACGGATGCCAACAACATATTGGCTGAAATGAATTCATTGATGTCAATCTCCTTACGATCAATGAGTTCCGACCAAAAAAGTTCACTCTCCTTGGTTGGAGCAGTCATTGATTCAACGAAGAAATCATCATCGAGGAAATCAATATCTTTATAATTGGTATAATTTATTCGCATTTTCTATTTATAAGCTCTTTTTAATTTACAGCTTTGTATATTAATCTTCATTCAGGAAAGATGAAACATCTCTTTTACGGATTTTTGAAATAGCCCTGTGCACTAACATCTTGGTGGACTGATAATTGATCTGCATTATTTCAGATATCTCATCATAAGAAAGTCCTTCGATAAAGCGTAAATGGATCGCTTCACGCTGATGTCGGGTTAAATTTGACAACAAGCGAATGACCAACCTCTTCTTATCATTCTCTTCTTCCTGTTCAATCCACAATTCCTGACTGTTTTTTTCAATAAACGGGTCGGACAGATCATTTTCAATTTCCACATAACGTTTGTTACTTTTTAATAAAAATAAAATCCGATGTCGAAACGCTACTATCAGATATTGATGTAAATTGGAAATATTGTTGAGTCTCTTTTCGTTTGTATAGATATCTATAAATACATCGTGAATGGCATCTTCTATCAGTCCTGCATCAGAATGAAACGACTGGCCATAGGCATACAGCTGATCCGCATATGTCCTGTACATAAACGCAAGCAGATCTTCGCTTCCGTCAAATACCGTACCCTGACCGGAACGAATCTTTACAGCCTTCTTTTTCATTCTTTTCAGATCTATCTCCATGACACTGGCCTCAATATAGAGAGAAAATTTTGATACCTTTCATAATCGAACAAATAGATACACAACAAATCCTTTTCACAACATTGCTAAAAGAGAGTATTCAAAACATAGTTATATTAATAAGGGAAAGATAATTAATAAAAGTATACAATAAAATAGTTAAAAAAAGTATAGAATTAAATATCGACCTTTTATCCATCCTCTTATTTTCACTTTGCGCAAAAAAACAAAACCTATTTCCTTTACTAATAGTTTTTTATTAGCTTTGTGAAACAATATTAGTTTGTATGAAGACAAAAGATGAATATATTCAATTGCTATACTCTTCGGATAGATTAATAACACTATCTGGAAAATGTGATTCAAACATTTATTAATATACTTTCTCATCCAAATAACAAAATGAAAATCCATTTTATCCAATTTTTAACGGCGCTCTTATTGCTTACTTTCTCACCGAAAGTACAAGCGCAAGAGAATCTTCCATCCGGTCAGCAAAAAGAAATCATCTCTCCGGAGATACATGCCGACAACTCCGTCACATTCCGTTTAGTGGCTCCTAATGCTAAAGAGGTTTCTGTAACGGGAGATTTTTTGGTTCCGGGAGAAGAGTCGAAAATGACGAAAGAGAGCAACGGCATCTGGAGCTATACCACACAACCGCTGCCTTCCGAATTGTACACTTATGCTTTCAACGTGGACGGTTTGCAGATGAACGATCCCAACAATGTGTACTATCGTCGTGATGTGGCCAGCACATTGAATCTGCTGCTTATCGGGGATGGACAAGCCGACTTATATAAAGTTAACAGTGTTCCGCACGGTACAGTCTCAAAACGATGGTACCAGTCGCCCGGCAACAACATGACCCGCCGGATCACCATCTATACTCCACCGGGATATGAAGAGAGTGACATCCCCTACCCTGTCCTTTACCTGCTGCATGGCATGGGTGGCGATGAAGAGGCATGGATGACCCTCGGCCGCGCGTCACAGATAGTGGATAATCTGATTGCCCAAGGCAAAGCAGTACCGATGATCATTGTGATGCCCAACGGGAATGTGGCGCAGGAAGCTGCTCCGGGAGAATCGAGCCTGGGTTTCTATAAGCCGCAATTCCGCCTGCCGCACACCATGGATGGGCAATATGAAGAGACTTTCCAGGAAATCATCCGGTTCGTCGATTCCCAATACCGCACTATTCCGGAAAAATCGGGACGGGCTATTGCCGGACTCTCCATGGGTGGGTTTCACACCCTGCATATTTCAAGATATTACCCCAACACCTTTGATTACATAGGACTTTTCTCCGCCGCCATCATGCCTAACGAAGAGGTAAAGTCAAAAGTATATGAGGATATCGATACAACATTGGCTGCACAGAAAGACAACGGATACGCGCTATACTGGATTGCCATCGGAAAAGAGGATTTCCTTTACAAGGCAAATGTCGATTTCAGGAAAAAACTCGAGAGAATGGATTTCCCCTATATTTATCAGGAATCGGAAGGAGGACACACATGGCGCAACTGGCGAATCTATCTGTCGGAATTCCTGCCAATGCTCTTTAATAAAAAATAACTATTTCCCTTTCCCAAGGCAGCGATTTAATTCATAGTTTTGTAAAGATTATCCATTTCTGGAAAAGATACTCCGGAACTTCCGGAAAAGCATGCATAGCTTCCTTTTCAGATAATCGGAAAGATACTTACCCGAAATATATAAACCGATATAAAATAAAATAAAAAAATTATGTCAACAACAGCCAAATTGCACTCTTTAAACCTCACTGACACGAAGACCTATCTGTTCGCAGCGATATTTATTGTCGGCAACCTGCTCTTACCGCAGTTGGCGCACCTGGTGCCACAGGGAGGATTCATCTTCCTGCCTATTTATTTCTTTACGCTGATCGCTGCATACAAATATGGCATACATGTGGGATTACTGACTGCCGTCTTGTCTCCGCTGGCCAACCACCTTCTTTTCGGTATGCCACCAGCCGCCGTACTGCCGGCCATCATTGTCAAATCTGTTATTTTGGCGATTGCTGCCGCATTAGCAGCCAAGCATGCCGGAAAGGTATCCCTTTTGGCTATTTTGATTGCCATCCTTGCCTACCAACTGGTCGGAACCGGCATAGAATGGGGCATGACACAAAACTTTGTCATGGCAGTACAGGATTTCCGACTTGGCGTTCCCGGAATGCTCATCCAACTCTTCGGCGGCTATTTCTTGTTGAAAGCAATCGCCAAGATATAAGATGACTGTGGGAAAATCATTTGAAGAAGTCATGCAACGGTTTCGTGAGATCACCTTTCACGAGACCTTCGACATGATTGTCGCTATTGCCAACGGAGGTATCGTTCCGGCGGCAATCATCAACCAGCGGCTGAATATCAATATAGAGCTTTTAAAAATCAATCTGCGCGATCCTGACCAACAGCCGAAGTATGACAGCCCAAAACTGATCTCTCCCATCGATTTTGACTATACAGGCAAATCGATCCTTTTAGTGGAAGACCGCATCAAAACAGGGGCTACTGTACGATACGCCATCGATCTTTTACATGGTGCCGGACAAATAAAAACATTTGCAGTAAACGGAAAGGCCGATTATTCGCTTTACGACGAGTCCTGCTTCAAATTTCCCTGGATAATATAAACAGGATACCGCTGTCAATATACTATAGAGACAATTCGCTATAGATACAATCGTGCTTTTAAACCAACAATGATCAAGATAAAAACAATGATCAAGATAAATATGTATAAAATCTCCCTTTTATTATATTGCATTACGCTTTTAATATTCCCATTGGCAGCAGGAAACAGTTATTCCGGAAATGAACCGGCCAAAGAGCTTAACGACACTATCCGGCTGGATGAGGTGATCGTCACCGGAACCATGCCGAAAGTCAATCTGCGCAACCTGCCCATGAGTATATCGGTAATCTCCGGAAAACAGATTGAAGAGAGAGTTCAACCCTCTCTCCTGCCCTTGCTGACCGAAGAAGTGCCGGGTTTGTTCATTACACAAAGAGGAGTGATGGGTTACGG
>Ga0265293_10010172_pt1 | contig 13223 bp, 12 predicted proteins | sample Munlanlewell138R_FD_192505 | JGI IMG/M metagenome (GOLD analysis project Ga0265293, IMG submission 192505) | Leachate microbial communities from a municipal landfill in Southern Ontario, Canada - Leachate well 138R | ecosystem: Engineered > Solid waste > Landfill > Unclassified | place: Canada... | reverse complement strand
ACAAAACTTGGCATATACCAAGTCTATAGACGTAGGTGAATGCCTTAGTTGCCGTTATACTATCAACATTAAATTTATAAATTATGATAGTGCAAACAAAACTTGGCATATACCAAGTCTATAGACGTAGGTGAATGCCTTAGTTGCCGTTATACTATCAACATTAAATTTTTACATTCTGATCGTGGAACAAACTCATTGAATTGAATAGAGAGCTTCATAAAAACCAAGGATAAATCATCTTAAAATTGAACCTATTTGAAATTGACGGCAGTTGAAACACAGATTGTAAATATAAAACGCAGATAGATTGTAAATATAAAACGCAGATAGTAGATATAAGAAGATAATATATATAATCTACAAAAATTATATACACTTGCCGCATAAATTCTGATAATATTAAATTATACAATTATTAGAATATGTTATATGCGAGGTTATTAAATGAGTAAAAAAACACGTATTATCTTAATGCTTATAATCCCAGTAACTGCAGTACTATTGTACGTGCTTCCTGGAGGAAGAGAATGGATTTATCAAGCTTCATCATTGCTAAGTTCTATGGACGTAGATAAAGTTAAAGAGTATATTCGTGGATTTGGAGCATGGGCTGTAATTGTCTCGTTTTTATTGATGGTATTTCAATCACTAGCCGCACCTCTACCAGCATTCCTAATTACCTTTGCCAATGCAGCAGTTTTTGGTTGGGGCTGGGGCGCTCTACTATCATGGTCTAGCGCAATGATAGGTGCTGCATTATGCTTTGGAATTGCTAAACTTTATGGAAGAACAGTAGTAACAAAATTCACCGGCACTACAGCACTTGAAACAGTAGATGCTTTTTTCGAGAAATATGGTGCTCAATCAATATTAATCGCACGATTATTGCCATTCATGTCATTTGATATTGTTAGTTACGCAGCTGGATTAACGTCTATGCGTTTTTGGTCTTTTTTTATCGCAACAGGTTTAGGACAATTACCTGCAACTCTTATTTACTCATATGCCGGCGAGATGCTAGGCGGCGGTGCCAAAACATTTGTAACAGGTTTATTGATAGTTTTCGCAGCTACTGCTTTAACCTTTTTAATACGAACCATATACAAAGATCGCAAAAAAAATAAAATTAAATAGCGTTACATAAGGTACGTATCTCTACTTAAGATAAACAAAACTTGGCATATACCAAGTCTATAGACGTTGGTGAATGCCTTAGTTGCCGTTATACTATCAACGTCTGATAGTGTAAAATATACAATATTAATGCCATTGAAAACTTATGTACATCATATATAATGTTATAAATTCTTATATACATAAATAAAACGAGCACTAAAACCAGAACTTGCTGGTATAGTACTCGTTTTTCTTATTTATTGAATAACATTAAATCCTTTTTCTATTAAAGCCTTCACAGCTTCCTCTGTTTGCTCACCATTGACTCGGCATAGAATTTGAACCATCCGATTAGATAGATGAAATACAGCAAGGTTAGTAATATCTAATTCAAACTGTTTGATTATTGATGATACTTCATTCATAACACCTACGCCATCACGTGCTTCTATTACGATACGTTTGCCTGAACTGCGAGCGCCCATAATATCAAGGAATGCATCCATTATATCATTCTGTGTTATAATGCCAACTAGTTTGCCGTTTTCCATTACAGGTAATGCGCCAATTTTGTGTTCCCTCATATCAAGTGCTGCATCTTCAATTAATGTTTCAGGACTACAAGTAATAACCTTTTTGGTCGAAACTTCTTTGACGGTTACTTTAGATATAAGTTCGTTCAGTTCAAATTTGCTCAGAGATGTCGCCGCAGACGGAGATGCCTTTCTTAAATCACCATCAGTCACAATTCCCACCAGTTCACCTTTGCTAACTATTGGCAAACGGTTGATACGTTTAGTTTTCATGGTGTTCATGGCATTTAGGATGTTCTCATCAGGCGAAACAGTAATTACATGAGGTTTCATAAATTGCTGGACATACATTTAATAGCCCTCCTTAAGTTGACTTTAGTATTAAAGAAAACTTAGTTACATTAGTTATCGGATAAATATTATATGTCAAACTTTCGTTACTATGACTAACCTCCAAGATATGCTTTTTTCACTTCATCACTTTCTAGCAAATCTTTAGCGTCACCAGAAAATACGATTTTCCCTGTTTCTAATACATAGGCACGATTAGCAATCGATAATGCCATTCTTGCATTTTGCTCAACTAATAAGACCGTTGTACCTGTAGAGTTAATTTCTTGCACAATTTCAAAGATTTGCTTTACCAAAAGTGGCGCTAGTCCCATAGATGGCTCATCAAGTAATAGCAACTCAGGTCTAGACATTAATGCACGGCCCATAGCTAGCATTTGTTGCTCTCCACCAGAAAGCGTTCCTGACAATTGTCGTTTCCGCTCTTGAAGTCGTGGAAAAATCGTATATATTTTTTCTTTATCCTCTTTAATGCTTTGTTTATCTTTTCGTAAATATGCGCCTAAATCAAGATTTTCTGATACTGTCATATTGGCAAATATCCGTCGTCCTTCAGGTACATGCGATATTCCCATTGCTACAATTTCTGGTGCAGTTACTTTAGCTATATCCTTATCCTTAAACTGAAGTGATCCTTCTTTAGGACGAAGTAGACCTGAGATAGTCTTTAAGCAAGTGCTTTTACCTGCACCATTAGAACCAATCAGTGTCACTATTTCTCCCTTATTAACTTGAAAAGAGATTCCTTTCAATGCATGAATCGCACCATAATAAACATGGACATTGTTCAATGATAGCATTAAATAGCCTCCTCTCCAAGATATGCCTCAATAACCCGTGGATTATTCTTAATCTCGTCTGGCGTTCCATGAGCTATAACCATTCCATAATCTAATACATAGATATGCTCACATACTCCCATTACCAACGGCATATCGTGTTCAATAAGCAGTATAGTTAAATCAAACTCATCACGTATCCAACGAATTAATTCCATTAAATTATGAGTTTCTTGCGGATTCATCCCAGCAGCTGGTTCATCCAACAATAGCAACGAAGGCTTAGTTGCAAGTGCTCTTGCAATTTCTAAACGACGTTGCTGACCATATGGAAGATTCTTCGCAAGCTCATCAGCATTTTTATCTAGATCAAATATCTTCAAAAATTGCATAGATTTTTCTTCCATTTCAGCTTCGCCTTTAAAATAGTTAGGAAGGCGCAGAATGCCCGATAACGTATTATAAGATACGTGCTGGTGATAAGCAATTTTTACATTTTCAAGCACAGTCAGATCATCAAATAGTCGAATATTCTGAAACGTTCTACCAATTCCATTACTTGATACTTTATAAGGTTGAAGACCGTTCATTTTTTTGCCGTTAAATGTTATAGTGCCCTCTGTTGGAACGTATACTCCTGTTAATAAATTAAATACAGTAGTTTTGCCAGCGCCATTAGGTCCAATGAGCCCTACTAGCTGTCCTTTATTTATTTCCATATCCAGGTTCGAGACAGCTTTAAGTCCACTAAAAGATTTGGATAAGCTTTCAACTTTAAGTAGTGCCATTCTCATCACCTTTCTTCTTGAAGTTTAGGAAATTGAATTTCAACTCTTTGTTACCCATAATTCCATTTGGTCTAAATATCATTAGTGCTATCAGTAATACCGCTATAACTAACATTCTTATTTCTGGATAATCAGCTAATAGCGCAGACCCTATTGTCATAACAGCTGCACCAATAATTGCTCCTGTTGTACTACCAAGTCCACCTAATACTACCATAACAAGTATCTCAAATGATTTCAAAAAGCTAAAGGTAGTAGGCTGTATAAAATACATGTAGTTAGCGTATATACCACCCGCAAGACCAGCAAATGCAGCACCAATGGCAAAAGCCATTACCTTGTATTTAGTAGTATTGATACCCATTGCCTCAGCAGCTATCTCATTCTCTCTAATAGAAATACATGCACGACCATGTGATGAATTAATAAAATTGCTAATTATTAGAACACTGATAACCATTAACCAAAAAGCCCAAGTCCAATCAATCGTCTTAGGTACTGAGAGTCCAGTTGCACCACCCAAATAGTCCATATTCAGAAATACTATACGAACTATTTCACCAAGACCCAATGTAGCAATTGCTAAATAATCTCCTCTAAGTCTTAGTGTCGGTAAGCCGATAAGTATTCCGGCTAATCCAGCAATAATAGCACCAAAAATTAAACCTAATATAAGCGAACCTTGAAACTTTACTACAATCATAGCCGACATATATGCTCCGATTGCCATAAAGCCAGCATGTCCTATCGCCAACTGCCCAGTAAACCCAGTTATTAAGTTCTGGCTGACCGCTAGAATAATATAGATACAAACCAGAATTAATGTCATCATATAAAACTGATTTAGTGTTCCATTGTTAAATAAAAATTGAACTAGACCATAGACCACTATAAGAGATAGGAGGATAATAGCGTTTTTCTTATTCAATAATTTCATATGTCTCCACCTACACTTTCTCGCGAGTGTTTTTGCCTAGTAAGCCAGTAGGTTTAATTATTAACACTAGGATTAGGATAAGGAACGCAACAGCATCCCGCCACATTGAAAAGCCCAAACCACTTACAAATGACTCAATTAAACCCATAAATAATCCACCTATCATAGCTCCTGGGATGATTCCTATTCCACCAAGAACAGCAGCAACAAACGCTTTCAGTCCTGGCATGATACCCATTAATGGATTAATTGTATTAAAATACACACCCATTAAAACCCCAGCAGCTGCAGCTAAGCATGATCCAATAGCAAAAGTTGCTGATATTGTATTGTTCACATTGATTCCCATAAGTGCGGCTGCGTCTTTGTCATGCGAAACTGCGCGCATTGCTTTGCCGACACGAGAATATTTAACAACTAAAGTTAAAATAGTCATAAGAATAACTGCTGTAAGAATAATTACGATATCTCCATATTTAAAAGTAATATCGCCTAATGGATTATAAATTGTTTGCGGAAAAACCTCTGGGAAGGTACGTACTTGCGGCCCTACTACAAGAATTCCACCGTATTCTAAGAAGAATGACATTCCGATTGCCGTAATCAGAGCTGCTAATCTGGTTGCATTTCTGAGTGGTTTGTAGGCAATTCGCTCGATAATCATACCTAATAATGCTGTTATCAACATTGCTATTATAAGCGCTGGGATAAACATCATCTTAAGTGTAGTCGTGCAAAACCAACCAATATATGCACCAACCATCATAATATCGCCATGAGCAAAATTTATTAACTTTATAATACCGTAAACCATCGTATAACCCAAGGCGATAAGTGCATAGATACTACCTAATGAAAGCCCATTGATAAATTGCTGCAGTATCAAATCGACGCTTCCCATATTTTCACTCCTATTCGTCTCGTATTTCGCATTTAAAAGAGGGGGAAATCCCCCTCTTAAAATATACTATAAACTTATTTATCAGTATATAGCTTGTTTTAAATTTTATCTTCGGTTTCTACAAGACTCCATCTTCAACACCGTAAGATGGAGTTGTATCAATCCTCACCGCTAGGGTACGTAGTCGTTCTGAACTAAGTTTTCTTTACTATTTGCTAGCGAGAATTCCTATTTAGGGTCAACTCTTGTAGCAAATGACTTTTCTCCATCTTTAAACTCAAGGATTGTTGCACTCTTCTTAGGATTATGAGTAGCTGCATCAACATTGATTACACCACTTACTCCTTGGAAGTCAGCAGTAGCAGTTAGAGCTGCTCTAATTGCTTCTGAATCAGTACTACCTGCAGCATCGATTGCAGCAATCAACATTTTAGCTGCATCATATCCAAGTGCACCGAAACTATCAGCATCTTGACCATATTCTTGCTTGTATTTAGCATTGAACTCCGCAAGTGCTGGATCATCTGCAGCAACGTGGTCAACATAGTAAGTATTATTCATAGCTGCTTTACCAGCAACGTCAACGATTGGTCCAGTTCCCCAACCATCTCCGCCAAGCATAATAGCCGTAATTCCTAAATCACGCGCTTGCTTAACGATCATACCAACTTCTCCATAGTAGCCAGGAACGAAGATGATATCAGGATTCTTTGATTTAATGTTAGTTAAAATTGCACGGAAATCTGTATCTTGACCAGCAACATATTGTTCAGAAGCAACTACTTCTTTACCTGCAGCTTCGAAAGTCTTTTTAAAACTTTCAGCTAAGCCTTTAGCATAGTCACCTTTTTGGTCAATTACCAATGCCGCTTTTGATACTTTTAAATGATCAAGTGCAAAGTTAGCAGCAACTTCACCTTGGAATGGGTCAATGAAGCATGCTCTAAATAACCATTCATTTAAAGTTCCATTTTCACTAACTGTAATCGTAGCATTAGTTCCTGTTGGTGTTACTAAAGGAATCTTGTTTTCTGTAACAATTGGAATTGCAGCTAAAGTATTACCAGTTGTCATAGGACCAACCATACCTACAACTTTATCTTGAGTGATAAGCTTAGTAGCTGCTGCAGTAGATTCACCTGCTTCAGACTTATTATCTGCGCCTACATACTCAATCTTCTTACCGCCAAGAATTCCACCTTGCTCATTTATTTCTTTAATAGCAAGTTTTGCTCCATTTTCACCTTTTTTACCAAATTCAGCAGCTCCGCCTGTTAACTCGAAGTTACCTCCGATTTTGATAACTTCTGCTACTGCGTTATTTCCAGTAGAATCATTGTTTCCTGCTGGTTGATTGTTGTTTCCTTGAGAATTAGTGTCAGTTTTACCACCACAACCAACTACTAATGCTAGGCACATTACCGCTACCATAGCAAGCATTAAAATTTTCTTTGTCTTCACTTGTAATTTCCTCCCCTTTTTCATAGAACATTTACATTGAATATTATTTTTATAAAGCTCTGAATATTCTTAATATTATATTTTTATAAGAACTGTGTCAACACACAATTAGTTATTCTATAGCTGTTTTTCACTATTATTGTACACTATTTACGCTTATCGCTTTATATCATATCATTTCGCTTTATATACTTTTTTCAAAAGCAAATTCAATTATCTTTGTGCATTCTGCATTAGTCTTGCCGCTTGGTCTATTATAATCTTTACATTGGAATGTCTTGAGAATAATACAGGGATTCCGTGGGCAGACGCATATGCTTTAATGGTCCACATACAGTTATGTGATATGTGTTGGGTCAGAACTACTAATACATCACTATTATTCATCACACTTAGCCCTTCTATATCCTGTACAGAGTCTGCACTCTTAATTTCACAAGGCAAATCTAGTCCTTCAGTAACTATTTGAATATCGCCAAATATTCCAATAGTTTTCCCTTTAAGTGTCGCAAGTTTATCTTTTGGCACAGCGTTTAAATTTTGTTCATCAATTTGTTTAGGTATTGCACCTCTTGCCACTAGTGCTGTTTCATTTTCCTTATTTTGAACATCAATATCATTTTGTGTATTCGCATTTTGTGTATTCGCAAGCTTTTCTAGCTTCAAATCTCGTAATGATAATAATTCTGCTCGCTGTGACTCTATTATCCCTTTTAGTTCTTTTATTTTACGAGTTTGCGAACTGTCATTAGATGATTGCTCTCCCTTAGCATGAAGCTGTTGTGATAATAAATCGTTTTTGATTTGTAAGGATCGATTCTTTTCCTCAAGTACAAAATTTGCTTCACGTTGTCGATCAATCGTTTCTTGAAGCTTAGCTATATTCACATTCGCTTTATCTAACTTCTTCTGGAAAACTTGCATGAGCTCATGTTTTTTTCTTTCTGTTCCAGTGGTCTGTACTAGTTTATGTAGTGCATCTTCCCTCAAATATGAGAAATAATTAGTTAACGGAAATTGCAAAATCATATATAAAAGCAATGTCTTCCCAATCATTTTCTGGTATTTGCGTACATTCCAATGCAAATAGTAGATTCCTTGGATAAGCTCCCATTCGATAAAATATCTAACTATTAAATAGAAAACCATTTGCTTGCCTTGCTCATTTTCTTGTTCAACAATATTTCTAATCTGTTTTTTCACCCAATTAAGATAAGCTTTTTTATCTTTTTTATTAACTTTGGGGGATTTTGCATCTTTTAGATGGATTCCATAGGGCGTACTCATAAGCGCATCTAATACATCCAGCATTTCTGCGCCATCCATTTCTTTGATTATCTCATCAAAATGAATAGAAAAATATGTGTAGCATGCTTTCACGAAAGCCTTTTGTTTTCTATTCAGCAGTCTTAGCTGTTGTTGTAGTTGCTTTTGTATTTCTAGCTGTTCCTGATAGCTTCTAGTAATAGGATAGCTAAGTAACTCATCAGTAATTACTGGTACCTTAATTGTACCTATCTTGAATGTTTGATCTTCTTCAAAAAATGATTTATCTAAATTGTAATCAGCTGTAGCTTGCGCTTTAAGTCGTATGTATGAAGGATATATCAATTGATCGCAACAATTAATAATTGGTAATAAATATATATCTTTAAATAATAGTACCCATGGCAAACTACCCTTATCAGAAGTTTTAGTAGCTTTAACCATAACTCCCTCGCATTCAACTCCACATTCAGGGCATTTGCCATAGGCAACTGGTATAACATTATAGAACTCAAGAACATCTTTTGCCAATTCGTACATAAATGACCTCTATCCTAACCCAATCATATTCCACATCAATTATAACTTTAATTTATATTTCTAAATTTATAGCTTTAATAAATTCAACCCAATTTCATCATTAAATTCACGATCTACTTCTCCATTAAAATCAATAATAATTATTTCAGCAGTAGCACTTACTACTGCTGAATTCAAATGCCCACCATATGTCATATACTTATCATCGGAAATACAAGCATGAAAATGCAAATATACTTCGCCGTTCATAGTGGTAATATTCCCCGTTAAGCTAGCAATCTCAAAATCTCCAGATAAGACAGTTGAATGATATTTTTTTGTCGCTGTTTCAAACAGACCTATAGTCGCTTCATTCACAGCACCTAATCCACTTACTAATCCTAGTTTTATACTTTGCTCGGTACAAAATTGTTTAATTGTCCCCACAATTTCTTCGCCTTTGTCAATTCTAACTATATAATTGTTGTTCATTTTTTTATAATCCATTTGATCGCCTCTGACTGTTTAGTTAGATGAATAATATAAATATCAATTTTCTTAGGTGAAGCTTAGGTAATTATTTAACATATATATGAGCAAATTGGTTACATTCTGTAACTTGTCCAATAATACTAGCAGTAATGCCTTGTTGTTGCAGTTGTTCTATTGCATCATTAGCATCATCAGCATCCATGCTAACTAATAGTCCTCCGGAAGTAATCGCATCACATAGGATATATTGCATATGTAACGGAATCGCTTCATCATATGTAATAACTTCATTAAGCCATTGATGGTTTGCCCTTGTTCCACCAGGAACTAGACCGTCTTGAGCATATATATGCGTGTTACCAATAATCGGTACATTGTCAGCTACTACCTCAACGTTAACCTCACTAGCTTTTGCCATTTCATACATATGTCCCAATAAACCAAAGCCGGTAATATCTGTACATGCGCTTATTCGATAATTCATAAACACTTCACTCGCCAGCTTATTTAACATGGCCATTGTCTTAGTAACAGCCTCTGTATCTTCTACTGTTGCTTTTCCTCTTTTTATAGCGGTAGAAATAATACCTGTTCCGATAGGTTTCGTCAAAACCAGCACATCACCTACCTTAGCTCCTTTATTTGCCCAGAACTTCTCAGGATGGCATATACCTGTAACAGATAAACCATACTTCGGCTCGGCATCATCAATTGAATGTCCACCCACTATTACAGCTCCCGATTCTCTAACCTTATCTGCACCGCCTCGCAGGATATCAGCTAATATATGTGCGCCTAATTTCTTTACTTGAAAACCAACAATATTCATAACTGTAATAGGCTTGCCGCCCATCGCATAAACGTCACTCAATGCGTTTGCAGCAGCAATTTGACCGAACATATATGGATCATCAACTATGGGAGTGAAAAAATCTAATGTTTGAATCAATGCAATCTCGTCAGTTAATCTGTATACACCAGCATCGTCAGCGTAATCAATGCCTACTAATAAATTAGCATCTTCTACGTTAGGCGGTAAATGGCGCAACACTTGCGCCAAATCGGCAGGGCCGATTTTACACCCTCAACCAGCTTTACTCGAAAGAGATGTTAGTTTAATTTGTTCTTCCATGTAATGTCACCTCATTTACACATATCATGCAATAATTTCCTATAAATTAGTTCATCTCATGTAAAACTTCATGAATACTATCAACTACTAATTGAAGCTCTGCTTCGGCAATCGTTCTCACGTCAAAAAGGATGCGTTCCTGATAGACACGAGGAATTACTGGATTAGTGGCTTTTCTTAAAGATTCCACAACATGAGCGATTGATATCCCTTCAATGCCTACTGATACAACATATGTAGGTAGCTGTTCAAGTGGCAATGCACCTCCACCAATCTGCGAAAAATTCTTCTCAACCTTAATATCAAGCCGAATATCCAACTCGGATTTATCTAACGAATCAGTAATTTCATTTAATTTAGACAAATTATTTGCTAACATATTTGCTTTATTTAATAGTATAGCCTCAGATTCAATAATCATTTGTAATGTCGGAATTTTCGCATACTCTTGTTTAACATAATGTAATAATGTTGCTTGTAGTGCAGCAATCGTAAACTTATCTATACGAAGAGCACGATTTAATTGATTCTTTTTAATACGATCAATATACTTCTTCCTACCTACAATAATACCTGCCTGCGGACCACCCAATAGCTTATCACCGCTAAAAGACACTATGTCAACGCCGGACTTAACTACCTCTTGCACAGTGGGCTCGTCCCCTATTTGAAAATTTTTAAGATCATATAACATTCCGCTTCCTAAATCCTCATAGATCGGAACGTCGTGCTGTTTACCAAGCAGAGCTAGTTCATCAGAGCTTACGCTTTCAGTAAATCCAACTATCCGATAATTGCTAGTATGTACCTTTAATAAAAGCTTTGTATTTTCCGTTATACTACGCTCATAATCATATAAATGAGTTTTATTAGTAGTCCCAACCTCAACCAGAGTTGCTCTACTTTCTTGCATTACCTCAGAAACACGGAAGGATCCGCCTATTTCAACAAGCTCCCCACGGGATACAATAACCTCGCCACCATCAGCCATTTCCCTTAATATTAATAGTACCGCAGCCGCATTATTATTAACTACCATTGCCGCTTCAGCGCCTGTCAACTCACAAAGTAACTCCTCAACGTGTGAGTACCTAGAACCCCGTTTACCAGTTTCAAGATTTAACTCCAGGTTATTATATGACTGTGCAGCTTCGGACATCATCTTTATTGAGTCCTCTGACAACAATGCTCGTCCCAAATTAGTATGTAAAACTACACCAGTTGCATTAATTACCCGCTTCAAATTAGGCTCTACGTCTTCGTCAAGCATTGTCCGCAGTCTACGAATAACGACATCATCTACAAATTCTTCAGGTAGCAATTCAGCTATTTTATTTCTCATCTCATCAACTAGCCTAGTTGCTACCTGTGATATTTTTGCCAATGGAAATTCATCTTGCCACCCTTTTACTGTAGGATGCTGTAATAGCTTTCCGACAGCTGGTAGCTTTCTATATCTATCGTTCATACTGCTTTGCCTCCAAACATATCGATATCCTCTACTTTATTCTCTACTAATTTATGAGTAATTTCAACTATTATCCACTGTTTGTTAACAAGAATTAATTCGTAGACAGTATGAGTACTAAATGTTGCGAACATATTCGTTTTTCGCAGAACTGATAACACTTGTTTTTCTTGACCATCTTTTATGCTCTTATTCAACTTGAATTGCTTTATCTGACTTAGCGGCAATAGCGTTATAGGTAGATTAGTTGGTATTACAGTATAGCTCTCGTCTATATGCCTTCGGTAATAATTATCAATAATTGTTTGTGCAATATCTTGTGAAAAATATCTCAACAGCAAAACTTCTAATTGTTGATAAGAACCCTTTCTCACGTCACGAAACATCTTAAAGAGTTGTTGATCAGCTTCATGTATGAATTGGAGAATTTCTTCTACTTGAACAGATTTATTTTGATACGACTCATTTCTAACGGATTCAACGTGATCCTTAATATGGACTAATTGTAATTTATCTGTTTTGGTAATTTGTTTATCGATTAGATCTTGCACTAAATTTAAATTAATCATTGTTCTATCAGATACAATTTCAACCCTATATTCTCTTCTATCAATTGGTGCTCCGTTTATAGCCACCATTACAGCAATTCCCTGTTGGTTGAAATCTACATATAAATTCTGATTCCCAATTCTTGCATACACTTCTTTAGTATTTGCAATCCAGTTTATTTCTCCGCCTAATTTTTCAATTATCACACGAATCGGCAATATCATACCCGCTGACGTTGCAAATGGGTTTACATCAGATTCTAAGTTTTTTCCTTCAAGAAATAACTCCCAAACCTGTTCTGGATACTGATTTTCCATTGCAGCAGCTCGCTCATTAGTATATGTAATGCTAATATTGATAATAAATATGATTATAGCAACAGCACAACCTCGTTTAAATAACAGCTTCGCTCCCATTACATCTCCCCTCCTTTCTATCATCTAAGTGTTATATATCTTAAATTTATCTTCGATTTTCTTTATTGTTGCTACATCATATACAGCAATTATCTTTTTATGCTGAATTTCTCCTTTAGATCGAAAATTTGTTAGAAACCTTGTCTAGTTGCTTTTTAGCATATAATTGTGCTATATTAATTATTGGTCTTAAATTTATTTTAAAAAAAATTACATTAATTATCAGTAAGTAAATTTTCATATGGGGGCGGATAGGGTACTGGTGTCCTTCCCGGTCTTCAAAACCGTGCGTGAGGCTTTAGGGTCTCAGGTGGGTTCGATTCCCACGCGCTCCCGCCAAAAAAAATGGTTTGTGGAACTTTAGAAAAAAATTAAACCGAGAGTGTAAATTTATAAACACAGTTTCGTTTTGTAATTATGATCACAGTTTGTGTGATTTCAATTATGAAAGGAGCTGTGTTTTTTTGTGAAATTTGATGAACGTCTAAGAAACCAAAAGGAAGCAATTGGCT
>Ga0265293_10010171_pt1 | contig 13225 bp, 10 predicted proteins | sample Munlanlewell138R_FD_192505 | JGI IMG/M metagenome (GOLD analysis project Ga0265293, IMG submission 192505) | Leachate microbial communities from a municipal landfill in Southern Ontario, Canada - Leachate well 138R | ecosystem: Engineered > Solid waste > Landfill > Unclassified | place: Canada... | reverse complement strand
GGGCAAGAGTGTGTTTATCAATTCGTTTATTACGAGCATTCTTTACAAATATTCGCCCGAAGATGTGCGTCTGTTGCTAATCGACCCCAAAAGGGTGGAGCTTAGTGTATACCAAGGCTTGCCCAATCTTTTGATAAAAGAAACTGTAAAAGAGCCAGACCACGCAGTGAACCTACTTCGCTGGCTCACCCAAGAAATGGAAAGACGCTATGGCTTAATGGAAAAAAACAAATGCAATGAGTTGGATGCCTACAATGAATTGGAACGGGAAAAGGGTGTGCTTACCAAATTGCCACGCATTGTGCTTGTAATAGACGAAATGGCAGAATTAATGATAAGAGGCAAAGGGCAAGTAGAGGAATATATTGTGCGCATAGCCCAATTGGGGCGTGCATCGGGCATACATCTTGTGCTTGCTACCCAACGCCCAACCGTGAATGTCATAACGGGATTGATTAGAGCAAACATTCTTGCCCGTGTTGCCTTTTCGGTGATAACCAATCAAGACAGCCGCATTATTCTAGATACAGGGGGCGCAGAAGGGCTGTTGGGGAAAGGCGATATGCTATTTTCATTCAAGAAGAGCATAGAGAGAGTGCAAGGCGCATTTATTGATATAAAAGAATTAAGAGAGGTTTGCGACTTTATAAAAAAACATAACGACGGTGACTTTGATGATGAACTTGCAACTTTAATTAAAAATAAGCCCCAAGAGGAGCAAGAGAAAGAGAAAGCCGCCATGGCGACCGAACGGGATAACGATTACGAAAACACCCTAAAGCGTATTCTAAAAACCTATATTTTGGAGAACAGAGCGTCAATATCTAACGCTCAAGCAAAGCATAATGTTGGCTACATCAAGGCAAAAAAGATTCTTGACGACTTAGCCGACCGTGGCTATGTTTCCAGCAGTGACCCTAGCAAGCCCCGTGAAGTGCTTATTAGTATGGAAGAATATAAGAAAATTTTCGAGAGTGACGAATGAAAAAGGTAGGAATGGTATCCTTAGGATGCGATAAAAATCGTGTCGATAGCGAAAATGTATTGTTCACCTTCAAAAAGGCGGGCTATAAAATTGTACAAGACGGCAAGGATGCCGATGTTATCTTAATAAACACTTGCGCTTTTATCGACAAAGCAAAAGAGGAGAGCATAGATACAATACTTGAGTTTGCAGCCCTCAAAGAGGGAACGAACAAAAAGTTGATTGTGCTTGGCTGTCTTGCCGAGCGCTATGGCGCAGAGCTTGAAAAGTCTATGCCCGAGGCGGATGCGTTTGTTGGCATAAACAGCTACCACGATATAGTGAGTATAGTTGAGTCGGATAAGCGTTTGCTAGTTAAAAATGAAAAGCAAACCTACTACGAAAAAGGTAGGCTACTCACTACCCCTGCACACTATGCCTATTTAAAAATAGCGGACGGGTGTGACAATTTTTGTTCTTATTGCGCCATACCTTTTATTAGGGGCAGATACCGCTCAACCCCCATTGAGGAACTTGTAAAAGAGGCAAAAAGCCTATCGGAACAAGGGGTAAAAGAGTTGATACTTGTCGCCCAAGACACCACTCGCTACGGCAAGGATTTGTACGGCAGATATGCGCTAAAAGAGCTGTTATCTGCATTAATTCCCCTTGATTTTGTAAAAATTCGCCTTATGTACGCATATCCCGAGCTTATAGACGATGAGCTTATCGATATGCTCTCTGCCGAGGATAAGCTTGCCAAATATCTAGATATCCCAATGCAGCACATAGACGACGGAGTGCTAAAGCGTATGAACCGCCGTTCGGACGAAAAAAAGATACGGGAGTTAATCAAGCGCATCAAGTCAAGGGATAGCGATATTGCAATAAGGTCAAGCTTTATTGTGGGCTTTCCCGGGGAGAGCGAGGAAGAGTTTGCAAAACTCAAAGCGTTTATTGCCGAGGGCAATATAGATTATGCAGGCTTTTTTACTTACTCCGTCGAGGAGGGTACAGCGGCGGCAAAGCACACGGGGCTAGTGCCAAAAAGAATAAAAGCAAAGCGAGAGCAAATATTGTCGGCAATTCAAAGCCAAAATATAGAAAACAACCATAAAAAATATCTTGGCAAGACAATTAGCGTTATCTACGAGGGTATAGATTACGATAGAGGTATGTTTTATGGCAGAAACGAACAAAACTCTCCTGAAATCGATACAAAAATATTATTCACTGCGGATTTTCCGTTAGATATAGGTGAATACTACAATGTGAAAATTACCCAAACAGGTTTTAACCTAGAGGGCAAAGTGGTGGAAATCTAAGAGATATAAAGGCGGTGCGGCTATGGCAAAAATCATACAGCTATGCGCAACAAAACAAGAAATTGTAAAACGGCTTGCCTTGTGTTTTCCCTCATGGGCTTATCGTCTAGAGGGACGGGATATGGATTATACGCTAACCTTCTCCGATATGAGAGAGGAGGATGAACTGCTGGCAGAGGAGCTTTTTCAAGAGGAGGCATACGGCAATGGGGAACTAACTCTGGCAGAAACTTTGGTAGATTTATTAGACTACGAAGGTTTAAATATTGCACTTGCCGAGAGCTGCACGGGTGGGCTTGCATCGGCGCTAATTATAAGTGTCCCCGGCGCATCCAATGTATTTTACGAAGGGATTGTTGCCTACTCAAACAACTCCAAAATAGATAGGCTTGCCGTGGAAGTGGAAACATTGCGTGACTCTGGTGCAGTCAGCCAAGAAACTGCAATAGAAATGGCAAATGGACTACTTGCGTCCAATATAGCGTTAGCGGTATCCATAACAGGCGTTGCAGGACCTCAAGGCGGCACAAACGAAAAACCCGTTGGATTGGTATACATTGCGGCAGTTAGCGAACAACACACAGATATTCACAAGAATATTTTTGATGGCGATAGAAACTCAATACGGCGACAAGCTGCAAATATGGCATTATTCTATGCCGTTCAGCATATAAAAAATCATTTCTAACAAAAGGAGATAACAATGGACGAAAAGAAAAAAAAGGCATTAGCGGATGTGCTAGCCAAAATTGAAAAGAATTTTGGCAAGGGTGCGATAATGAACCTAAGCGGCAACGAAAAAGTGAAAATTGATGTGATTTCAACAGGTTGTATTACTTTGGATGCTGCTATTGGTATAGGCGGTGTTCCAAGAGGCAGAGTAGTAGAAATTTACGGACCGGAGTCCTCTGGAAAGACGACCATAGCATTGCACATAGTAGCAGAGGCGCAAAAGGCGGGCGGGATTGCCGCATTTATTGATGCCGAGCATGCCCTAGACCCCACTTATGCCGCCAACCTAGGAGTAAATTTGAAAGACCTTTATGTTGCTCAGCCGGACAACGGCGAGCAGGCATTAGATATAGCGGAGGAGCTTATCAAAAGCGGGAGCATTGATTTGATAGTTATTGACTCCGTAGCGGCGCTCACACCCAAAGCGGAGATAGACGGGGAAATGGGAGATTCGCACATAGGATTGCAAGCACGCCTTATGTCGCAAGCACTAAGAAAGCTAGCAGCTTACCTTAGCCGCACCAATACTTGCATAATATTTATCAATCAACTTAGGGAAAAAGTTGGAGTTATGTTTGGCAGTCCCGAAACAACCCCCGGCGGTAAAGCACTTAAATTCTACGCAAGCGTTAGGCTGGATGTGCGCAGGATAGACACCCTTAAAGACGGCACTGTGCCATATGGCAACCGTACCCGTGTAAAGGTGGTGAAAAACAAGCTTGCCGCACCGTTTAAGCAGGCGGAGTTTGATATGATTTATGGGCAAGGTATTTCTCAAGCAGGCTGCATTTTGGACTGTGCCGTGGAGCGGGATTTAGTTAACAAGTCAGGCTCTTGGTTTAGTTACAATAACGAAAAAATTGGGCAAGGCAGAGAGAGGGCAGTAGCGTTTATCAAGTCCAATCCCGAGATTGCCAAAGAGTTGGAAGAAAAAATTAAAGCAACAATATAGTTGCCCATAATGCTAAATATTGATGCCCAAACAGGCAATCAATGGGCTATCTTGTTGATAAGATAATCTTTGGCAAGACTAAAGCATATCTATCACCTTTTTTGGCGATAATTGTTATGTGCCTTTTAGGTATAGCAAACGCAACTAGGTAAAAAATATACGCCATAGCCCACTGGGGCGGATGTATTCTTATTGATTGACAAATGCTTGCCAAAGATGTATAATTATTATAATTATTGTATCACGGTAGCGAACGACCGTGATGCTATGCGTAATTTCAAATTTAAATAACAAAAAAACAGGAGGTTAAAATGCTAAGCAGTCTGACACTGATAAGTGCCATTCCTCCTTGGGCAGTCGCACCGTTAGTAATCGTCCCACTAATTTTGGGAGGGTTTGTAGGTTACCTAAGTTACAGGTATTATCTTAAAAAGAAAATGGGCGACGCACAAGCAGAATTCGCACGAGTAATAGAAGACGCACGGTTGGAGGCTAAAACCCTTCGCAAAGATGCGCTTTTCGAGGCAAAAGAAGAACAAATCAGACTGCGCAACGAGTTTGAAAAAGAATCCAGAGAAAGACGGTCCGAAATGCAAAGACAAGAGTCACGCCTAAACCAAAAGGAAGACTCCCTCAATAAAAAAGAGGATGCTATGGACAAAAAACTCGACCTTATCGAGAAAACACGAAAAGACCTAGAACTCCAAGGAAAAGAGTTAGAGGCAAAACAAACCGAACTGCAATCTCACAGCGAGCGTATGATGGCGGAGCTGGAAAAGGTTAGCGGTATGACCAGAGGCGAGGCAAAACAAGTTATTATTGATGAAATGCAAGATGATGCCCGCAAAGATGCAGCTATTCTCGTTAAAGAAATCGAAAATGAAGCAAGAGAAGAAGGCGAGAAAAAAGCACGCAATATTATAGCACTAGCTATACAAAGATGTGCAGTAGACCAATCGTCCGAGGCAACGATATCCGTTGTGGAACTTCCCAGCGAGGATATGAAGGGCAGGATTATTGGCAGAGTGGGGCGCAACATCAAAGCGCTAGAGAGCGCAACGGGAGTAGATATTATTATAGACGATACCCCCGATGTAGTCACCCTTACAGGCTTTGACCCTGTGAGGAGAGAGATAGCAAGGCTCACACTCCAAAAGCTTGTATCCGACGGGCGCATACACCCCGGCAGGATAGAAGAAGTTGCCGATAGAGTAAGACGGGATATGGATGCAACCATCAAAGAGGCGGGGGAGGCCGCTGTATTTGATGCGGGATTGTACGGCGTGCATCCCGAGATAGTAAAGCTACTTGGCAGGATGAAATTTAGAACAAGCTATGGGCAGAATGTGCTAAAACATTCGTTAGAAGTTTCACACCTTGCAGGGCTACTTGCCGCCGAGCTGGGCGCAGATATTAAAGTTGCCAAAAGAGCAGGGCTGCTGCACGACTTAGGCAAGTCCGTAGACCACGAATACGAAGGCACGCATGTGCAAATAGGCGTGGAATTAGCAAAAAAATATAAGGAAAGCGAAAAGGTTGTTCACGCAATAGCCGCTCACCACGGTGATGTTGAGGCAACAACGCTAGAGGCAATCCTTGTTCAGGCGGCGGACGCAATTAGCGGCGCAAGACCGGGAGCAAGACGAGAGTCACTAGAATATTATGTAAAAAGATTGGAAAAACTGGAAAGTTTAGCAAACTCGTTCGCAGGAGTAGAGCAATCGTTTGCAATACAAGCGGGTAGAGAGATACGAGTAATCGTAAAGCCCGAAACAGTAGACGATGCGGCAACAGTGCTTATGGCGAAAGAAATCGCCAAAAAGCTAGAGTCCGAATTGGAATATCCGGGACAAATTAAAGTGAATGTAATAAGAGAACTAAGAAGCGTAGAATACGCTAAATAGAAATATAATTGCGTTTAACAAACTAAAAACCGCAAGGAGCAGTATGCGCCTTGCGGTTTTTTTATTGCCAAAAATTTGAAACTAATATATAATTAACAACATATACATTATTAAAATACAATGTATTAGAAATGAGATAAACGGATATTTTGCTTTTTAAAAACATATAAAAGCATAGGTCAAGGGTGCAAAAATGGAACAACAGGGTATGAAAAAACAGCTTGTTGCTATCAATATGAAAAAGGTGAGCAAACTTGCATCACTGATTTTTTTTATTTTTCTTATATTGGGAACAGTGATAAATATTGCAGCAAAGGGCGGGTTGTTTGTGTTAACGCTCTGGGATATCCTCATACTTGCAGTTGGGTATGTTGCACTAATTATACTTCACGAATTATTACACGGGCTTGCACATCTTATTTGCGGTATGAAACCCGCTGATATTAAGTTTGGCTTTATACCCAAAATTATGGCGGCCTATTGTTATGGGGAAAAACCGCTAACAGTTGCTAAATTTAGGTTTGTACTTGTTCTGCCCGTGATTGTAACGGGAATTATTCCCTTAATTTTTGCGGGGATATATCTAAATATTTTATACATTTTCTTGTTTTCGGCAATGGTTGCAGGCGGTTCGGGCGACTTAGCTATGCTTTGGGAATTAAGAAAATATCCTCGTGGGCAAATGCTCCAAGACCACCCGTCCGCTCCCGCTTTTTACCTCTTGTTTAATGAGGACAGCCTTCCCCAAGATTTTGTCGAGGTTACAGAGGAGCAAGAAAGGGCGCTGCAAGAGAGCATAACAAAAAAACCCCGAAAGAAGTAATACCAAATTTCGACAAATTTTCCTATTAAAAGTTATATTTCATCGCTAATTTTGTAGTATTATAGCCTTACCCCCTCGGAAAAGCCGCTTTTTTGACACTTTAAATTAAGCAGTGGCTTAAAGCAAAAACAGATGTTTTCTCGAAAAGGGACAAGGATAAATATAATGCTATACAAAGGAGGTGAATTAGTATGACCGCATCGGATATCACAGTACTTTTGGGCGAGTTTGCCGCTACTGAAATTGATAATGTGATGGATGTCACTTACACACAAAGTAAGGACGAACCAGCCGCATTTACAATTTTTATGGGCGTCAACAAGTTTACGGTAGAGATTACTTGCGCTTGAAGTTAAACTAAATATCTTTTAAAAAAACAAAAGGGGCTTCTAAGCCCCTTTTGTTTTCCCGCTACACTATTTGCATTGGTGATAAGGTTTATCCTTGCCGCCGCAGCAGTTAAGTAATAGAAGGATAAGTATCAAATCGCAGCAGTCCATATCGCAACCGCAGCAAGATGTAAGGAGTAATATCCATATTAAACAGTTGCAGTCAAAACCGCCTTTGTCGCCTCCGCAGCCCATGCCGCCAAAGCCACCGAATCCATTAAATCCGCCCATTGCTTCTTTACCTCCTTTATATTATAGGCTTGTAAACCCACATTACAAGTTATGTATATATTTTTTTTTGTGTTACTACAAATGCATTCATTGTCTTTTTAATATATCTGCGGCTGGCTATTCTATATCCACTATTACTGTATTTTGCTTGCATTTTATTATAGAATAGAGTATTATTTATGTTAATCATACTATTATTATATTATATTACTTATACTATTTAAGGATAATCGTTTGTAGGAGAGCGCCAATGATAAAAATACATCCCCGAGGAGCATACTATAATAACGGGAAAATTTACCTTGATTCGGAGAGTATAGGGCTTACTCCAAGTGAAATAAAAGACGCTTATAAAAAGACGATATCTTATCGCATTTTAGCAAACCACAACATATTGGAAACAACCCAAAAGGATGCACCCCTAAATATTAAGTTTGATGCAATTGCATCCCACGATATCACCTTTGTGGGCATTATCCAAACAGCTAAGGCGATTGGGCTTGATAGCTTTCCTTTGCCCTATGTATTGACCAATTGCCACAACAGTCTTGCCGCTGTGGGCGGCACTATCAATAGTGACGACCATATATTTGGGCTGTCGGCGGCAAAAAAGTATGGCGGAATTTATGTGCCGCCAAATCAAGCGGTTATCCATACCTATATGCGTGAGCAGATGGCGGCGGGCGGCAAAATGATTCTTGGCAGCGACAGCCATACCCGTTATGGAGCGCTTGGCACTATGGCGATTGGCGAGGGCGGTCCAGAGCTAGTAAAGCAAATCACGGGCAAGACCTATGATATCACTTACCCCGAGATAGTTGGCGTTAAGCTTTACGGCAAGCCGAGAAAAGGGGTTGGTCCGCAAGACATAGCATTGTCTATAATTAAAGCCGTATTTAAAGACGGGTTAGTAAAGAACAAAGTAATGGAGTTTTTTGGCGAGGGTGTTGCGGCACTTCCCATAGAGTATCGCAACGGCATTGATGTTATGACTACCGAAACCACCTGTCTTTCCTCTATTTGGCAAACGGACGAGGCGGTAAGGAACTACTATATAGCGCACGGGCGAGAAAACGACTACAAAGAGCTTGCCCCGCAAGACGGCGCATACTACGACTTGCTTATCGAAGTGGACTTGTCCGCCGCCGAGCCGGTTATTGCACTTCCCTTTCACCCAAGCAATGTTTACACACTAAACGAACTGTTAGCCGACCCATACACTGTGCTTGGCAAGTGCGAGCAAGAGGGCAGAGAATTATTAAAAAATCCTTCTTTCACACTCACCAATAAAATTACCAAAGACGGCAGAATAAAGGTAGACCAAGCAATAATTGCAGGCTGTGCAGGCGGCACATACGACAATATCTTTGAGGCGGCAAGGATACTTGAGGGCAAGTCCATTGGAAACACACTTTCGGCAAGCGTATATTGCGGCTCACAGCCCATATATTTAGATTTGATAAAAAAAGGTGCGCTAGCCGCTCTTGTTGCAGCAGGCGTTGTGGTAAAAACATCATTTTGCGGTCCTTGCTTTGGCGCAGGAGATGTGCCGTTTAATAACGGGTTTTCTGTGCGCCACACCACACGCAACTTTCCCTCTCGTGAGGGAAGCAAGCCGTCAGACGGGCAGATTGCATCGGTTGCATTAATGGACGCAAGAAGTATTGCCGCCACAGCGGCAAACGGCGGTTACCTCACCTCTGCGCTAGGGCAAGACTATAACAACACACTCCCCCCATTTACCTACGACCCGTCAGTTTATGGGAATAGGGTATTTAAGGGATACGGGCAAAGCAACCCGCAAGAAGAACTTGTTTACGGTCCTAATATCTCCGATTGGCCAGATATTCTCCCCTTGCAAGACAACTTATTATTAAAGTTAATTACGGTGATAAATGACCCCGTGACAACAACAGACGAACTTATACCTTCAGGCGAGGCATCCTCTTATCGCTCCAATCCCCTAAAGCTAGCAGAGTTTACTTTGGGGCGTAAAGCTCCTTACTATGTGGGGCGGGCAAAAGCAGTAAAGGCGGAGGAGGATGCACGGCAAAAAGGCGATGCGCTGCCCAATGAGTATGCAAGAGCGATAGCCGCCGCAGGCGGAATAAAAGGCACGGTGTCTTTGGGGAGCGCAATATTTGCGTTAAAGCCCGGTGACGGCAGCGCCCGTGAACAGGCGGCATCCTCACAGAGAGTGCTTGGCGGTGCGGCTAATATCGCACTAGAATATGCAACTAAACGCTATCGCAGCAACCTTATCAATTGGGGAATGCTGCCGTTTAGATACGATAATTCTCGCCCCCTTGACGAGGGTGATATAATAGTTATTAAAACTGTGGACGCAGTTTTGGCAAGCGGCAAAGCGCAAGCATATGTGCATAGAGAGGGCGGCGGCTTTACCGCAGAGTTCACCCTAGACCCGCTTACCGTTGCGGAAAAAGATATTATCAAGGCGGGCTGCCTTATTAATTACGAAAGGAAAAATAACCAATCTCTTAAACAAGGAGAACAAAAATGATATTTGATAAAAAGCACGAAACAATGCCTCGTTCCCAAATGGAAAAACTGCAACTTGAACGAATGAAAAAAATCGTTAAGTATGCCTATGAAAATGTTCCATTCTACAAAAAGAAATTTGACGATGCGGGGTTTGACCCCGACAGCTTGCAAACGCTTGCCGATGTGTCTAGGATACCGTTCACCGTAAAAAGTGACCTTAGGGATACCTATCCTTATGGTATGGTAGCCGTTAACAAGGATAATATGCGCCGCATACACGCATCAAGCGGCACTAGCGGTAAGCCCACGGTTGTTTGCTATACGCAAAACGATATGCGGGTTTGGGAGGACTGCTGCGCTCGGGTTACTGCGGCGGCGGGTGTAAACTCAACCGATATTATTCAAATATCCTTTGGCTACGGGCTTTTCACAGGGGCGTTGGGAATGCACCAAGCGGCAGAAAAGATTGGCGCTTGCGTTATCCCCGCTAGCTCCGGCAATACGGAAAGGCAGATTATGCTCCTAAAAGATTTGGGCGCTACCGTGTTGGTAAGTACCCCGTCATACGCATTGTACATAGGCGAAATGATAGAAAAACTAGGCTACGACATTAAGGATTTCAAGCTTAGGATAGGGCTGTTTGGCTCTGAAGCGTCATCGGATGAGATGCACCGTGAAATTGCAAAGAAACTCAACTTGTTTTCCACCGACAACTACGGACTATCCGAAATTATCGGACCGGGGGTGTCGGGCGAGTGTGTACATAAATGCGGTATGCACATAAATGAGGACCATTTTTATCCCGAACTTATAAATACAGACACAATGCAACCCGTTGCCGAAGGCGAATACGGCGAACTTGTTCTCACCACTCTTACCAAGGACGGTATGCCTGTGATAAGATATCGCACAAGGGATATCACCAAGCTTGACTACTCCACTTGCGAATGCGGCAGAACACTTGTAAGGATGTCCAAACTTCGTGGGCGCTCCGATGATATGTTAATAATTAGGGGCGTAAATGTGTTCCCCTCACAAATAGAGGGAGTGCTTATGGATATGCCCGAGGTGGGCGGTCAGTACGAGATAGTGCTTACCCGTGAGCATCACCTAGACAAGTTGGAAGTCAAAGTAGAGGTTGCCGACGGCAGTTTGCTAACCGACTATGACAAGCTTACCAAGTTAAGGGATAAAATCCGCCACAACTTAAAGACAGTATTACAAATAGATACCACAGTTAAGCTTGCCGAACCGCTTTCTTTAAAGCGCTTTGAGGGCAAGAGCAAGCGGGTTACCGACCTTCGTGGGCAGGGAGAATGACAAGCAAGGTGCATATGAAAAAATTAATGCTTAGTAATGAGGCGGTTGCACGGGGGGCATACGAATCGGGAGTGAAAGTTGTTTCCTCCTATCCCGGCACACCGTCTACTGAGATTACCGAGTTTATAGCAAAATATCCCGAAATTTACAGCGAGTGGGCGCCCAACGAAAAAGTTGCCGCCGAAGTAGCGATTGGCGCATCCATTGCGGGCGCACGGTCTATGGCTTGTATGAAACATGTGGGTGTCAATGTGGCAGCCGACCCGCTTTTTACCGCCGCTTATACGGGTGTAAATGCAGGATTTGTGCTAGTGGTTGCAGACGACCCCGCAATGCACAGCTCACAAAATGAGCAGGATAGCAGATATTACGCACTAAGCGCACATATCCCAATGTTAGAGCCGTCGGATGCAAACGAGGCAAAAGAGTATGTAAAAGCGGCATATGAGCTGTCGGAGGAGTATGATACTCCCGTATTTCTTAGGCTAACCACTAGGATAGCGCACAGCCAAAGTATGGTTACTCTTGGTGAAAGGACGGAAGTCGGCTTAAAACCCTACACCAAAGACCCTCAAAAATATGTTATGATGCCTGCAATGGCACGGGGAAGGCATATTGCCGTAGAGGATAGGGAAAACAGACTTAGCGAGGCGGCAAACACATCCCCCTTGAACAAGATTGAATACCGCAATAAAAAACTTGGTATTGTTTGCGCAGGTGCGATTTACCAATATGTAAAAGAGGCGACCGACGCATCTATTTTCAAGTTGGGGCTTGTGTATCCCCTGCCGATTGAAAAGATAAGAGAGTTTGCCAGCGAAGTTGACGAACTGTTGGTTGTGGAAGAACTTGAGCCGTTTATTGAAGATAAGCTAAAGGCAAGCGGAATACCTTGCCGTGGCAAGGATATATTTGGGCGACAGGGAGAGCTTTCCGCCGCTGTTATACGGGAAAAACTGTACGGCGAAACCTCGCCTAAAAGTGTATTTTCACCCCCGGGGCGACCGCCCGTTATGTGTGCGGGCTGCCCGCACAGAGGAATTTTTTATATCCTCAAGAAGTTGAGAATAACCGTATCGGGTGACATTGGTTGCTATACCTTGGGTGCTCTCAAGCCGCTAGAGGCTGTGGACTTGTGTATTTGTATGGGCGCAAGCGTGGGAATGGCGCACGGCTTTGACAAGGCGGGCGCTCCGCAGGCGGATAATATGGTTGCCGTGATAGGCGATTCCACCTTTATTCACAGCGGTATAACGGGTGTGATAAATGCGGTTTATAACAAAGGGCGCTCAACCACAATTATTTTAGACAACTCCACCACAGGTATGACGGGGCATCAAGAAAACCCATCAACGGGCAAGACACTAAAAGGTGAGAGCGCAACCGTTCTTGACCTTGAGGCACTTGTAAAAGCTTTGGGCGTTCCTAGCGTTAGGGTCGTGGACGCATACGACTTGAAAGAGGCAGAGGCTGTGATAAAAGAGGAAGTTGCAAAGGATACGGTAAGTGTGATTATCGCCCGCCGTCCTTGCGTGCTTTTATTTAAAAAACATCCAGCACCCTATTTTATTAACGAAAAATGCACAAAATGCCGAGCCTGCCTTAGGATAGGTTGCCCTGCAATAGAGAACATTGGCGGCACAATCAAAATTAATGCCGAACTATGCGTTGGGTGCGGCGTATGCCCCAAACTTTGTAGATTTGACGCAATTGAATCGGGCGAAAACCCTTAACCAGCAATTTTGAGGATAGTATGGAAAAAAATATATTGATAGTTGGAGTAGGCGGGCAAGGCACTTTGCTTGCAAGCCGAGTATTAGGCTCACTTGCCCAAGGTTTGGGGCTAGACTGCAAACTTTCCGAAGTTCACGGTATGTCACAGCGAGGCGGCAGTGTTGTAACTCACGCTAGAATAGGGCAGGAGATATTTTCTCCCATCATATCCGAAGGGGATGCAGATTATATTATCGCTTTTGAAAGATTAGAGGCGCTGCGTTGGTGTCATTACCTAAAAAAAGACGGCACAATTTTTATCAACGACCAAAGAATTATGCCAATGCCCGTTATAACAGGTATGGCAGAT
>Ga0265293_10010168_pt1 | contig 13228 bp, 10 predicted proteins | sample Munlanlewell138R_FD_192505 | JGI IMG/M metagenome (GOLD analysis project Ga0265293, IMG submission 192505) | Leachate microbial communities from a municipal landfill in Southern Ontario, Canada - Leachate well 138R | ecosystem: Engineered > Solid waste > Landfill > Unclassified | place: Canada... | reverse complement strand
ATAATCAGTTCGCCGATCTCAGCGGGTCGGCTTTGAACGAGGCAATTGTTAAGCAAATTCATGAAAAAAAAGGAAGTCTGGTAGGAAATATGGAATCCCAGGGAACGACCCCTCGCCGACTAACTGACCTGATCGGTTCGCTATGCGATCTGACTTCCGGCAGTGGCGATAAAGGCACGCCGGTGGTGTACATCCAAGGATACTTCGATAGTTTAGCCAGCGATTAATTTTAATATAGGAGGAGATAATATGAAAAAAGTCGGTCTTATTATATTTGCAGTATTATTTGCATACAGTTCCTGTAATCTGCTGGATTCGGTCGATAAAAAGATACTCGATGTCTCCGGTAAAGTATCCGAAAACGGCGCGGCTGTCAGAGGCGCGATAGTGTTATTAGTTGAAAGCACTGATATTTCGGAGGGATTGAGCCTCGTCAATGGCAGTATAACCGATAATGCGGGAAATTATATCATCCTCGATGTCGATCCGGGGGACTATTACGTCCTGGCGATTGACGACCAGAATGATAATGCCCAATTTGATTCCGGCACTGACCAGCTCGGATTCCATGGCGTCAATCCGGTGACTGAGGACTTTACTCCGAACAAAATTACCATCGATAAAGAGGACCTGGAAGATATTGATATTGTCGATCTCTATACTTTATAAAAATTGAGGTCATTAACAATCAGAAAAGCTCGACTTGTTCGGGCTTTTTTATTTCGTATCAAGCGTAAGATTTGAGCCACCCAACGGGATCCCTGCCCGACTCCATAGGAGGCGGGGAACCGTTGACCTGAGATTTTCTGGTGTTAAGCATCTATGAGAAACTGTTGGTGAAAAGATTTGAGCCACCCAACGGGATCGAACCGTTGACCTGACGATTACGAATCGTCTGCTCTACCATCTGAGCTAGGGTGGCAAAAAGCGGCTTAATTTATAACATTTCCCTCGTTCTTACAACGTGGATAGGTTGATTTTTAAAGTCGTAATTTTTTACATGGAATTTGGCAATTAGAATTCTATCCCAAAGCCAATCGTGAAAAAAGGCACCAGACCGGAATCAATCACTTTACCTCCGGTGGAAGCCTCGGAGATTTTATTAATCGTGAAGTATTTTTCGCCCACTTCAAAGAAAAATATAATGTCTTCATTTTTAACGGCTTGTAAAGCCCGCGCTTCTACGCCGAAACCAGCGCCCAGATTAAAGTAATTTTTAGTATAATCGGTACTCCGATTAAAGTTCTGTTGCCTGAAGGCTGTACCAGCTAAAGCATAAAGGCGCGTTAACGGTCTAACTATAATATTACGCTGGATACCTAAACCAACTGCAAATGAATTTTCCTTATCCTTAGATGAGGAAATGGCATAGGCAGAAGCCTTGAAACCATAATCACCACTCACCAGTCGATACATCAGTCCCGAGCCGGTCAGGGTCGAAAAATCTACGCCAATCATATGTTTATTCACTTTTACATCGGTCTCCTGACAAAAAACCGAGACCCATCCAATCAGAATTACTGAAATGATCCTTTTCATTATTGTCCTTCCTGGCGGCATATTTTCTTTTTCCGTTAGCGGCAATTTATAATAAAATTGCTGATCTCGCAAGAGTCAGCTGATTAATTCCAGGAATTCGGTTTCGCTGAGGATTTTTACGCCGAGCCGACGGGCGGTCTCGGCTTTCGAGCCGGCATTCTCGCCGACGACCACATAGTCGGTTTTTTTACTGACCGAAGAGGCCGACTTGCCGCCGTATTTTTCGACGAGAGCCTGAGCTTCGTCGCGTGTAAATTGGCTAAGCGTCCCGGTGAAAACATAAGTTTTACCGGTAACACCTTCTTTCTGAGGTGTAGTTGAGGCGGTTGTGAATTGAATTCCACTCCCGATCAATTTTTCAATGGTATGTAAATTGGATTCAGCGGCGAAGAAATTGCGGATACTCTGCGCAACGATCGGTCCGATGTCTTCGATTGCCAGTAATTCTTCTTCAGATGCCTGGCTCAGTCGGTCAAGCGTGCCAAATGATTTTTCCAGCACTTTGCCCATGTGTTCGCCGACGTTGCGAATGCCAAGGGCGTATATAAAACGCGCCAGGCTGACAGTTTTGCTGGCGGCGATTGCGTCCAGCAGATTCTGAGCCGATTTCTCGCCCATACGTTCCATCGTCAGCAATTGCTCCTTACTCAAGAAATAGAGATCAGCCACGTTTTCTATCAGACCGTTATCGACGAGTTGTTCGACTAATTTGTCACCGAGTCCGTCAATATTCATGGCGCGTTTACTGGCGAAATGTTCGATGCTGGCCTTGATCTGAGCCGGGCAACTGATATTCGGACAGCGATGCTTGGCTTCGTCTTTTTCGCGTACGAGAGGCGTGTTGCACACCGGGCAATTGGGTGGAATTTTATACGGTTTTTCATCGCCGGTACGCCGCTCCCGGATGACTTTCACGACCTGTGGGATAACATCGCCGGCGCGCTGAATGAGCACCCAATCGCCAATGCGAATATCCTTTCTGTCAATCTCATCCTGGTTATGCAGGGTGGCATTGGAGACCGTTACGCCGCCGATCTGTACCGGCTTTAAATTAGCCACCGGCGTAATGGCTCCGGTGCGACCCACGCTGGCTTCGATATTGATTATCCGGGTTACTTCCTGCTGGGCTTTGAATTTTCCGGCGATTGCCCAGCGCGGACTGCGTGATTTAATGCCGAGTTCAGCCTGCTGAGCCAGTGCATCGACTTTATACACGACGCCGTCGATGTCATAATCCATCGCATCGCGGATGGATTCAATCTTATGATAATATTCGATTAACGCCTCGACATTCGTAGCGATCTCGATCAGCGGATTGACGCGGAAGCCCCATGGGGGCAAGGTTTTAAGGAATTCATAATGAGTTTTAAAGGTATAGCCATTGCAGGAACCCAGCGCATAGCAGAAAATTTTCAGCGGACGGCGGGCGGTGATCTGCGGATCGAGCTGTCTGAGTGAACCAGCCGCCGAGTTACGCGGATTGGCAAAAGGCGGCTTACCTTCCCGCAATTGCTGTTCGTTCAGGCGCTGAAAATCAGCCTTATCCATATAAACCTCGCCGCGCACTTCCAGCAAGTTAGGAATCGGCAGATTCGGTCGAAGTCTGAGCGGTATACTGCGGATAGTTTTCAGATTCTGGGTAATGTCTTCACCGGTGACGCCATCGCCGCGGGTTGAACCTGAAACAAACACTCCATTCTCGTAAACAAGTTCGACCGCCAAGCCGTCTATTTTAGGCTCGCAGACAAATTGGATATCTTGATTCGACAATCCCTTTTGTACGCGTGCTACGAATTCGCGGATTTCACCTTCGTCCATGGCGTTGTCGAGACTTAGTAAGGGGATCCGATGCGTGACAGTTTTGAATTCGTCCAAGGGTTTATTTCCAATGCGTTGCGTGGGCGAGTCCGCTGTTTTCAATTCCGGATAAGTTGCTTCCAACCGTTCCAGTTCCCGCATCAGCCGGTCATATTCGGCATCGCTGATCGTGGGATTGTCCAGAATGTAGTAATTGTAATTGGCAGTTTCGATTTGACGGCGCAGTTCTGCGATCTTTGCCTTAAATAAGTCCACGCCCAAATTTACAGCACGTCGTTTAAAAATGGTATGGATTCCTTTCCAATGCGTTCTGGAAGGCATTCTGCCGGAATGTCATTTGCCTTACGAAAAATGATTGGTATTTATTAACGGTAAAGAAAACTCCCGCCGAAATAATCAGCGGGAGGCTTGCTAAGATTTGAAGTATAACTTATTTCTGATTGGCCGTTTCTGTCATTTTTTTGATGAACGGCGTAAACAGGTCAATCGGGACCGGGAAAATCGTTGTCGAATTATTTTCGGCGGCAACTTCGCGCAGGGTTTGCAGGAAACGCAACTGAAGCGTGATCGGTTGCTTGTTCATGATTTCGGCGGCCTGGGCGAGTTTGGTTGAGGCCTGGAATTCGCCTTCGGCGTTAATGACTTTGGCGCGTCGTTCGCGTTCGGCTTCAGCTTGTTTAGCCATGGCTCTCTGCATCTCGGTCGGTAAGTCGACATGTTTGATCTCGACCTGCGAAACCTTGATGCCCCACGGATCGGTGTGAGTGTCCAGGATCGATTGCAATTCCTCGTTGATTTTTTCACGACTGGAAAGCAGATCATCGAGCTCAGCCTGACCCAGAATACTACGCAGAGTCGTCTGGGATAATTGCGAAGTAGCATACAGAAAATCTTCAACTTCTACGATAGCTTTTGATGGATCGATAACCCGGAAATAGACTACCGCATTGACTTTGACCGAAACATTATCTTTGGTGATAATATCCTGCGGCGGAACGTCCATGACTACCGTGCGCAAACTGACTTTGACCATCCGATCGATGATCGGAATCAGAAAAAATAGTCCCGGTCCTTTGGCCGCAATCAGACGACCCAAACGGAAAATGACAGCGCGCTCATATTCCCGCAGAACCCTGACTGCGCTGGAAATTAAAAAGATCACCAGGATGATAATGGTTAAAATTGGAATGTTCATCATATTCTCCTCTTTTACATTGTTAGAAAAATTATTTTGGCTTGATTTTTAAAATCATTCGATCGACGTCTAAGACGACAATTTCAGTTCCTTTAGCTATAGGCGTATCAGAATGAACCTGCCAGTATTCGCCATGGACGATGGCCATGCCGGTTGGTTTGATATTGGTAATTGCCCGACCGGTTTCACCGACCAGGCCTTCGGCTCCGGTAGTCGGCTTACGTCGATGCGCCTTGAGTGCTAAAGTAAGCGATAAAATTACAAAGGCGGCTGTGAATAAGACGATCGGTAAAATTACTTTTAGCGAAACCGCCCTCAATATTTCAGGCGCCTGATTTACATCGATCAACATTAACGATCCGAGTATCATGGCGATGATTCCTCCTATGGTTAGTAGTCCGTAGCTGACGATTTTTACCTCGAGGATGAAAAGCACGATGCCGACGATGATTAACGCCAGACCGGCGTAATTGATTGGCAATACCTGAAATGCAAAGAACGCCAGGATCAGGAATATTGAGCCCAGCACGCCGGGGAAGATCGCGCCGGGATTGGATAGTTCGAAGTAGATGCCGTAGAATCCCAGCATCAGCAGAATATAAGCCACGCTCGGATCGCTGATAATATCCAGAATGCGCCGATGAACTCCAATCGGTCGTGATCTAACAGTGGCATCCCGGGTGTTGACGGTTTTTTCTCCGGACGGCAATTTAAAGGTTTTCCCGTCGAGCATTTTGAGCAGGTCGTCCAGGTTATCAGCGGTGGCATCCACGACTTTAAACTTAACGGCTTCAGTCTCGGTGATAGAGACGCTTTCGCGCACAGCCTTTTCTACCCATTCCTCATTGCGTCCGCGTTCGCGCGCCAGACTACGAATATAAGCTACGGCGTCATTAGTGGCTTTTTCGATCATGGTCTTGGAATCAGCCGAATCCGGTTTAGCGCCGAAACCGCCGCCGCCTAAATTGACCGGGTGCGCCGCGCCGATGTTGGTTCCGGGCGACATTGCCGCATAATGAGCCGAAACGGCGATAAAGACGCCCGCCGAAGCACATTGCGCGCCACGCGGGCTGACATATACCACTACCGGAACTTCCGAATTGAGAATATTCTTGATAATATCGCGCATGGAGTTCATCAGTCCGCCAGGCGTGTCCATCTGGATGATCAGGCATTCGACCTTTTCGGTTTGGGCTTTGCGCAGATTGTCGCGGACATAAGCGGCCGCGACCGGATTGATAACGCCATCGATTTCCAGTACCCAGATTTCCGAAGGAGTCGCACTTAACACAACACCGCAGAATAGCAAGGCAAACGCAATTTTTCCGAAATAGGACTTGATTCGCATAATCGAATAGAATATAATCCGCAAGGACGTGAATCTCAAATGTTTTTTAGAGGCGGTCGGACTTATTTCTTTTGAGACCGGATAAGTCGAACTTTGAGCGGTTTTTCGGCTGGCTTTTCAGACGGGAAAGCAATCCCGGTAAAGTCATCGAACTCAGCGGTAATGAAGTAATACAAGTTATTTCCGCGCATCATTTCTGGAATCAGGGGCAAATACCAGATGCCGTCGCGGTATAGCATGGCAAATTCCTTGTATAATGCCGCCGGATCGTTACGCACGAAAATCTTAACGGCTTTAAGACGGCAATCGCCCGGCGCTACTACACAGGTAATTTCCGCCGGATTGTTCTGGTTTAAGGATTCTGACGGAATATGGTAAATTTTGGGTGTTTCACGAGCCGCCGCCAATTGGATCAATCCGATAAGGCTGACGATCGAAAGAAAATAACGAAAATATTTCATATTATTTTCTATAGAATAAATGAGGACAGATGATCAACATTTAGAAAAGCACCGCTACCGAAAACGACAGACGGTCTTCTGAATGTTTCTGCGAGACAGGCGTTCCGAAAAAGCGATAGAATCCGGACTGATTGCCGAAACCACGCTGGTAACTGCAACCGACAATAATGGACTTATTCAGGATCGTTTCGACACCAGCCCCGAAGAGCTGATAATATTCTTCATCAGTGCCTTCCAGCTCGGCAAAGGGTGTTGGAATCAGTCGATAAGCCAGGCGGGTTGAAATTGAATTGCCGAATGGAATCGCTACGGATGCCCCGATGTCGGTCGTATTGCGCAGGTGCCAGTAGAGGTCGCGATTGACCTCTTTCCATTCTTCGAGTAGATCGACTTCGATTTTCTGCCAGCTATGGAAGATGAAATCCATGCCCAGTGAAATCTTCCCGATCTTTATCGCGAAATTAGGGGCAATTTCCAACGGATAGCAGGTCTTATATTTTAAATCGTAGTCACTATAATATAAAGTATCAACATCGGTATAGATATAATCGTAGGTCAATTCGCTGACTTCGTGAACCTTAAGGTTGATTGGGGTAGAGAGCCGCAAGCCAAATTTATAATTTTCCGATTGGTAAACTAATCCGAAATCCAGATTGAATCCACTGTAACTCGGCTTAATGTTTTCAGTATAAACCAGCGAGTTGTAGTCCTGGTGATCATAGGTGTCGATTCCGATTTCAGTTGACTGATAATTTCGTTCGCCGCTGTATATGTTGAATGACAATCCCAAATTGAAATTTTTTATGAATTCAGTCGCCCCGGCAAATCGCAGAATGTTAACAGAGCCGGTCTCGCGGGTATCGTATTCCAGATCGGTGTCAAGGACGTGTGCATTATCATCGTTGTCGTAAAAAGTCGCTCCGGTAATTCCTTTACTATAAGATGAGGAATGTAAAAAATTGGCCGGCATATAAGATGCCGCCAGAACAAAACTGCCCTGGTACACCGGGATGGGATATGCGAATCCGATATAATCGATCTGGTAAGCGGTGGTCGCAACCGAATATTCTTTTGCGACGTCCGCAAGAGTCGTCAGATTTTTTGGCGAAATACTCAGGCCGGAGAAACTGGCTTTAGGCCTTTTGATATTTGTCAAAAAAGCCGGATTGGATTGGGTGGAGGAAATATCAGTGGCTAACCGTGAATTATTCATCAGAGTGAATGAGGAACTCCCGAAACCGTAAATGCTCCAAAAAGGCCGCAGAGCTTCACTGCTCATGACTTCATAGAACTGCTGAGCAAAGCCGGAAAAAGGCCAGGTAATTATCAGGATCATCAGAACGATGGAATACTTACGGAAAGTGTGCATATCAACTCCTGCTAGCGATTATTTTTAGATGATCCGCCGGAGGCTTTGGGGGCGGAAGAACGACTGGAACCGGAGGAAGAACTCGAAGATGATTTACTACTGGAAGACGAACTACTGGAGGAAGAGCTGCTGGATGCCGAACTTTTGGTGCTACTGGATGAACTGGATGGTTTGTAAGATGAACCGCTACTGCTGGAAGATGAGGAAGGCGTACTGCTGGAGGATACCGAGCTCGAACTGGGGGTCGATTTCCTATTAACTGCACGCGTTGCAGATGATCTCTGGGCGGCGGGAGATTTAGTGGTACTTTGCGATCTGGTTGTAGCTTTGATGACGGTGGTTCTGGTCGATGCGGTCGGTACCAGCTTGGTCTGGAAACCAACGATAGATTCGTCTTTTGGAGTGGTACTGGTTCGCGTGTTCCCGGCCGATAGACGGGCTTTGGCGGGTGCCGCGTCGTTTACAATTACAGTGGTGGTTTTGCCGGTTGTGGTAGTTTTTGTGATAGCGCTGGTCACAGTCGGCAGGTAGGAAGCGCCGGTTTGAAAATCAGCACTTCCGGAAGAGCCGCGACTGCCGCTGACGGTTGTCTTTGGTATATATTCCGGTTTTAATTGATCCCGGCCTTCAACGTAGGTTTTTCCAGCTCCGTAATGATACCAATCTCCGTACCAACGAGGTCGATGATGATAACCACCATAGTAACCATAGTAACTGTAATAAGGAGAATACCAATGATGAGGATTATATCCGCCATAATAAGAGAAAGAACCATAAAAGCCCCAGTCGTAAAAAGGGTCGTAGTACCACGGATCATAATATCCCAGATACGGCGAATGATAGCGATAGCTGTGATAGAAAGGCGAATAAGCGTTATAGCCCCACCAGAGATTACTGTTCATTGAGTCCCAGTAGCCGTCATGGTAACCGAGACGATAATCATTCAGATCAGATGAATCGAAGGTATAATTCTCGTAAATTTGTTCTTCCTGATAAGTGGTATCGGGCGCTAATTGCTTATAAGATTCTTCACGGGCGATCGGAGCCGAAAACTGAGTATAGCAACCGGAAATGAAGAGGGCGGCTGTCATTAAAAAAATTGGAGTTAATGAGTTCGCTTTCATATCCCTTCCTTTATTTTTGCTTGTAGGCTTCATAGTCACTTAAGCCTGTTTGATTTATCCTCGGTTTCAATGATAAAAAGCATAGTGTTTGACAAATGAACTTTATAATAGGTTAAATTGCACTCACTCAGACGGGAAAAAGTTCCTTTTAGAGTACTTATTGATTTTTCTCCGGATTTTTTCCATTGATAATAAGGTTGGCGGGAAGCATCTGAATCCCGTATTTTGTCTCCAGAATGCCGCGGATCAGAATGCGTCGGTTTTGCAATTTCGGTAGACCTTTGATTGGAATCACCTGACGGTTCCAGCGAGCGTGTTGACAATCTCTGAAAATTACTTCGTTGTCGAATTCGATTTCGTCAATTGTAGCCGAGTAAATTAGTTGCAGGCGCAGGCTATCGAGTGGTTCATCGCGCAGAGGTTTCAGATCAATCTGCAAAGCGGCCTCTTCGCCGGGGGTCAGAAAACCGTCGCCATCCGTATCCAGAAAACGCAGACCGGCGGCGAAATCGCTGGTTTTTTTATCGACTGGACCGGATTGATAGGAAACCTGATCCCACTTTATTTCCGGCAGTACATTCACGTAGAAAGTCTGCGAATCCATTCCGGTACGTGAATCTTCTACCGTAACTGTGAATTCAAACAGACCGGTATCAGCCGGCAACCAGGCTAAAACACCTGTACGCGACAGTATTTCGGCATTGGTCGGTCCGGAAACGAGCGTAAAATACAGTTCGTCAAACAAGTCTATCTCGACTGCCTGGACGCGATAGAAGTACAGCTCGCCCTGCCACACGGTTTCGAGGGGAGTGCTAATTATCACAGGCGGATTATTGATTTCAGCCGGTACGAAACGCGGCTCGCTCGGCGCCGCTTGTTCCTTATATTGGAAAATCGGTTGGGCATTGAGTGGCGGCGATTGCAATACTTCGGCGTCACCGATGTTTTCCCACCTTAAATCGGCAACCACCAGATCACCGCGATAGGTGTCCAGGTGGGTAAAGGGATTGTCGTATGAAAATTGGGGCACCTTATGACCGATATAAGCCACCTGGCGACCGGTCGGTGACCAGTCAACTGAATAGGCCAGGTGTTTGACCTTTGCAAGCGGATCGTCAGGCTGGATGGCGATCGTCGCCCGTGTTGTATCTTTTATTTTGAATCCGAAAGGTTGGCCGTTCGGGCGGCTGGCGATAGCCCATTCGCCGCTGGGCGAGACGGTCCAACCCAGAAGTGGCTCCCGGAATATTTGCAGAACGTCAATATCAAGCGCTTCAAAGTCAGTCTGATTGACGCGCACCTGCTCCTGTGTTCTGTTTTCATACCAGATCACTCCACTGCGATCGCGGGTCATCATCGGGAAGAAATTGACTGCCAGATGACTGCTCGTCAAAGTGCGCTGTTGACCTTCTCTTAAATCGTATAATCTGACATTGGCGTCGAGGACTCCGACATACAGGATCGTATTGCCGTCCGGCAGAATTGATGGATAATTGCCAAAAATCGGCAGAGGTGTAACATCTTTGGTGACAATATTCAAAAGGTGGATCTGGCGGGCAAGCCCCCGGCTGAAAATAACCTGGCGTTGATCAGGTGAGAAGGAGGGATACAGCAAATCGTCGTTGATTCCATAGATTTTCTGCGGCATTCCGCCGACAACCGGCACCTGGTAAATCGCATCCCAGAGATCGCCCTCCAGGCGTCCACTGAACACGATTTCCTGTCCGCCGGGTACAAAGTGCGGCAGGATCAGATTGTTAGCGATCAGGTTTTCAACGACTACAGCTGGATTTTGAAATATTAATACGGGCTCCTGTCCGGTCTGACGTCGCTCGCAAGTCAGACTTAGCAATGCCAGCAAGCCCAAGAGATATAGTTTTCCAGTTTTCATGCCTTTTTCTCGCTGTAATGAACGGTTATTCAACTTGAAAAAGTTTAAGCAGTGGAAGAATGAGATTCAACAGAAATATTCACTATTTTCGCGGCGCAGTGATTCCGGGAACATAATACTGTTCTTTCAGACCTGAAATTGAATCCAGCCGAACCGGTGTCACTCCCGTCAATTATCTGTGTTAAAAAACGGGCAGGTTATGTATATTAACGCCGTGAAAATTTCTATTTTCAAGAAATTAGGTAAATGGGGCTGGTTTTCCACCGGCTGGCTCGGGGCGCGTTATATTTACCGCGAACTGCTTTTTCCGTTTCTGTTCGCAATCGGCGTGGTGACGTTTATCCTGCTGGCGAATTTTCTGATCAAGTCGGTCGACCGTCTGCTCGGTAAAGGCTTGGCGATCAGTGTCATATTGGAATTTCTTTACCTGAATCTGGCCTGGATTGTGGCGATGTCCGTTCCGATGGCGGTCCTGGTAGCCGCGCTGATGGCTTACGGGCGTCTGGCAGAAGACAATGAAATAACTGCGATGCGTTCCAGCGGCATCAGTTTCACGACTATTCTCGTTCCGGGCGTCGTTTTCGGCCTGGTAGTATCGCTGGTGATGTTGTATTTTCATGACGGTATCTTGCCCGATTTCAACCATCGCGCGCGCCTCCTGGCCGGTGATATTTATCGCAAAAGACCCGATCTGAACATCGAACCGGGCTACTTCGTCGATGATATTCCCGAGTATTCTATTTACGTCAAGGAAAAGGTTGGCGAGAGTCTGCACAAGATCACGATCTACAATAAAGACGCTCAGGACATTCAGACCACCATCTACGCTGATAGCGGCTTCATTGTCGTCGAGGGTAATACCATTCTCTTTACGCTTTATTCCGGTCAGAGTCATGAGATCGATCTGAAAGGATTATCCGATTATCGGCGAATCGATTTTGAACGCCATCGCATTGCTATTCCGGTCGAGAATCTGATGCTTGAGCGGCGTGAAAGCGCCCGGCGCGGTGACCGTGAGATGACGATAAAAATGATGCGCGCCGAAGTTCAGCGCTACACAACAGAATATAAAAGGATTACGGAGAAAATAAACAATTTAGCCCGCAAGGAGCTAGGCGACTCTACCTTAACTCCGGATCTGAAAAAACTCGAAAATATCGTCAAGGCAATTCAGGCCAAAAACCTGCAAAACTTAGCTGAGGGCGAAGCCAATCGTAAAAACCAGAAACTTAACACGTTCTTGAACCGTATTCGGGGCGAAACCAGTCTGGCTCTTAACTATAAGAAGCAAATCGCCAAATACAATGTGGAAATTCAGAAAAAATACTCTATTCCGTTTGCCTGTATAGTTTTTATGCTGATGGGGGCGCCGTTGGGTGTCGTAACCCGCCGCGGCGGTATGACTGTAGCCGCGGTTCTGAGTATTTTATTCTTTCTCCTGTACTATGTGTTCCTGATTGGCGGAGAGGAGTTAGCCGATGCGGCCATTATCACTCCTTTCTGGGCGATGTGGACTCCTAACCTGATCCTGTTTATTATCGGGGTATACCTGATCTATTATACTTCCACCGAACAGCGTGTGATTAATTTTTCACACCTGCCGTACCTCTGGCGTCGCCTGAATCATAAGATTAAAACTCGCCCCCAATCAAAATCCAACCGCGGAGAGCAATAATGCCAAGCAAAAAACCAGCGACCAAGAAACCGAAGAACTTTATTCCGGTCGACCTGATCGAGAAGAAAAAAGCCGGTCTGGAACACAGTATGGAGGAAATTCAATATCTGATCGCCTCGTATGTCAGCGGTAAAATCGCCGATTATCAGATGGCGGCCTGGTTGATGGCGGTGAATTTCCAGGGCATGACCGATACCGAGACGATCGCGTTGGTGGATACAATGTTGCTTTCCGGCAAAACGATCGACCTGAGTCAAATCCCGCATTTCAAAGTCGATAAACACAGCACCGGCGGAGTGGGAGATAAGGTCAGTCTGATTCTGGCGCCTCTGGCCGCCGCCGCCGGTTGCGTCGTTCCCATGATCTCCGGGCGCGGTCTGGGGCATTCCGGCGGCACGCTGGATAAACTGGAGAGCATTCCCGGTTTCAACGTCAACCTGAGTAGTCAGGAGTTCATTCGCCTGGTTGAGAAATACGGCCTGGCGATGGGCGGTCAGACCAAGGAACTCGTTCCGGCTGATCGTAAAATGTATGCCTTACGCGATGTGACCGCCACTGTCAAATCGATCCCGCTGATCTGTGGCAGTATCCTCAGCAAGAAAATTGCCGAAGGCATCGATGGTCTGGTGCTGGATGTTAAAACCGGCAACGGGGCTTTCCTGGCGGATTATAACCAGAGTCAACAGCTTGCCAGGCAACTGAAACGGGTGGGTGAATATTTCGGACTCCAGGTCAAGGCCGTCATTACCGACATGAATCAGCCACTGGGCAGAGCGGTTGGCAATTGGCTTGAGGTGATCGAATCTAT
>Ga0265293_10010167_pt1 | contig 13231 bp, 9 predicted proteins | sample Munlanlewell138R_FD_192505 | JGI IMG/M metagenome (GOLD analysis project Ga0265293, IMG submission 192505) | Leachate microbial communities from a municipal landfill in Southern Ontario, Canada - Leachate well 138R | ecosystem: Engineered > Solid waste > Landfill > Unclassified | place: Canada... | reverse complement strand
TACCGGCCATTGGCGCTTGGTTTGACGGCGTGTTTCGCACGACGCTAACCTCTCGGGGAGTCGACGCTGAACGGATTCCCCGGTTTGAGAATTTGGAGGGAGAGAAGACCATGTTGGCCGAAACCTTGGGTAACATCCTGGACGAAAGACACGAAAAGGGCCTGCAAGAGGGCCGTGAGGAAGGCCGTGAGGAAGGCCTGCGTCTCGGTGAGCTATCGATTCTGCTACGGCTCGTCGAAGTTAAGTTCGGCGCCATTTCTGACGACGACAAAGAGCGCCTTTCGCAACTCAACCACGAGCAAATTATCCGCGCCTCTGCCCGCATTTTAACCGCCACCACCTTTGAGGAGATTCTGTAGCCACAAAACCCATCCGCAATGCCGGGTACCCGCAAGGGGCACCCCTACACCGGGATGTTTCACGGCATGCAAAAAACCGACTGGGCGCGTTAGACGCGCGGGAGAAAACAGGTCCGCACATATGTTCGCACCTTAACCCATTGAAATTACTGCACATTATTTTAGGTTTTTGAAATTCGGCCAAATACTGTCCCGTCACGAGACAGATATTGTCCCGTTTTGAACGGCGCGAATTTGAGGCGATCAGAGTGATTTGGGACGGCGTAACGGACGGTGGGCGAGAGCGTTTTGTATTTTCGATCTGTATTCTGCGCGGGCTCCGTGCTAACAGCGCCCCGATGAATGCCCTACTCAAAAAAGAGCTCAACAAGCGACGCACCTTCGCCATCATCAGCCACCCCGACGCGGGCAAGACCACCATCACCGAAAAGCTCCTGCTCTACGGCGGGGCCATCCAGGTGGCCGGCGCCGTCAAATCGCGCAAAGACCGCGCCACCACCAGCGACTTCATGGAAATGGAGCGCGACCGCGGCATCTCGATCTCCACGGCGGTGATGAGCTTCGAATACGGCGGGCTGGCCATCAACCTGCTCGACACCCCGGGCCACAACGACTTCTCCGAAGACACCTACCGCACCCTCACGGCGGTGGACTCCGTGCTCATGGTCATCGACGCCACCAAGGGCGTGGAGACGCAGACGCGCAAACTCCTGGAGGTCTGCCGCCTCAAGCGCACCCCGGTCATCACGTTTATGAACAAGCTCGACCTCGAGGCCATGGAGCCCCTGGAGCTCATCGACAATCTCGAAAAAGAGCTGGGCATGCACTGCGCCCCCATGACCTGGCCCATCGGTCGCGGCATCGACTTCAAAGGGGTTTACCACCTCCGAGAGCAAAACGTGCACTTCTACCGGGCCAAGCAGCGGCGCCTCCCCAGCGACGTGGAGGTCATCCGCGACCTGTCCAGCGAGCGCGCCCACCAGTTGCTCGGTGCGACCCAGGCCACCTACCTCAGCGAAGAGATCGACCTGCTCGAGGGCGCCAGCCACGGCTTCGACGAGACGCAGTTTTACCGCGGCCAGATGACCCCGGTCTTCTTCGGGTCGGCCCTCAACAACTTCGGCGTGCAGATGGTGCTCGACGCCTTCTGCGCCTTAGCGCCCGGCCCGCAGCCCCGCGAATCCACGACCCGCGTCATCGAGCCCGAAGAGGAAAAGTTCACCGGCTTCGTGTTCAAAATCCAAGCCAACATGGACCGCCAGCACCGCGACCGCATGGCCTTTGTCCGCGTCTGCTCGGGGCATTTTCGCCGCGGCATGACCCTGCACCACGTCCGCGCCGGCAAGGACGTCATCATCCGCAACGCCCAAACCTTCATGGCCCGCGATCGCGCCCTGGTGGAAGACGCCTGGCCCGGCGACATCATCGGCATCCCCAACCACGGAAAAATCCGCATCGGCGACACCTTCACCGAGGGTGAGAAGCTGCAGATCACCGGGGTGCCCAACTTCGCACCGGAGATCTTGCGGCGCGCCCAACTGCGCGATCCGTTAAAGGCCAAGGCGCTGGCCAAGGGGCTGGTGCAGGTCGCCGAGGAGGGAGCGGCCCAGTTGTTTCGGCCGGTCAACGGCGCGGATTACATCGTCGGGGCCCTGGGGGAGCTGCAGTTCCAGGTCATCGCCTCCCGCCTGAAAAACGAATACAACGTCGACGCCAGCTTTGAGCTCATGCCCCGCACGATCTGTCGGTGGGTGCTGTGCGACGACAAAACCACCCTGCGCGCCCTCCTCGACCGCTACGAGTCCGACCTGTTTTACGACGGCGCGGGCAACCTGTGCGTCATCGCCGAGAACCGCTTTCGCGTGGCGCAGATCGCCGAAAGATTCCCCGACATTCGGCTGGGCCAGACGATGGAGCAGTCGTTTTAAAAACCGATAATCTCCGCGATGAGGGCGTTGAGCTTGGCGGTGTCGATGGGCTTCTCGATGACCGGACAGTTGGCGTGCACCAGGTACTTGGCGACGTCCTGATCGGTGGCGCCGCCGGTGATGAAGATGAGGCGGTCCGCCATGTGCGAGTTTTGGCGCCGCAGGTGCTCGCAGATGTCGAGGCCCGTCATGCCCGGCATGAACACGTCGAGCAGGATGACGTCGATGCGCGGATTTTGCTTGATGAGCTCGAGGGCTTCGTGTCCGGAGCTGGCCGCCAGCACGTCGTGGTCGTGCTCGAGGAGTCGGCGGGTGGAGCGCACAATGGCGGGTTCGTCGTCGACGATTAAGATGGTGCCGCGGCGCGTGCCCAGGGATGGCGCAGGGGGGATGCTCGGCGGCGCATCGGAGCTGCGGGTCGCCACCTGGACGCGGGGCAGCGACCACGTCATCGAGATGTGCTCGGGGTGGGTGTCGTGGTGAAATTCGGCGCCGGCCTTTCGCACGTGGTGCGCCAGGACGCCGCTGGGCTCCAACTGGTGTTGCAAGAGCGGCGCGATGTTGAAGGTGCCCGCGGAGATCGCGATTAAGATGTCGACGGTTTGCGCGTCCGCCTGAAAAGCCATGTCGACGCCGAGGGAGCGGCTGGAGGCGGCGGCGGATTCGAGCACCCCCACAAAGAGCAAGAAGAGCGCGCGCACCAAGTAGTGGCGGCGGCACTGGACCGTGAGGGTGGCTTCGTCGGGGAGGTTGAGGTGCACGTCGATGCCGCGCTTGGCGTAGAAGCGGAGCACCGACAGCACCATGCGGATGATGGGCACGGGGTCGGTGTGCTCGAGCTCGTGGATCTCCTCCGGGGCGAAGGACCGCAGGGCGAAGGTGATGTCGCGGATGTTGTCGATGGCCTTGAGGGAGTCTTCGGTGGCCGCGCTCACTGCGGCGTTTCGCGCGAAGCGCCGGGCGGCGGTGGAGATTTGCTCGGTGTTGTTTCGCAGTACGGTGACGGCGTTGGTGATCTCGTGGGCCAGACCCGCGGCGAGGCGCCCCAGGGCCACGGCGGTCTCTGCGTCTTCACTGTGGGCCGCGGCACCGCCTGTTGTCGCGTCGCCCACCGCCAGCATGCGGACGCCCATGCCGATGAGCTCGCCCAGCAGCAAGAGGCCCTGGTTCTCTTGGGGGCCCAGCACCGTGTAGCCGTTCACGTGCAGCACCATGACGCCCTCGGGCGCGTCTGCGGCCATGAGGGGCACCAGGATTAGCGTGTTGTTGGTGGCGGTGCCGTCCATCGTCGCCTCTTTGACAATGACGTCGCCGCGCTTCAAGCGACCGATGACCGAGGCGCGAAAGATGCCCTTGAGGTGCATCTCGGTGAAGTCGCCGAACATGGCGGTGACAGGCCAGCCAGAGCGGGTGGCCCCCCAGTCGATGGAGGCGGCGCCGGTGGCGGAGAGGGCCTCGGCCATGACCGCCAGGGTGTCGAAGAGGAGTGCGTCGCGGCCCTGGGCGCGGCGGCAAATCGAGGTGATGCGGCGGGCCACGGGCAACAGGCGGTGGGGGTCGGCCAGGTTGGAGCGCCGCGATTCCATTAAGGACTCTGAGATGGTGCCCGACAGGTTGAGCAGGACGTTGCCGTCTTCTTGCAGGGAGAGCGTCATGTTGATTTTGCGCGCGATTTCATCGAGCCCCAACACGGACAGGTGGACGCGGCCGTGCATCTCGTCGCGCTGTACAATGGCGTTGAGCTCGCTCTCGAAGCGCGTCTGGTGGGCGGACAGCACGTGGTCGAGCAAGGGGGTGCCCTGCAAAATCTTGACGGGGATGCCGCACAGTTCGGCGGCGGACTCGTTGACGCTGGCAATCATTCCCGACGGAGTGATGATGATGAATGGAAAATTATACATGGCCCACTTTACCCCAGCCTGCCGCAGATTGACCAGCGCACATTCACGCAGAGAAGAACAGATAACCCCACAGCACCAGCGCCCCCAGGACCGCGCCCAGCAACCACGCGGCCCCCACGAAGAGCGCGGAAAACCGCCGGGATGTGAGCGGATTGGCTGGGGTAAGGCGCGCCGCAGTGTCGGAGGCGAGGCGCTGGATTTGCGCGCGCAACTGTCGGCCTTCGGCATCGGATGCGTGCTGCAGCAGATCGCGGGCCCAGTGCACGTCGCCCAGGGCCAGGGCTTGCTCGGCGGCCAGCAGGCTCACGCGGGCCAGGCCTTTTTTCGCCGCCTCGTTTTGGGGCCACAGCAACAGCGCCTGGCGCAGGGCAAAGGTCAGCTCCGCCGCCTGGCGAAACCGCTCCCGCGCTCCCTTGGCGGTGTGGGCCTTGGGCATTTTGTCGATGCGCGACAGGGCACCAGAGGCCATGCGACGGCTCTCCTGGTGGCGCAGGTAGGCTCTGAGCGCCCCCTGAAACGCCGCGGCGCTCTCGTAACGCGCACTGGGATGCAGGTGCATGGCGCGAGAGATAATGGCGCGCAGTTCGCCGTCAACGCCCTCATCCGGCGGCGGATAAAAATCCCGTGGCGGTTTGTTCTTGGCGTCGCCATTGCGGCGGTGGGCGTGGGGCGGTTTGCCCACGACGATGTCGTAGAGGACGGCCCCCAGCAGGTAGATGTCGGAGTGCGTCCCGAGTTCGTCCCCCTTGCCAGCGCACATCTCCGGGGCCATCCAGGCCGGTGACCCCTCGGGACCCTGCACCTGACTGCGGTGCGGAAAGCCCTGCTCCACCGCCAGTTGCGCGTTGGACGCCGTGGAGAGCGCCAGCCCCCAGTCCAGCAACAACACCTCGCCGAACTCCCCCATCATGATGTTTTGCGGCTTGATGTCCCGGTGCAGGATTTGCTCGCTGTGGGCGAAGCGAACGGCGTTGCAAACAGCGATGAGCACCTCTATTAGGTCGTCTTGGGCGTAGCGCCTGGCCCGCTTGCGCTCCGCTTCATCGGCGGGCCGCAGCACGCTCTCCAATGAAACGCCACGGATGAGCTTCATGCTGATGGCGAGCGCGTCCTCGGAGGCACACACCCCGTAAATCGGCACGATGTTGGGGTGCGCCAGACGGCCGGTGATCATCGCCTCGCTCAGGAAAGCGCGTCGGATGCGGGGATTGCGCACCAAGGGGGCGCGGAGCTGCTTTAAGGCCACGTCCCGCGAGAGGTCGACTTGACGCGCGCGGAACACCTCGGCGGTGCCGCCTGCGCCAATGGGGGTTCGCACGGCGAAGCGCGAGAGGCCTGTCACGACGTCGGCGTCGGCACTGGCATCTGCAGTTATCTCTGGCGGCGTTTTGTGGCGTGTATCGGACATCTCGTATTCCCAATCATGACGTGTGGTATATTATCCAACCGAGTTCAACTTTATCCACAAAGGAGCGACATCGTGCAAAAACCGAATTGGCTGTTTATCGTTTTTCTATTCGGCGCCCTGCTGACGGCGAGCGCGTGCAGCGACGACGACAACGACAACAACGCCCAAGCCCCCTCTGGCGACACCGACAACCCGCCCGGGCCCAACGGCAACGACACCGGCAATCCGCCCGGCCCCAACGGCAACGGCACCGACACCGACAACCCGCCCGGTCCCAATGGCTCGGACACCGGAATTCCCCCCGGCCCTATCGACACCGGCTCCGACGGCCCCGTGGACGAAACCGATCCCGGCGCACCCTGCGAAGACATCCTCCCGCCCGCTGGCGCCATGCCCTGCGACGACATCGCTCCCGACAGCACCTACACCTGCGAAGAGCAAGCGAGCTGGGGCAAGTGCGACGAACCGTGGATGATGGGGCTCTGCAACAAGTCCTGCGGGCGCTGCGACGCACAAAGCGGCTCCTGCGCTGCCTTGGCCGAAGCGGGACACTGCACCCAACCCTGGATGCAGGGCTACTGCCAACGCACCTGCGAGCGCTGCCCCGGCGATGTGTCGCGCGACTGCCCTGCCCCCGTGATGCCCGGCGCCTCGCAGGCCACCAAGGACGTCCTGTGCTACCTCTACGACATTTACGGCACCAAGGTGCTCTCCGGCCAGCAGGACTGCCACTGGAGCCAATCCCCCGGCGACATCGGGCACATCCACAACGTCACCGGGAAATACCCCGCCATCGTCGGCGGCGACATGCTCTACGACGACGTCGTCACCCAGGCCGTGGCCCAATGGAACGCCGGCGGTCTCTCGATGATCCGCTACCACATGGGTCTGCCCGACGAGGCCGATAGCTACGAGTCTTCCTTAAAGACCACCGATCTCGCCGACACGCTGACACCCGGCACCGCGCGCTACAACGGCCTCATGCAAAAGTTCGACCACGCCGCGGCGCGCCTGCAAACGCTCAAAGATGCCGGCGTCGTCGTGCTCTGGGCGCCCTTCCACGAGGTGCAACCCGAGGGTTGGTTTTGGTGGTCCAAGGGCACGCCCGAACAACTCCGGGCCCTGTGGCACCTCATGTTCGACAACTTCAGCGCCCGCGGCCTCGACAACATCATCTGGCTCTTCGCCTACAGCCACAACCCCCACGAGGACTGGCTCCCCGACGAAGGCACCTTCGACCTCGCCGGCCCCGACACCTACGCCGACAACCCGCCCTTCGTCAGCATGTTCGGCAAGACCCGCTGGATCGTCGGCCCCTCGCGCCCCATCCCCCTGCACGAGACCGGCCTCATCGTCGACCCCGCCGAGATGTTCGACGGCAACCAAGCCCCCTGGGTGCTCTTCAGCGTGTGGTGCGCCGAGTGGCTGCTCGACAACAGCAACGAGTCCCTGCAGAGCGCTTACGCCCATCCCAGCACCATCAACCGCGACGGCGTGCCTGCCTTCGGACGCTAAAGCATGCGCATCGCCACCCTCATCGCCACGGGCCTGCTGGGCACCCTGCTCATCGCCTGGGGCCTCATCGCCATCTTCGAAGTCTTCGGCGACACACCGCCCCAAGAGGCGGCCACCGAGGCACCCTTTGCGCCCATGGCCGCGCGCGAAGCCCCGCCCCACCGCCCTGCTCCGCTAGGTGCCAGCGCTGACGCGAACACACCGGACACCGCTGATGCTCCCGCAGCCACAGCCGCTGAAGCCAACTCCGTCGCGACCTCCGACACCGACGATGTGCACGCGGTTGACACCGCCCCCAAGCCGCCCCTCACCTCCAGCGAAGAGCTCGCCTTTTTAAAAGAGAATCTCTTTACGCATCCCGACCAAACCCTGGAGATGGCGAGGGCCGCCCACCGCCGCAACCCCAACGCGCCAGAAGCCCCGCACTTCAATTGGTACATCATCCGCTCTCTGGTAGAGCTGCGCCACTTCGGCGACGCCCAGGACGAAACCCGCGCCATGCTCGAGCGCTACCCCGATCATCCGCTGGCCCAAGATGCCCGCCGCCACCTCCTCTCCCACCCCATGGGCAGCGTCCAACGCTAACAACGCCGAGCGCGAAATCGTCGCAATAATATGCTGTTGGCGTTACGCCGTTAGGCGGTCGTTGAGGGGATCGGGGGAGGACTCCAGCCAGATGGGCGAGGACCAGGCCATGTGCCCGTCGGTTTGCACCACCCGCACGAAGTAGTAAATCGCGCGCTGGACGGGGGGCGGCGGCAGCGTGCCGTGTACGTCGGCGCTGTCGCCCTCGAAGCGCAGGGGTGTCTCGCGACCTCCGTTGGTGACCAGACAGAGCGACGCGATGTCCGCGGTGCCGCGCACCACCACGCGGTAGGCCGACACCCCACCGGGACGAACGGTTTCGCCCATGGGCATGCCGTCCACTTCGAACCACAGGGCGATGCGCGCGCCCGAGGTGGCGTAGCAGCAGCGCCGGGCCAAGGCGTCGAGCACCCCCTCGCGGGTCACGGAATCGGCGATGACCGCGGTGAGCCCCGTGCGGTGTGAGTCCTGTATGCGACACACGCCGTGGTGCCAGTTGAGGCCGTGTCCGTCCGAGCCGCCGACAAAGCCAAAGCGCAGGCCAGCGTCCAAGGCGTCGGCGACAAATTGCCCCGGCTTGTCGTTGCCCCGCGTCCCGATGGGGGTGCCGCCCTCGCGCTCATAGGCCCCGTGACAGGAGACGATTTCGAAGCAGGTTTGTACCTCGGGATCGTGGCTGTCCATGTCGGCGCCGCTCCAGCCGACGTGGTGCGGAAAGGCCAACGCGCCATGCTCGCGGCAGGCGGCCAACAGATCGTGGGAGGCGGCGTAGCGCGGGTCGTCGCGGGAGAAGAGCAGCGGCTGCGTCGGCGCGGGGTAGATGACCTTGTGTCCGGGACCGGGGTGCATGATGCCGGTCCACTCGTAGGCGTACAGGGTGACAAAGGCGCCGGGCTCGTAGAAGTCGTCGGCGGTGGCCATGATGCGCGCCCATTCGCCGGGGGTGGTTTGCTTGCCCAAGAAGCTCTCGTGATCGGCCACGGCCACCAGCTCGTCGCCGTAGCGGTAGCGCGCCCGCAGGTAGACCTCGGCGTCGGTGCCGGTGCCGTCGGAGTTCACCGTGTGCTGGTGGATGTCGCCGAAGAGCAGGCGGCGTCCCAAGATGGTGGTGCCCACCTCCTGGCGCCAGGCAAAGCCGATGGAGGGCGTGGCGGTGGTTTCGACGGACTCGGTCAGGGGCAGCTCGCGCAACACGATGCCCTTCCGTTCGCGGCCCACCACCCACACCGCGTCGCCGTGGAGCGCCACTTTGTAGCGGCTGCGGCACTGCCAACCCGGCGCGTCCACTTGCCCGCGGGGCGTCCAGCCATCGGCGGTCAAGTCTTGGCGGCGCAGGCTCTGCGATCCCCGGCCAATGATCACCAAGCGCCCGCTGGGGGCCGTGGCGATGGCGGGGAATTCGAAGCCCTGATCTTCGCCGCGCGCGTCGCGGTCGATGCCAGGCATATCGGCCTTGGGGCGGTGGCAGATGCCGTCTTTCTCTAGGCGCACCAGGTCGATCCAGCGCACCAGCGTGGGAGATGCCCCCGCGCCCTTGTCGGTGTGCCAGGCCACCCAGACGCCGCCCTCCCGGCAAGGCGCCAAGCTGCACATGGCGTCGATGCCACCTTGGGCGCGCGTCACCGCGAGGATGTCACCCGGTTGTCCCGCCGCGTCGAAATGGCGCGCGAGGATGCGGCTGCCGCTGGGCGACATGGACTGCCAGGCCACCCAGGGGACGCCCTCGGACACCGCCACCGCCGGGCGCAGGTTGAAGATGCGGCGCTCGGAGAAGAGCGCGGGCCGGGGCAAGGCGTCGATGTCGCTGCCGACGATGCCCTCCACCTGTCGGCCGCGGGGCTCCCGCACGGTCCAGGCCAGGATGAAGCGCCCGTCTCCCGAGGCCATGGTGAGGCCCATGGGATAGCGGCGCGCGGGCTGCACCAAGTGCGCGGGACCCATGCGCTGGGCGCTGCTCACTTGGCGGAGCATCAGGCCGTCTCGCTCCGGGTCGCCCAGGGCAATCCAGGCCGCGGCCACGCCGTCCTGCCAGGGCATGAGGGCCAAGCTCAAAATCGCCTCGGCGCGCGCGCAAATCGCGAAGGGCGCGCAGAACTCGCCGTCGGGCTGCGCGTGGCACAACATCACCGCCTCCGCTTCGCCGTCCCATTCGATCCAGCCGACCCAAAGGCGCCCTTGGGCATCCACGGCGATCTCCGGATGGGTGCCGTAACCGGCGTGGGGCAAGCGCCAGGTGCGCCGGGGGACAAACAGTGTGTTAGTGGTGTTTTCGGGGTTCATGTGCTCACCAAAGCGCCACGGCGATGGCGCTGTCACCCGTGTAGCAAACGGGTTCGCAATGCGCGCCGTTGGGGCGTTCCTGCGCGTAGTTGGGGGCGATGCGCCGCGTGCCGATGGGCGTGTCGTTGTAGGAGACCGTCAGCCACAAATGCGGCGGGGCACCGACGATGTGCAGGAGCATTTCGAAGCCGTCGCGGTGTGCGGCAGCGCTCAGGAGCTCGGTGTCGCCGAGGGAGCACTCCAGGGGGCCTTCGGGACGCAACAGGATGCAATCGAGCCAGTACTCGGAGCCGTCCGGCGCGATGACATCGAAGCTGTACATGCCCGTGGGAAAGGGGTCGTCTCCCGCCAGCAAGACATCGATCTCCAGGGAGTGCGTACAGGTGACGGTGCCGCAGGGGGCTCCGGAGGCGTCGCCATCTGCGCCACAGGCGGCGTCCTTTACGGCGTCGCAGCCCACGGCACCACAAAACAACGCCGCGAAACACAAGTAGAGTAGTTTGTTTTTCATGCTGGGAGTATTGGCAGTTCGCGCGGGAGTTTTCAAAAAAACGACCTCATTTCAATCGGGCAATTCGGCGCTGGGCCCAGGCGTGGGAATGGAAATGGTGAAGCGCGCCCCGCCCTCCGGCAGATTGCGAACCGTCATTGTGCCGCCGTGCTCCTGCACGATGCCCAGGCTGATGGCCAGGCCCAGACCCGTGCCGCGGCCTTGTTCCTTGGTGGTGAAAAAGGGATTCCAGATGCGCGCCAGCACGTCTTCGGGGATGCCCGGACCGTTGTCGCTCACCTGGATGTACTGCGCGTCTTCGTCGGCGCTCAGCCGCACGTCGATGCGACCCTCCCCGCCATCGGAGCGCTGTTCCAAGGCATCGGAGGCGTTGACGATTAAGTTGAGGAGCACCTGGACGATCTCTTGCTCGTTGATCACGAGGGGCGCCAGTTCTTCGCCGCCGCTCACCCGCACCTCGGCGTGGTACTTCCAGCAGGCTTGGCTCAAGTCGACGGCGGCATCGACGCAAGTGCGCAGCGTCGTGGGGGTGCGCTGCTCGGTGCCCGCGTGGGAGAAGCGCGACAGGCCGCTCGCGATGCGGCTGATGTGGGCCACGCCGTCGTGAATGCCCTGCAGCAGCACGGGGATGTTCTCGCTCATGCGCCCCAGTTGGTCCGGGGGCAGCGCGTCGTTGGCCACGGCGGGGAGCAGCGGTTTGAGGCGATTCCAGTAGCGCGTCAGGGTTTGGGCGTTGCCCGCCAGGTAGGTGAGCGGGTTTTTGATCTCGTGGATGATGCCGGCGCTCATCACGCCCAGGGTGGCGATGCGGTCGGCGTGGACCAACTGCTGGGCCCGCGCCTCGGCCAGAGACTCCATTTGCAGGGCGTAGGCCTGGAGTTCGACCTGTTTGCGCGCTAAGTCGCGCTCGTAGCGCAGCAGGCGGATGGCGACGTTCATGCGCGCGTTGAACTCGGCCAGGTTCACCGGCTTGAGCAAAAACTCGTGGGCCCCGGCCTGCAGGCCCGCCAGCATGTCCCCGGGTTGCGTGCGCGAGGTGATCAGCACCGTGTACACGAAGACATCGCGGCGCTGGGCGATCATGGCGCAGAGCTCGACCCCGCTGTAGCCGGGCATCATCCAGTCGAGCAAGGCGATTTGGGGCGGCTGCGGGCGGTTTAAAAACGCCCAGGCCTCGGTGCCGTTGCGCGCGTGACTGACGCGGTATCCCGACTTTTGCAGCGTCTTCGTTAGGATGAGGGCCGAGGTTTCGTCGTCGTCGGCCACGAGGATGTGGATGTCTTCATCCGGGGCGGCAGCGGGCAGCAAGGTGACGTCTGCGGCGTGGGAGGCTTCGGATTTCACGAGCGGCAGGGGCTGTTCCATGGCGCATTTCCTCGCTGAAAGTGGTATGCAGTGCCCAAAAAATGTAACACCTTTGATCACAATAACAACCGCCGAACGCCAAAAATTGTATCGATAAAAATGAACCGCTCCCGCCCCTCACCTCCGCCACCACGACCATTGCCGCCCAGCGCGCCCCCCAACCCGCACGACGCCGAACGAGAGAACACACGCGACGCCGAGCGCGCGCAGATGCTCATCAACCGCATCCGCAAAAACGAGCGCCGGCTCAAATCCTGGCGCCGCCAAAACAACATCACCTGCTACCGCCTGTACCACCGCGACATCCCCGAGATTCCCGCCTACGTCGACACCTACGAGGGACGCCTGCACGTATCCTGGCGCCTGCGCGACGACGCGACCTCCGACGAGGCGGCGGCTCGGCAAATCGACACCTACATCGACGCCCTGCACCGGGCCCTGCGCGTGCCCCTAGACGACATCTTCGTCAAGCTGCGCATCCGCGCCAGCGGGGGCAGCGCCTACGGCCGCATGTCCGACGCGCGCCGTTGCTTCCAGGTCTCCGAGGGGGGCCACCGCTTTCACGTCAACCTCTCCGACTACCTCGACACTGGGCTCTTCCTGGACCACCGCCAAACCCGCGCCTTGGTCCAGGCCGAAGCCTTAGGGCGAGACGTGCTCAACCTCTTCGCTTACACCGGCGCCTTCTCGGTGTACGCCGCGGCCGGCGGGGCGCGCACCACCACCACCGTCGACCTCTCCAACACCTGGCTCGACACCGCCCGGGACAACATGCACCTCAACGGCTTCACCGGCGAGGCCCACCGCTACGTGCGCAGCGACATCCTGGCCGACCTCGAGAGCGACCGCATCCCCCGGCGCTTCGACCTGGTCGTCCTCGATCCCCCCACGGTATCCAAGAGCACCCAGATGACGCGCACCTTGGACATCCAACGCGACCACGCCTGGCTCATCAACCGCGTGCTGCGCTGGATGCGCCCCGGAGGCGTCCTATATTTCTCCAACAACTTCCGCAAATTTCGCCTACACGAACGCGACATCGCGACGCCGCACATCGCGGACATCACCGCCCAAACCGTTTCACCCGACTTCGCCCAGCACCGCCCCCACGTCTGCTACCGCATCGAAAAGCGCTAGGCGCCAAACGCATTCGCGAGTTGCAAAAGAATCTTTTTTGCGCTCAGCAGGAAACATTTCCGAAAAGCGGCCGATGTATCAGTAGCGGAATCGCGCGCGGCGAAATGCACAACGCAACATGCGGTGAAAAGCACGACGCAAAACGCATGACGCAACGCGCAGCTACCCTTCCGCCAAAAGGAGGCCACTTGCCCAACCACGATGCGGGATTCAAAAAAATATTCAGCCAACCCGAGGCGATC
>Ga0265293_10010166_pt1 | contig 13231 bp, 15 predicted proteins | sample Munlanlewell138R_FD_192505 | JGI IMG/M metagenome (GOLD analysis project Ga0265293, IMG submission 192505) | Leachate microbial communities from a municipal landfill in Southern Ontario, Canada - Leachate well 138R | ecosystem: Engineered > Solid waste > Landfill > Unclassified | place: Canada... | reverse complement strand
ATTTAAATTTTTATATTGACCAAGATTTCAATGATGATGTTTTGAAATATTTCTATAATGATAATAACAAATATATAGATAGTATGCGAATATATTTTAATTCTCAAGGAAAAGATTTTGGGGAGGGGATAATAAATAAGAGACTTTTGAAAACTTTCTAAATATGGTCACTAAATTGACAAGTAAAACTAACAAATATCTATATATAGGGAAGTGAATTATATATGCTAAGTGTATATGATAATTTTAGATTAATAACTTATAATATAATTAATCATTTTGTTATTAAAAAAGAAACTGGATTTTATAAATTAACTGATATAAATTTGGATGATATAGTAGAAAAATATAAAACAGATCAAAGTTTTAAAAATGAATTTATTAAATTAATAGAAAAAACTAAAAATTTTAAGAAAACTACTAGACATAATATTAAAGAGGATACCGATGAAAGTTCTATTGCATTTATAGAATATTCTGGAGATTTATATGCCGTAGTAAAATTAACAAATTATAGAGCACATTATTTAAATCAGTTATTATATTTATATCAGCAGTTATATAAAATATTTATAAATATTGAATATGTTGGAGAAAAAATTACTAATAAATTTGATTTATTTTTATTATTTAAATTAAGAGAAAAAGATGATTTATTATTAGACTTTTCAATATCTGATATAAAAGAGTTAATTTTTAATGAAAATATGCATATAAATAAAGGAATATAAGTTTTTTCGGGGTTAGTAATTTATTGAGGGTAATATTATTCATTAAGGAGGAGTTATTATGAAGAAAAGCACATCTGTATTAATTGAAGAAGTATGGGCAAAGTTAAATGAAGAAGGAAAAAATGTAACAAAAACTGCTGTGGAAGATGTAGTAAAAACTTTTATAGACGTAGTAAAAAATAACGTAGTTGAAGGAAACGATGTTATTATTCAAGGATTAGTATCGTTTGCTTTAAAAATAAAAGAAAATGTGGAAATGAGAAATCCAGCTACAGAAGAAACATTTATAATGAAACGTGCAGCAATGATTTCATCAAAAGTTTCGGATAGTTTTAAGAATCAAGTTAAAAATAAATGGAATGAAAAATGAGTAGATAAAATCGGTGGAAATAATTCCACCGATTTAGTTTTGTTAAAAATTAAAAAGGAGTGATTTATTAATGATTATTAAAAATGATAAATATGGTATATTTTTTTCAAATTTGGATTTATTAAAAGAATTATTCGAATCTATTGATATTAAAAATAGTATAGTAAGACAATTATCAGATGATAGACGAATTGTATTAGAAATGGATTTATCTAATTTATTTGAAGAACCTTTGAATTTAAGATTTACAAATTTAAAAAATAAATTAGAAATATTATCTACATTTAATAAAATGAATTCAGATGTAGAATTTAATTATGATGATAAATGGTATTATTTTACTTCAATTTTAAAATATAAAACTAGAATACCTATAGAAGATTTATTAACTAATAAATATATAGAACAATTACCATTCGATATAAATCAATTTAATTTTATTTCTGAAATTGAGTTTGATGTTAATGAAATTGAATATATTAATATAATTAGAAAAAATTTTAATGAAGATACTTTAATATTAGAGTTAGGAAATCCATCAAAATTAAAAATTGAAACAAAAGATGAAAAAGTTGATTTAAATAAAAGCTTTAATTTTCCAATAAAAAATGATATTTTAATAGGGAAAAAAATTAACATTTATATAGAACCATTAGTATTATCTGGAAATAAAGTAAAGTTAACTATTTATGAAAGTAAAGCGGTAACTACAAAATATTTACTAAAATTTTCATTTGAAAATTATGGAACACCAATTGATATGTATTCGCAGGTAGAATTAGTTTAAATTTAACGGGTTGGCTTTTTTAGCCAATCCAATTTTTTGGAGGTGTTATCAATGAGGAATATTATACAGTTATATTCTACAAAATTAGATATGAGTAATAATCAAATATCAAAACAAATATATACGCAATTTCAATTAAATTTAACAGAAGTGAAAAAAGGTGATTATAATAATATATATAATGATATTTCAATAGTTTCTAAAGTGTTTGAACAAGGTAAATTAACTACTGAAAAAAGAATGATTTTGGAAGATTCAGAAATTTATAAATTTATAGAATTCATAAATTTACTATTTTCTGGAAATATGGTAACTTCCTTAAGATTAACAGTTAAAATATATAATCCAGAAATTAATAAATATGAAAGTATGCCATTAATAGGAATTCCTGATATGAATAATGGTATATTATGGTTTAATATTGGTTCATTAATGATAACAGGATTAACCGCTGATGATTTGCAGATTTTAAAATTAAAATTAACATCTTATTTTCAAGATTATTTAAAATTTACTACTAACCAAATAATGATAAGTTTATTAGAAAATATTGAAAATAAATTAGATGAAAATTCTAAAAATGAAATTCATCATATAAATATGTGTAAAAGTGAACTTATTGATTGTTTAGAAAAATTATCTAAATCAGATATCAGTTATAATAATCAAGAAATAGAAGTTCCAGAAATTGTTTTATTGGAAAAAGAAGTTGAAGAAGAAAATCAAGAACAAGAGTATTTAGCAGAAATTAATCAAAATAATTTTGATGAAAATTATATTGAAGCAGAAGAACTTAATTTTGAATATAATGAATCTTTATTTGATACATTAGATATAGAAACTAACAAAGAAATGAATACAGAATTGACGTATGAAGAAAGTGATGATATTGATAGTTTAATTCAAAAAAATATTCAAAATTTAGGAATTGATGAAAATGTATTAAATATAAATGAATTGGGAGATTTAAATAAATTAGAAAATACTGAAATTAAAATGATGGATCAGATAGATTATTCATTATTAGAAGAAGACGATGAAGAAAAAGAAGAAATTGAGCGATTTAAAAATGAATTATATGATAATAAAAATATTCAAGATATATATTTTAAAGAATTTCCTAATTATAAAAAATTAATGTCAAAATTATTTATGATTTCACAAGAACCAAATTCTCAATATAAATTTATTTATGAAATAGTATATAAAACATATATAAATCAAATGTTAAAACCGAATTATACATTTGATGAATTTTGTAAAGATGTTTTTGGATTAAGTGAACAAGAATTAAAGAATAAATTATATCAAGTTGATTATACATATCATAATATGTATGTTAAACAAATGGATGATATTTTAAATAAAGATATTAATCAGTTTTTAAATGAATTTGTTTTAAATATTAATATGATAAAAGATCCTGTTATTGTTTTAACTAAAAATATAGGGTCTCCAATAATATTTGATATTGAGGATAAAAATGACGAAATTGGAAATAGAACTTTTAAATTATTAGATCATCCAGGATTTAAACAATTGCATAATTTAAGTAAAATGATTTTATCTATATTAAATTATGAATATGCATTATTATATTCTTTGTGTAGAAATACAGAAATTGATCAAACATATTTACAAGAATTATATTATCAAAACCAAATTGAAAATATTGATAAAATTCGAATTGGATTAATTATAAATATATTATCTATAATAAAAGCTACTAGCAGTTTTGTTTATTTAACTATTCCACCAAAATATGATTCTTTAGTTGTTCATGATGAGATAATTAAATTAGATAAAGATTATTCAAGATTATTAGATATGTTAAATTATAGAAATGAATTAATAAATAATAATTTTTTCGAAGTTGAAAATTCTTATATAATGGATGATTTTAAATATTTTATTGGCCATGCTTTTAAATTTGAAATAACTAAAGAAAAATTTGATAAGTTATATAGTATAAATTATGATAAATTTCTTGATGATAGATTTTTAGAATCTTATTACGTTTATTTTCAAATGAATGGAATTAATAATATGTATAAAGATATATATAAAATCAATAAAAATGATATTTTAAAAGATGTTTTGCTTGATAAATTAAATGATACTAATTTAGACGAATCAACTAAAAAAGAAATTATGAAATTATCTGAAACAGTTATAAATTATCAAGATTTTATTAATAATATTGAAAATAAATCTTATAAAGATAATATACCTATTGAAATAATTAATGTAATGCGAGCGTGGGATGTTTCATTTGTAAAAGATAAAGCACATTTTTATTCATTATTAAATGAAAAATTTGATGTTAAACTTACTAATATGGCAGGAGTTAATCCAATGCCTGATTATATTTTTAGCTAATTTTAAAGAGGTGACTATATATGTAGGAAATAATTACTTCAAATCAAACACAACATATATTTAATACGTATAATATTATGGCGACATTTTTTAAAAGTATACAAGATTGGATGAAAGAAATTTATCCAGAATAGGCAACTATAGATATTCAATTGTTTGATAACTAGATTAGATTAATCAGAAATAATAACTACGAAGGAATGAAAATTTAGAAAGATCCATATCCATTTATTATTATAGAACCAGAATTAAATTTACAAGTGGATGATAGAACTTCGTTTTTTTGGAAATATGCACCATATACTAAAGGTATGTAGAAAGATATAAATCAGTAGATATTTCAAAATGATTATATACAAATATATCCATCAATGAATACAATAAAAGGTAATTTAAATATTTATTTTTTATGGGATAGCATATATCAGTTATTTGATTAGTCTATTTTATTACATCAATATTTTTAGAATGCAAATTTAGGAAGAGTTAATGAATATTATGATTTTGATTTTGATGTTGCAATTGATGAAAATTTATTTAATTTACATTATTTAAATGATAAAGGCGAAGAAGTTAAATTAGAATGGACTGAAGGATCTGGGTTGATAAAATTAGATTTAATTCAATCAACTTATAAATATGTAAAATATTTTAGAACTAGACCAAGGTTTAAAGCTGTAAGTTTAAGTGATTCAAGTCAACATAGGCAAAAATTACAATAGAATGAATTTAGATTAATTTTAAGTTTGGAATTTGAAGTGTCTTTGCCTACTATGTTTACTATAGTTTGTAGAACAAAAATAACAAAAATGCCAAATATATTATTTTCATCAACTAATCCAACTTTAGTTAAAAATGAAAGAATAGATTTTGGGGATTATATTATTTATAATGGCACAAATTATACAAGACTTGATATTATTTAGTATGAAGTTAAAGAAGATGATATAGGAAATAATTTAAGATTGAGTTTACCAGAAAAATATAAAAATATGGATATATTAGTAATAGTTATGATTAATAATGAAGTATATAATGTAGAAGAAGATGAAGATGGGCAACTTATGATTGGATAGGATTAGTTTAAAGAAAAAGATATAATTAAATTTGTAATATATAAAGAATAGTGAGGGATAAATTATGAAATATACTTTTAATAAATCATTACCATTACGAGAAAAATATATGGAAGTTTCATATATGGTATAGGATTGTTTAAAAACTTTAATGGATGAATATGATATAGGTATAGAATCTATTGCTGGTAAAATGGATACATTTGTAAATTATATTCCGTATTTAACAGAAGATCAATTAAAATCTTTTATATCTGAAGATGAAATTAATGCATGGTATAATTCATTAGAAGATGAAATAACTTTTATTGATAAAAATACTATTTTAGAAAATTTTTTAGAACTTATTGAAGTTCAGGGTAATAAAATTTATATAAATGAAGAAGGAACAAAAACATCATTTTTATCTACAGTTGGATCATTGCCTTCTGTTATAGGAGCCTCTATTGTTGCAAGCAATTTAATTAATACTGTTATTTCAAATTTTAATATATGTCGAGATAATTGTGTTCGTAGGTTTGCTTATGAATCAAATGAAAAAATAAAAGAATATCAGGAAAAAAGTTGTATATTGGATTGTGAAGCAGTAAATTATCAGCAAGCAATTAATATATTAGAATCTAAAAAACGAGAAGTATGTGATAAAGAATCAGATCCTATACATTGTATAACTAATATAGATAATAAAATTTAGTAGATTAGAGAAAAAATTGCTATAAATCGAAATGATAAAAGAGAAATTGATTAGAAATTGTTTGAATTGCAACAAACATAGCAATCATAGGAGGGAACAACTAATGAAGAGAAATAAAGCTATTTTAATATTAGATGAAATTATAAAAGAAAGTTTATATTTAATGGAAACTTTGTCTGAAGAAAATAGACATATTATTCAAGAAACATATATGTTGCAACCAAAATTTCATAGAAATCCAGAAGTATTAGAAAATTTAATTCGATATGTTGCTGAAAGTATTTATGGTGAAGATACTATGGTTGATCCAGAAGATGGAGTTACTCAAGATACTGGAATAAGTAAAGTAGACGAGTTAATTAATAATTTAAATGATAAAACCGAAAAGATTCATAAAATATTAAATCAAGTGGATGATGATAAAAATTATCAAAAAACCATGGCATTACTATATACTATTTCAAAAGCAAAAGATTATAATTTAGCTAAAGATGAAGCATGGAAAAATGCTTTACTAAGTAAATATAATAATTTATCTCTAGATCAAAAAAAAGAATTAAAAGAAATTATTGATAGTATTTTGATTGATTGTAATTTAAAAGAAGATGAATCCACTAATTCAAATGATATACCTTTAGTAAATAATAATTCTGATGAAGTTGATTATAATGAAACTCCAAATGATTTAGAATTAAAATTGCAGAATTTTGATGATGCTGATATAACCCAAGATGATGTTGAAATTGATTATGATGAGGATGCATTAGCATTAGAGTCTAAATTAAGCGGAAAAAGTAAAAAATAATATAGAAAGAATTCTTAAATACAAAAAAAGAGGATATATATTAATAATCAATACTAAATATATAAATTCAAGGAGGGTTATTATATATGATAAAAAGGACAGATGGTGAAATTGTTGCAGAATATTCATTTGAATTGGAAGGAGATGATAGAAAAATAACATTTGTTATTCAAAACAGAACTTTATATAATAAATTTGATAAATTTATTTTGCCAATTATAAATGAAAATTTTGAATATAATAAAGAATTTGAAATTTTTTTCTTTAATATGTTTTATGAATATATTCATTCAGAAGTTATAGATCAAATAACTGAGATTAAACATAGAGATTATAATATTATATTACAAAATCTATATAAAGTTAAAGAATATGCAGATAAATGGTTTGAAACACAAAATTTTGATTATACACAATTTGCGGATATTAAAAAAAGAAAGCATGATTCTATATTTTTAACTGCTGATCAAATTGAAACTTTAATAAGATATTCTGTATATTTAAAATTTTATATGTTAATATTTGCAACAAATTATAGTATGCCGCAAGAAGAATTAAATAAAGGATTTGAAATATTATCTGAAGAAACTGATGATAAAAATATATTTCATGATTTATTCGAGTTTGTTCAAATGATTTTAAATACATATAAAAAAACAAATGATAAATTATTTAATTTGTTAAAAAAATCGATTGGAATTTCTCCAGATGATTTAATATTTGAAATATTTTCATTCATTTTAAAAAATACGATTACTTCTTTAGATATTACAAGAAATCCAGTAATATATTTAAGTGTTACAGTAAAACAATATATAGGTTGGTTTTTGAAATCAACTTTTGATAAAAATGTGTCATATTTAGATATTACTAATAAAGATGAATATGATAACACATTATTAAGTATAGAAATGGATTCGTCAAGTGAATCAGTAAATAGTATAGATTTTATAGGAGATTTTATTAATGATTATGAATTAACAAGAATTATTGAATTTATACGATTTAATTTGAGAAAATATAATATAAATATTAAAGAGTTTGAAAAAAGATTAGCTAAATTAAATCAAACACCATTTCAATTATATATAGTATTTCCAATGATTTCAAAAATATTTGGATTTGATTATACATATTTAACATATTTAGATTCTATTCAATCATATTATTTACAAATTTTTTTCAAATATATTCTCAATATAATTTCATATAACGACAATTATATCTTACAATTATGTAATTTAGGGTCAAAAGAATTATTTACTGAATCTAAAATGAATGTTATATATAAGAATATTAATTATTTAGAAAAAAATATTAATTTATTTAATTATTCTGATATAATTATAGTTATAAAAATGTTAGATAATATTTATAAACAATTAGAAAGCACTAATTATAATTTTTATAATGATACAGTTGAAATTATAAAACAAAAGAAAAAAGTTATGCAATCTTTATTATCATTTTTTAAATTATATTTTGAAGATAATTTTAATTATAGTTATATAAAATCTAAAGTGCTCAGCATTTTAAATTATTATAATAAAGAAGATTTATATTCAGAAATAGATAATATTGTTAAGGAAATTGAAAATGATACTGAGGTGGTTTAATGTATAAATTAACAGGAGATTTTGATACTTATAATGTTCCTGTATTTACATATATTCCAAAAAAGAAATTGTTATTAGATTTTTTATTGTATATTTATAACGAAAGTGCTGGTAAAATAAATCATTTAAATATATTTGTGGATTTGAAGGGATGTTTGCGAAATATGTATATTGAAGAAGTAATCGCACAAATATATCAAATATCAAAAGAAAATGGAATAACTTATTTTATTTTAGATTCTATTATAAATTTTATAACTACTATTAATAAATGGTTAGTGTTTGATAATATTCCTTTTACATTTGAATTTATTTTCTTTTGGGAAAATGGAGGATCTGTTCCTCATAATTTAGATTCAAAAGGATTTTATAAATTAAATAGAAATAATCAAGTGTTTAAAATGATTGATCAACAAATTTATAAAGAATTTTCTAAAGTAAAAGATTTAAATTTTAGAATGTTTGAGAAATTTAGTTATGTTCCAAGAATTAATATTATTTCATTAAAAAGTATTGAAGCGGATTTTATTCCATATTATTTAATAAAATATTCAGATAGTAAATTAACAAATGATAATTGTGTTAATTTGATTTTATCTTCAGATAAAGATATGTTTCAAACTTTAAATTTACCAAATACTTATCAGTATGTTAAAAAAATTAGTAAAAAACTAGATGATGCAGATTATATAATTACTAAAGATGGATATTTCCCTTTACATTTTAAAAATTTAAAAGGATTAGAAGATCCAATCCCATGCGATTTATTCCCATTAATATTATCAATTGAAGGTGATAGTTCTGATAATATTTCTGGATTTAAAGGATATGGACCAAAAAAGACTTATCAAGTATTATATAAATTATTAAAAAGTGGCACATTAAAAAAATTAAAAATGGAACAAATAATTGATGGTTTATTTTTTAAAGAAGATGGAGTAATCAAACTTTCAAATGAGGAAGAAATAAATGTAAAAAATTTTATAAAAAATGATTTATGTCATTTAATAAATATTAAAGGAATGACTAATAATGAAGTTTATGAACAACTGATAACAAATATTAAATTAACATCATTTGAATATCTTTGCCAATTAATAAAAAATTATGAAGATCTAAAATTTTCCATATTGTTAGAAAATTATAATACTGGTTCGCAACATGATTTAAAAGAATCAATAGAAGATTCAATACAAAAAATTAAAGAAAATAAAAATCCAAAGCCTAAAATAAAATATAATGAATTATTGATACTATTAAAATCTATGAGATATGATTTTATTGAAGATAAGTTACAATATTTATATATATAAGATTAAGCAGTGGTGGACACCTGCTTAAAATAAAAACACGGAGGTTAGTATATATGGTTAATGAAGTTATTTGGTTAATATATTTAACAGTAACGTTGGTTGCAACTATTGGTATGTTACGATTGTTTGGAAAGTATGGATTATTTGCTATGATGGTTTTAAGTTCAATAATTGTTAATATTCAAACTGTAAAAATGGCAAATTTATTTGGTATGACGTTAGTATTAGGAACGGTTTCTTATAGTAGTTTATATTTAACTACTGATTTAATTTCTGAATTGTATGGGAAACAATCATCAAAAATTGCAGTATGGATAGGATTTATTTCAATCATACTAACAACTATTTTTATGCAATTTACATTATGGATGAAACCAGCACCACAAGATTTTGCAGATGATGCGTTACATGTGATTTTTGGTATATTACCAAGAATTACTGCAGCAAGTATTGTTGCATATTTATTTTCACAACATATAGATGTGACATTATTTCATTTTTGGAAAAAAATAACAAAAGGAAAACATTTATGGTTAAGAAATAATGCTTCAACAATAATTTCACAATTTATCGATAGTATAATTTTCTTTCACATTGCATATTTGGGAGTAGTATCATATAATATTGTGTGGACTTTGATTTTGTCTACATATATATTTAAAGTAGGTATAGCATTATTTGATACGATATTTATATATTGGGGTGTGCATTTAGCAAAAAATAAAAAACCTATATATAATTTAGAAGAAAAGATTAATTCTGCAGAAATTAATTTGTGAAATATTATAAGATTAAAAATATTAATAAGGGGAATTGATTTCCCCTTTTTTATTAGATATTTTAAGGAGGAATTATTATGATTAGTATGAATTATATTTTAACATATATAAAAAATATGTTGGGAATTAATTTTGATATAATTGAAATAAGTGATGAGAAATTATAGCAACATATATCAACATATACACTAAAAACTTTTTCAACTTATGTTCCAGATGTTCAGGAATTTTAGATTGATACAATTCATTAGAGAAAATATAATAATAGAGAAGATGCAATTTATATAGACCTTCCTCCTCATTTATAGGAAAGAGATATTTTGAATATTGTTCATGTAACTCCATCTTCTTTTGATTATGTATTATTTGGACATGATCCTGTAGGATTATCAAGTTTTGAAAGTCTTCCTGATAGAATGATGAATAACATATAGTAGTCAGCATAGTATAAACATTCTGTATTTAATTTTATATTTAAATTTAAACATCCAAATATTTTAATTATGAGACCAATGAAAAAAGATTCTAAACTTCATATAGAATAGGAATTAACTCATGAAAAAGATTTATCTACTATTCCTGATTCTTATATTGAATATTTCCAAGATTTATGTTTATAGGATGTTAAAATTATGTTAGGTAATATAAGAAGAAAATATCAAAATTTATCTACACCATGGTTACAAGTAAATATTGATTAGTCAATTGGGCAAGAAGGACAGCAAGAAAAAAGAGAAATACTTGATAAATTAAGATAGAGTGATATATTGTCAAATGTAATTATAGATTTTGATTAATTTATAAAAGAGGGTTTGATAAAATGGCTAATGGAAAATAGAAAGGATCTGAATTTGAAAGGCAAGTATCAAAAGATTTATCTAAATGGATCTTAAATAATAAAAGTAAAAAAATAATAATTTGGAGAACTAAAAATAGTGGGGGATGGCATACAAAAAGATCTAATGATGGAATTGTTGATGATAGTGGTAAAGATATTGGAGATATATGCCCAATGGAACCAGAAGCAGAAGAATTATTTACTTTTTTTTCTATTGAATGTAAATTTTATAAAGAAGTAAATTTATTTAATTTTATACATGGAAATTTAAAAGATGGATTAATAAATGATTATAGTAAAATATTAAAGCAGGCAAAAGAAAAAAATAAAGATATTTTGTTTATATTGAAAATAAATAGACGAGGAACATATATAATATCTTCAAAAATGTTGCCGTTAACTGAATTAGTATATTTTTATAATTTGCCTGGTTATATGTATAATTATAATGATTTATTTGAAATAAAATATAATACGTTTATAAATTATTTAAAAGATAATAAACTATAATTTATATTATTAGTTGAGGTGATTGATTTGATAAATAATTATTTAAATAGTAAAAATCAACTTGTAAAATTAGATAAATTAGATTTATTTTTAATTCAACAAAATAATATAACTGGAACTTATATAGAAGAGAATGAATTTGGCACAAATATTGGATTTTATATAGAATATTTTAGTAAAGAAATATATGCTATTCAATTTTTAAATTGGTTATTAAAACAAGAGGAAAATGGATCAGCAGAAGATTTTGTAAAATGGTTAAATGAAAAAAATTCAACTAATTATACTTTTAAAGAAATTTTTCGAAAAGATATAATAGAACCAATTGAAGAAGATTTTGAAATAGATTTATTAAATCAACGATTTAATAATTAATTAAAAGGGGGTTATCTATTTGATTGAAATTAAAGTTCTTGATAAAGGGTTTGTAAGATTAATTGATTATATGGGTGATGATAAATCCGCAGTAGATGCGGCAAGAGTTTCATATTATAATCATGAAAATAGTGAAAATAGAAAAATGGATGAAAAAGATATTAAGTTATCTTTATTTCTTATGAAAGAAGGTCATTTAAGTCCATTTGAACATTTAGTAATGAAATTTCATGTTAAAGCTCCTATTTTTGTAGCTAGACAATGGTTCCGACATAGAATAGGAGTTTCATATAATGAAGTTAGTAGAAGATATACTACTAAAAATTCAGATGAATTTTATATTCCAGATCATATAAGAATTCAAGATACAAAAAATAAACAAGGAAGTGTAAAAATTGATAATTTAAGTTTGGAACAAGAATGTATAGATAAAATTAAAGATGCTTATGAAAATGCATATAAAATTTATGAAGAATTATTAGAAAAAGGTGTTGCAAAAGAAATGGCACGAATAGTGTTACCGGTTGGACAATATACAGAATTTTATTTCACAGTAAATGTTAGAGCGTTAATGCATTTTTTAGATTTAAGAGCAGATTCCCATGCGCAATGGGAAATACAAGAATATGCAAAAGCAATGTCTAAAATTTTTGAAAAAGTATTTCCAATTACATACAAACATTATGTAGAAAATTTATATCAAGGTGATATTTTAAAATAATTTTTTGAATGAAAATCTTTTAAAAAAATATATAGAAAAATCAAAATAATAACTAACAAATATATGAGGTTAGGGCAACCCTCAATAACTATAACCTGACTAAATTAGTTTACCGTGGGAATAGCGGGATGTTAAGCCTTTGGAGACTGTATAAGACTTGTCATCATGAAAGCAACGGTCTATGAAGAAGGAAACCAAAATTCTAAAAATTTTGGTAATTCACCAAATTTTTAAGAA
>Ga0265293_10010165_pt1 | contig 13231 bp, 15 predicted proteins | sample Munlanlewell138R_FD_192505 | JGI IMG/M metagenome (GOLD analysis project Ga0265293, IMG submission 192505) | Leachate microbial communities from a municipal landfill in Southern Ontario, Canada - Leachate well 138R | ecosystem: Engineered > Solid waste > Landfill > Unclassified | place: Canada... | reverse complement strand
CACCTTCATTCCGTACTGGACGCTGGGCATCACGGCGGTCGGGCTGATCATCCTGTCGATTCCCGCCTATCTCGGCATCCGCTTCGGCACTTCGATGGCGACTATACTGGCGGTTCTGTCGATGATCCCGCTCACTTTTTTGTCGATCGGCTTCATCTTCAACCTCGATGCCGCCAACTGGAGCGAGCTTGCCGGTTTCCCGCATCTCGACGGATCGAGCTTCTTCGATCCCGTCGGCGGGTATCCGGCATGGATCATGTACATCGCCTATGCCTTCCCGCTGCTATGGACCGTGATCGCCTATGAAGCGGCGGCCTGCTACATCGGCGAGTGCAGGAACCCCGGCCGCGATGCCCGCATCGCCATGACGCTCGAGGGCGGATACGGCGTGTTCGTCTACACGATGCTGCCGGTTTCGTTCGTCGTCGTGCTGGGCGCACAGGCCATCTCGGACCCTGCCCTTGTCGATCCGAAGACGATGTTCGTCACCTTCGCCAGCAACATCTTCCCCGGCGTGGCCGGAGCGGTGATGGAGTGGCTGATGGCGATCATGCTGATCATCGCTCTGGTGCTGTCGGCCCTGAACTCGCTGATGGGCTGTTCACGCTCGCTCTATCAGATGTCGCTGGACGGGCAGTTTCCGCGCTTCTACCAGCATCTGAACAGGTACCACGTGCCGGACCGCGCCATGATGACCAATGTCGGCGCCAGCCTGCTTATCGCCTTCATGGGCGGGGCGATCGAGATCTATTCCTTCTCCAACGTCGGATATCTCGGTTCGTTCGTGCCGGTCCTTATCGCCTATTATCTGCTGCGCAAGGACCGTCCCAACGTGCATCGTCCGTTCCGGCTTCCGGAGTATTTCAAATACATCGCACTGGCTCTGGCAGCGCTGTATTTCTTCGTGTGGCTGTGTGGAGGTGTCATCTACTCCTACATCGGCGGGCAGGCGATCTACTACTTCCTCGGCATAGCGGCGACGTTCATGTACCTGCCGCTCTACTGGTACCGGAAATGGGAAGACGCCCGAAACGGCTACTCAGCCGCAGAAATGGCCACCTCGGGAAGCTGAGGAGCGCAGCGCATGATCCGCAACCTTTTCAGGCGCTCGCCACAGGCGTGCGATCCGCAGGTCGCACAGCGGGTGCTGATTGCCTCGGAAGGGCGGCGGTTCAGCGCGGATGTGATCGAAACGGCCGTCCGCATGCTTCGGGATGGGGGCGGCCAGGCGCGGGTTCTGACCATTGCGCGCCTGTGGGGCACCAGCTTCGGCCTGCCCAATCCGGGCCTGCGCCCCAGCAAAAGCGAGATGGCCGAGCAGCAGGACAATGTCCACTGGGCCATCGGCGAGCTCGAGAAAGCGGGTGTGGATGCCGATGGCCACATCGTCACCACCCGCAATCCCGGCAAGAGCATCCTGAATGAGGCAAGGCGACAGAACTGCCGGGCCATCATCATGGGCACGGACCCGAAAAGGCCCTGGCTCATTCGCAGCATGATGTGGAGCCAGGAACCCTATCGCGTGCTGGCGCGGGCGCATATCCCCGTGCATCTGGTCGGCCCCTCCGGGCCGATCTGAGGCTTTTTCTACAAAGATTATTCCGGCAATCGAACCCGGATGGCTCAGGCTGTTCCGGTGGAGCCAAACCCGCCGGAGCCGCGCGATGTATCGCTGGCCAGCGTGCGCTCCTCGGTGCGCACCTGCGTGACGGGTGCGAAGATGATCTGGGCGATGCGCATGCCGCGGCTGACGGAGAAATCCTCATCGCCGAGATTGACCAGCAGCACCTGCACCTCGCCGCGATAGTCGCTGTCGATGGTGCCGGGCGTGTTCAGGCAGGTGATGCCGTGCTTCAGCGCCAGACCCGAGCGCGGGCGGACCTGACCTTCCATGCCCTCGGGGATTTCCATGATCAGGCCGGTCGGCACCAGCGCCCGCTTGCCGGGCAGGATGAGGATGGACCGATCCTCGGGGATCGCCGCGCGCAGATCCATGCCGGCCGCGCCCCTGCTTTCATAGGCGGGCAACGGCAGATCGGCGGCATGCGGCAGGCGCAGGAAGCCAACGGTGGGGCCAATCACGGAAGCGGGCTGGGAGGAGGACATGGCGCAAATCCTATCGAGACTGATCGGGCAGGGCAGGGGTGCCGCCTCAACGGCGATACGCCCCGGCGGTTCCGCTTACAGCAGGCCTTGCGAATAGACCAGTGCCGCATATGCAGTCTACCCGAACCATTTATGTTCGACAGCCTTCTCCGTTATTGCTAGAAGCCCGCCACCAGACGGGATTCCTGACATGGCAGAGACAATTCAAGAGGCGGTGAAGCGCCGCCGGACCTTCGCGATCATCGCGCACCCGGACGCGGGCAAGACGACGCTGACGGAAAAGCTGCTGTTGTTCGGCGGCGCCATCCAGCTTGCAGGCGAAGTCAAGGCCAAGAAGGACAAGATCCAGACCCGCTCCGACTGGATGAAGATCGAGCGCGAGCGCGGCATCTCGGTCGTCACCTCGGTGATGACCTTCGAATATGGCGACAATGTCTTCAACCTGCTCGACACGCCGGGCCACGAGGACTTCGCCGACGATACCTATCGCACCCTTTCGGCCGTCGACGCAGCGGTGATGGTCATCGACGCCGCGCGCGGTATCGAGCCACGGACGCTAAAACTGTTCGAGGTTTGCCGCCTGCGCGACATTCCCATCATCACCTTCGTCAACAAGATGGACCGCGAGGCCCGCGACACGTTCGAGATTCTCGACGAGATCGAGGAGAAGCTGGCCCTCGACACAGCACCCGTGACCTGGCCGATCGGGCAGGGCAAGACTTTTGCGGGCACCTATCATCTGGCGGAAAACGCGGTGCGCCGCGGCGATGCGGAAACCGAGCGCACGGCCGTGCATGGCCCGGATTCCAACCGCGCCGCCGGCCTGTTGCCGGAGAACGACCGCGCCGCCTTCATCGAGGAAACGGAACTCGCGCGCGAAGCCTGCCGTCCCTTCGATCGCGACGCTTTCCTTGAAGGCCACCTCACGCCCGTCTATTTCGGCTCGGCGCTGCGCAATTTCGGCGTGCGCGACCTGATCGAGGCGCTCGGCGCCTTCGGCCCTCCGCCGCGCGCACAGGAAGCCGACACCCGCACGGTTGAGGCCACCGAAGACAAGATGACCTCCTTCGTCTTCAAGATTCAGGCCAATATGGACCCGAACCACCGCGACCGCATCGCTTTCGTGCGCGTGTGCTCGGGCGTGCTTCAGCGCGGCATGAAGGCCAAGCTGGTGCGCACCGGCAAGCCGATGTCGCTGTCGGCGCCGCAGTTCTTCTTCGCCCGTTCGCGCATCACCGCCGACGAGGCCTATGCCGGCGACGTGGTGGGCATTCCCAACCACGGCACGCTGCGCATCGGCGATACGCTGACCGAGGGCGAGGACATATTGTTCCGCGGCGTGCCGAACTTCGCGCCGGAAATCCTGCGCCGCGTGCGCCTTGGCGACGCCATGAAGGCGAAGAAGCTGAAAGATGCGCTCCACCAGATGGCGGAAGAGGGCGTCGTGCAGCTTTTTTCGCCGGAAGACGGCTCGCCGGCAATCGTCGGCGTGGTCGGCGCACTGCAGCTCGACGTGCTGAAGGAGCGGCTCAACATCGAATACGGCCTGCCGGTCGATTTCGAGATTTCGCGCTTTTCGGTCTGCCGCTGGATCGACGCCGATGAAAAGGCAGAGCTGAACCGCTTCGTCGAGGCGCATCGCGGCGACATCGCCCGCGACCTCGATGACGATCCGGTGTTCCTCGCCCAGCACGAGTTTTCGCTCAATTATGAGGCCGAACGCTGGAAGGCGATCCGCTTCACGGCGGTGAAGGACTATCAGATCCGCGACGCCTGATTTCCCGACCGCCAGCCGGGCGGCTGTTTACCGGCGGCGCGCCAGAACCTCGCGGATGCGGGCGGTGATGGCGCGCAGTTCCGCCTCGTCCATGCGGGCAATGTTTTCCGCCAGCAGGTTGGCGAGCTCGGTGGCGGCCGGTGACAGGCCGGAGGTGTCGACCTTCACACGCGGATGCGAAGCCTGCGCGATGCGCTGGAACTCCTCCGCTTCATCCCAGATGATGTTGAAATAGCCGATGATCTTCTGGATCAGGGTCCAGCTCGGCGCGCCGCGCCGCCCATGCTCCAGCGCCGACAGATAGGCGGGGCTGACCCCGATGGCCGCCGCCATCTCCTTCTGGCTGGCGCCGCGCTCCTGCCGCAGCTCGCGGATTTTTTCGCCCAGCGGCGTCATCTGCCCTTACCTTGTCCTGCGCAGGCGCACATAGATCGCACCCGAGCCACCATGATGACGCGCCGCATGCTCATGGCTCGACACGAACATGCGAAAGGCCGGCGTTGCCAGCCATGCCGGAACAGAACGGCGCAACACGCCGTCGCCGCCGGACGACGAGCCCTTGCCGGTGATGACCAGAACATAGCGCAGCCCTCCCGCATGGGCGCGGTGGAGGAAGGAGAACAGCAGCGAGTAGGCCTCGTCCTGCGTCATGCCATGAAGATCGACGCGCGCCTCGATCGGCAGACGCCCCCTGGCGAGCTTGTCTAGGGTGGGACGGTCGAGGCTGCGCGGTGCCGCAGGGAGGCTGGCCTTGGCCTGCGGCTGAGAAATGGGACCGGAAGGTGAGGGCACGGGAGGTGCAATCGCCGCCGGTTCCGCCACATCCATGGGCGGCGGCGCCCGGCCTTTCAGCGGCACGGCCGAGCGCACCACCAGGCTCCACAGAACCCGGTCCTCGTCGCTCAATGTCTTTTGCGGCCGTCGCGTCATCGATTCGCATCCGTAATGGATGAGAAATGATCTGCAAGCGGCCGCGGCACAAGAGCATAAAAATCGGCCTGATGGCGCACCACCCCGGCTATCTCGCCCGCCGCATGTCCGGAACCTGTGAAAAGATCGCCTCGCGCCGGTCCGACGATGGCCGATCCGGTATCCTGCGCGATCATCAGCCGCTGGAACGGCTTTCCGTCGAAAACGGTCAGTTCCGGTGCGTCAATGAAGAAAGGGGTCCCGAACGTATGCAGCAGGCGGTCCACCGCCACCGAGCGGCCGGGCGTCAGCGGCACCTTGGCCGCAGCGATGGGGCCGAGCTCCGGGGCGTCCACCGAAGCCTCACGGAAGAAGATATAGGAGCGATTTTGCCACAATATCTCGTCCACCCGGCCGGGATTGCGGCGGAACCACCCACGGATCGACTGCATGGTGATTTCGGAAAGCGGAATTTCGCCGAGATCGGCCAGCACACGGCCCGCACCGGTGAAGCGCTGGCCGGATTTGGCCGCATAGGTGACGCGGACAGTGCGCCCATCCGTCATGGCAAGCCGCGCCGCGCCCTGCACATGGATGAAGAAGGCATCGACCTTGTCCTCCAGCCAGGCGATCTCGAGCCCGCGCCCCGCCAGCGCGCCCTGCTCGATTGCCGCACGGTCATGATATTCGACCGGCCCGGCCCCGGTGTCGCGCGCAAAGGCCAGATAGGTGTCCATGCCGGGCGGGCGATTGGCGTCATCGATGTCGATCAGGTCGGGCGGACGCGACAGCAGCGGCACGGTGAAGCGTCCGGTCCTGATCGGCGATGCTTCGACCTGCGGCTCATAGAAGCCGGTGACGAATCCGCGATCGCCCCCATGCCCACCGGGGTCAGGCTGCACATGAAAGGGCACGAAATGGCGCTCGAAAAAGGCACGCGCCGCGCCGGGGCTTTCCGGTGAAAACGTGCGCGCTTCCCCGTAGGCGTCGGCGAAAGCCTCGAAGCGGATGCCGAGCGATCCGCTGCGGTAGGGCCGCGTCAGAACATGGTGGGCTGAACGGCGGAAAGCGTCGAAAGCGGCCAGATGATCGTCGGTTTGCCAGCCGGGGATTGTCCCGAAACTGGCCGGGCTGAGCGAAGAGGCTTTCCTGTCGGCCACCGGACGAAATCGCCCAGCCGGTCAGTCTTCGGCTTCGGTGGCGACCAGCTTCCAGTTCGGATCGCGCGAGCGGGTGTCGCGGGCGAAGGTCCACACATCCTTGACTTCGGCAACCGTTTCCGGATCGCCATCGATGATCTCGCCGGCCTTGTCGCGCGTGGCTGAAATCAGCTCGCTGACGATGCGCAGCGTGACATGGGCTTCGCTGCCCTTCATCTCGGCGGAAACGATCTCGGCCTTGTCGATGCCAACGAAGGAAGACTGAATCTTCTCGCCGCGCGCCTCGCGATCGGAAATGGCGGCAACGAAACCATCATAGACCTCGCGCGACAGAAGGTTCTTCAGCGCCTTGCGGTCACCGTCGGCATAGGCCATCACGATCATCTCGTAAGCCATCCTGGCGCCGTCGACGAAGCCCTTCGGATCGAAAGAGGCATCGTTGTCGCGAATTGCCCTCATGCCACGGTTCAGCTCGCTGCCGGGAGCGGCGACCGCGTCGATGGAGGCATAGGCTTCGGGAGCTGCTTCGCCGCGCTTGCGCGGCAGCGCCACCACATTGTCCCCATCGGCGGCAGCAGGCTTTTCTGCCTTGCGGGAGGAATAGGGATCGAAGGGGGGGCGTTCACTGCCGGTACGGCGACCGAGCACATTGCGCAGCTGGAAGAAGATCACCACTGCCGCGATCATGAAGAAAATCGTGCCGAAGTCGAAGAATTCCATGCGCGCGCCAATCAATCCCTTTTTCGGCTGTAACCAACGCACAGCACCCGTCAGGCGTCATTCTATCAAAACATATAGAACGCGAGACACAATCATTCAAATCAAAGGCACGCATACCTATGTGTAGGGTCCAGTGCCAGCGGCAAATGATGCCGCCAGCGTAAACGACCAGCAAACGGTTACAAATTTGCGTGTTTCTCTCTTTCCTCTGCTCTTTCTGTTGCTGCCGCTGGCGGAGATCGCAGGCTTTGTCGTTGTCGGCAAGCAGGTCGGAGCGCTGGCTACCGTCGGCCTTGTCATCGCGTCCACACTCGCCGGCAGCATATTGCTTCGCTATCAGGGCCTCGGCGCCATGAACAAGGTGCGCTCGGCAGTGGAAGCAGGCAAGGATCCCGGCCTGCAGCTGGCTAACAGCGCCATGGGCGTGCTCGCCGCCATCCTGCTCATCATCCCGGGCTTCATCACCTCGATCATCGGTCTTCTGGTGCTTCTGCCGCCGGTACGCGCGCTTTTCTGGCGCCTTGTGGGGCGCCGCGTCGTTGTTGCCGGCCAGTTCGGCGGGGGCCAGTTCAGCAGGGGCGGTTTCCGGCGCGAACAGGACGATCATACGATCGATCTCGACAGCGAAGACTTCAGAAGAAACGGCAAGCCGGATGAGAATTCGCCATGGCGGCGACTTCCTGACGAATAACCGCTTCGTTCCCGGTAAAAAGCCAAAACCTTGTCTTGGCTGCCCTGCCGTGATAGCCAACCCCGCGAATCCACCTCGGGGCCACACGGTCCGAAAACAGGAACAGGGCTCATGGCCGACGAGAATGAAAAGAAAGCCGGCAACGGCAATGGCACCGCAACCCAGCAGCAGCCGACGCTCAATGTGCTGGCACAGTATGTGAAGGATCTGTCCTTCGAGAGCCCCGGCGCGCCGAATTCGCTGCGCGGCCGCGACAAGGCTCCGGGCATTGCCATCAACGTCAACGTCAACGCCAATCCGCTTTCGGAGAAGCAGTTCGACGTGCACCTGTCGCTGACCGCAAAGGCCACCGTCGACAAGGACGTGCTGTTTAATGTCGAGCTTCTCTATGGCGGCGTCTTCAACATCGACGGCTTCCCGCAGGAGCACATGCTGCCGCTGCTGTTCATCGAATGCCCGCGCCTGCTGTTCCCCTTCGCGCGCCAGATCATTGCCGACGCAACCCGCAATGGCGGCTTCCCGCCGCTGATGCTCGACCCGATCGATTTCGCGCAGATGTTCCAGCAGAAGATCGCCGAGGACCAGGCTGCTTCCAAGGTTCAGGTGAGCTAAGCCACTGCCAGAACGGAACTATCAAAAACCCGGCCTCGCGCCGGGTTTTTTTATTCGCTTCCCTTTCTTATAAATTCAATAAAATCAATAAGATATATGTTTTATCAGCGCATGCCGATCACGATGCGCTTCGATCCGCGGCCTGAAGCCAGAGAGCCTTTTCCCCCATCGATTCAACCAGAGCGTCATGGGCGGTACGTTCGGCCTCGCTCAGCCGCGGCGGCAGGGGCGAGGGGCGGGCGCTTATCTTCACTTCGGTGGTTTCAGCGCGGACCTGTTCGGCACCCGTCTTGACGGCCGTATCCAGCACGAGTGCTGCCTGCTTGCCGCCGATCAGCTCGATATAGACTTCCGCCAGCAGTTCGGAGTCGAGCAGCGCGCCGTGCTTGGTGCGGTGGCTGTTGTCGATGCCGTAGCGGCGGCACAGCGCATCCAGAGAATTCGGGCCCATCGGGTGCTTGCGCTTGGCAAGCGCCAGCGTGTCGACCACCAGATCGGGCGCTACCGGCGGCTGACCGATGCGGCCAAGTTCGGCGTTGATGAAATTGATGTCGAAACTGGCATTGTGGGCCACAAGCCGCGCGCCTTCGAAAAAACCCATGAATTCGTCCGCAATCTCGGCAAAGCCGGGCTTACCCACCAGGTCCTCGGCGCTGATGCCATGCACGGCCTGCGCATCGGGATGAATCTGGCGGCCCTGCGGATTGATGTAGTGGTGAAAGGTGCGCCCGGTCGGAAACCGGTTCAGCAGCTCGATACCACCGATCTCGATGATGCGGTCCTCGCGTGAATCGAGACCCGTGGTTTCCGTATCGAATATGATTTCACGCACTGTTTTGCTCTCCTGAGCCAGCTGTCAAAATACCCGGTTCGCCGACCTGTTCAGCGATCAGCCTGCCCGGTCCTGTCTCCTGCCAGTTCGGCAATGATGCGGCGGATATGGGCGCGGGTGACATCGAAACCGCTGCCGGTATCGACAACATAATCCGCAAGACGGCGTTTTTCAGCATCCGGCATCTGCTTTGCCAGAATGGACCCGAATTTTTCCGGGGTCATGCCGGGCCGGGCCAGCACCCGTTCGCGCTGGGCTTCGGCGGGTGCGGAAACGACGACGACTTTATCGACCCGCTCCCTGCCGCCGGTTTCGAACAGAAGCGGTATGTCAAGCACCGCCAGCTGTGCTCCGGCGGCACGCTGTTCGGCCAGAAACCGGTCGGCATCGGCCCGTACCAGCGGATGGACGATCTGCTCCAGCTTTTTCATGGCCTGCGGGTTGCCCAGAACATGTTTTCCCAGCTCTGCCCGATCGACGACGCCATCGGTGATCGTTCCGGGAAAGGCCGCTTCAACAAGAGGCGCTGCCACTCCCGCATAAAGGCGATGAACGGCCTCATCGGAATCGTGAACCGGAACACCCTCCTCCTGAAAAATCCGCGCCGTCGCGGATTTTCCCATGCCGATCGATCCGGTCAGGCCGAGCACAATCATCAGCTACCCGCCAGATCGGCAAGGATGAGGTTGCGCAATTCGGCCGTGACCTCAGGGCGACACCCGAACCAGCGTTCGAAGCCCGGCACCGCCTGATGCAGCAGCATGCCGAGTCCGTCCACGCATTTCAGGCCTTGTGCCCGCGCGGCGGCCAACAGTGGCGTTTCCAGCGGAACATAGACGATATCGGTAACAATGGCCTTTTCAGGCAGACCGGCGGGATCGGCCGGCAGCCCCTCATTGCCATGCATGCCAAGCGCTGTGGTATTCACCAGCAGGCCGGCATCATCCAGCAATTCGCTCACCGCTGCCATTTCATGGGCGGTTATGCCGGCTCCAAAACGATCCCGCAGTTCCTGCGCACGCGACAGGGTACGGTTGACGATGCGGATATCGCGCACGCCCCGTTCCTTCAGGGCATGAATGATGGCACGCGACGCGCCGCCGGCTCCGAGGACGACCGCCGGACCGTTTTCGGCCCAGCCCGGTGCAAATTCATCGAGATTCGCCGCAAAGCCATGCGCATCGGTGTTGCCGCCGACCAGGGTCTCACCCTCGAACCACAGCGTGTTGACCGCGCCGATCTGTTCCGCGGCAGGATCGATCCGGTCGACCAGCGCGAACACAGCTTCCTTGTGCGGAATGGTGACATTGCCTCCGCGAAACCCGTTCTTGCGCAGGCCGGCAACAAATTCCGGCAGATCGGCCGGGGCGACATCTATCGCCTCATAACTGCCGGCGAGATCATGAGCCTTCAGCCAGTGGCCGTGAATTTTAGGTGACCGCGAATGAGCGATGGGATGGCCGATGACAAAGGCCTTGTTCATTGCTTCAGCCATCGATCGCTCCCAGCCGGCGCAGTTCGCTCAGCAGCGGCAGCAGCGGCAGGCCGACAATGGTAAAGTGATCGCCCTCAACCTTCTCGAAAAGCTGAATGCCCTCGCCCTCGATCTGATAGGCCCCAACGCTGGACAGGGCCTTGTCGCCGACACGCGCCAGATGCCTTCCGATAAAGGCAGGCTCCAGCTTGCGCATGGTGAGATTGGCAATGCCGACATGGCGCCACAGAACCTCGCCGTTGCGGACCAGAACCGCCGCACTGTTCAGCTGATGGGTCTTTCCAGACAGCGCCAGAAGATGACGGCGCGCCCCTTCCATGTCCGCCGGCTTGTGAAACACCTCGTCTCCCAGCGAAAGCGTCTGGTCGCAACCCAGAACCAGCGCACCAGGCCGACGCTCGCTCACTTCCAGCGCCTTGGCTTCGGCAAGGATGACGGCGACATCTTCCGGAGAAACGCCGCTGTCCTGCAGGGGTGCCTCCACGGCGCGCTCGTCGATCTCGGCCGGAACCGCTTCCACATCCACTCCGGCACTGACCAGCATGGCCTTGCGGAAAGGGCTGCCTGAGGCAAGAACGAGTTTTTCCGTCATCTGGATAGTCCGGCTTCGGTTTTCACGCTTCGGTTCACTATGCCAGCGATTACCGGCTCTTGTTGCGCAGGGCAAGAATGGCTGCCGCCGTCTCCTCGATCGAACGGCGGCTGACGTCGATCATCGGCCAGTTGTAGCGGGTGCAGATCTTGCGCGCATAGGCCAGTTCCTCTGTGATCGACGCCCTGTCGACATAAGTACCACCCTCGAAACCGGTCGTGTTGCCGAGCGTCCTGTTCTGGCGGATATGGGATATGCGTTCGGCGGTGGCGATCAGCCCCACGATCAGCGGCTTTCTGGCCTTGATCAGACTATCAGGCACGGGAACATCCAGAACAATAGGGATATTGGCGGTCTTGATGCCACGATTGGCGAGATAGATGCTGGTCGGGGTCTTTGACGTGCGCGAGATGCCGATCAGCACCACATCCGCATCATCCATATCGACCGGCAACTGGCCGTCATCATGCTCCATGGTGAAATTGAGCGCGTCGATGCGGCGGAAATAATCGGCGTCCAGAACATGCTGAGCGCCCACCCTTCGTCCGGCCGGCGTGCCGAGATAGGACTGGAACACGGTCAGCACCGGTTCGAGTACCGAAACGCAGGGCAACCCCATCGAGGCGCAATGATCATCTATGATGCGTGCGAGCTTCTGATCCACGACCGTATAAAGGATGATGCCCGGCTCCTCCTCGATCTCCTCGAACACCTTCATCAGCTGCTTTTCGTTGCGGATCAGCGGATAGATGTGCTCGATCGCCCGTGCATCCTTGTATTGCGCGGATGCAGCGCGGCCCGCCGCCAGCAGAGTCTCGCCCGTCGCGTCAGAAATCATGTGCAGATGAAAGAAACTTTGTGGCTTGTTCACACCATACATCCGACTCTGTGGGCGACTGTGGACAAGAGGGGATGAATTCCGCCTCTCAGGCCGGGCGACTGTATCAGATGCCTGTTTGTCCACAATTCATGCCTGCGTGCATTTCGTTTTAGCGCTGGGGACAAAAACGTGGAACATTCCGGAAATGAGTCTGAAATCCACAGGCCGCTGATTCATGAAAGATCTGCAACAGGCTTGATTCAGCAGAATTTTCTTTTCCGATCCCCAGGCTTTTCCCGTCTGGACAAGTTTGGTCGCGACAAAATGCTGGATGGCTTTCAAATCCGGAAAACGGGAAAGATCACAATCACCGATTCCAACAGACTCATAGAATCAAAAGATTCTCTCATAAGAGAGATTTGTTTTTAGATTTAGATCCTGAAAGCGAGACGCAATGAGCGCCGACCGGAAGATGATGCGGGTTCTGAAAGGCGAGGCCGTTTTCCCGCCTCCGCTATGGATGATGCGCCAGGCAGGGCGCTATCTGCCCGAATACCGCAATTCCCGGAAGCAGGCAGGCTCCTTCCTCGATCTCTGCTACAATCCCGACCGGGCTGTCGAAGTGACCCTGCAGCCAATCGAACGCTTCGGCTTTGATGCGTCCATCCTGTTCTCCGATATTCTCGTGGTGCCTCATGCGCTCGGCCGCGATCTGCGCTTTGAAGAGGGCCGGGGACCGCTGATGACACCGATCACGGCGGCTGAAATCGAGGCGCTCGATACCCAAACGTTTCACGTGAATCTGGAACCCGTCTATGAAACGGTGCGGCGTCTGCGCCGTCAGTTGCCGGATGAAACGACGCTGATCGGTTTTTGTGGCGCGCCCTGGACCGTTGCCACCTATATGATCGCCGGTCACGGAACCCCCGATCAGGCGCCGGCACGGCTGTTCGCTTATCGTGAATCGGAAGCTTTCAGGAAGCTGCTGGCCGTTCTCGCCGATCAGTCGGCCGCCTATCTTATCCGGCAGATAGAAGCCGGCGCCGATACGGTGCAGATCTTCGATTCCTGGTCCGGCGTTCTGGATGAGGCTTCTTTTGAAGCTTTCTGCGTTGAACCGGTGGCACGCATCGTGCGCAAGGTTCATGAGGTTTATCCCGACGTCCCGGTCATCGGTTTCCCCAAGGGTGCCGGCGCCAACTACACCTCCTATCGCCACAAAACCGGCGTGACGGGTCTCGGGCTCGACTGGTCCGTGCCATTGTCGCAGGCAATCGAATTGCAGAAGGATGGAGCCGTGCAGGGCAATCTCGATCCCTTGCGTCTGGTGGCAGGCGGCAAGGCGCTGTCTGAGGGCGTGTCGGCGATCCTGAACGCCATGAAGGATGGACCGTTCATCTTCAATCTCGGCCATGGCATCGTTCCCGAAACGCCAATTGCGCATGTCGAGGCGATGGTGCGTCAGGTTCGCGGAGAAACGGGCAGATGAGCGGACCCGTTCAGGCAAGCAACCGCAA
>Ga0265293_10010164_pt1 | contig 13232 bp, 14 predicted proteins | sample Munlanlewell138R_FD_192505 | JGI IMG/M metagenome (GOLD analysis project Ga0265293, IMG submission 192505) | Leachate microbial communities from a municipal landfill in Southern Ontario, Canada - Leachate well 138R | ecosystem: Engineered > Solid waste > Landfill > Unclassified | place: Canada... | reverse complement strand
ACGGCACGCAGTATCTGCGGGTGGCGGCCCGCGACGCCCTGTTAGAGCTGATGGAGGCGGCGGCACAGGACGGCTTCGACCTTTACGCGGTGAGTGCCTACCGCTCGTACGACGGACAGGTGGCGGCCTACAACTCCAACCTTGCGGCGTGCGGCTACGATCGCGCGTGTGCGGACCGCATCAGTGCTCACCCGGGCCACAGTGAGCACCAACTGGGGACGACCGTCGATGTTTCGAGCCCGGGAGCCGGCTTCGGGCTGGAGACCTTCGTGGGCACGGAGGATGCCGCGTGGGTCGAAGCAAACGCGTGGAAGTTCGGGTTCGTCGTCAGTTACCCAGCAGGCACCGAACACATCACGGGGTACGCCTACGAGCCGTGGCATCTGCGCTGGATCGGCCGGGCGGAAGCACAGCGGGTGCACGAGAGCGGCCTCACGCTGCACGAATACCTCGCTCGGTAGGTCCTCTGCGTTCAGGGGCCTTCCCGGAGCCGATGGTCGAGTTCAGCGATACGCCCGGGATCGACGGCATGATTTCCGTACCGGGCTTCTTCAAAGGCGAGCGTGAGTTCAGCCGTGGCGGGCATTCGCAGCGCGTCCTGCAACCGTGGAGCGTACTCTTCGGGTGTCTCGGCGGGCTGACGAGGGAGTCCAGCCCGTTGGGCGCGGACCAGCGCTTCGAGATAGAGGCGTTCCACTTCGGAACCCGTCGTCGCCGCGCGTTGGGGGCGGGGCCGGCGCCCGAATAAGCGGCGAAAGATGCCACGAAAGTCCTCGCCCAGGCTCCCGGCCCCCGCTCCCGTAGGCGGTGGCACTGCGTGAGCGGGCGGCCGCCGCCGCAGCCGCGCGTACCAGGCAATGACTCCCGCGCCGAGCGCCAGCATGATGAGCAAGCCCAGGGCCCGGAAGAAGTACCGGCCGAGGCGCTCGGCGTTCCCTGGTTCGCCGGGCTCAGCGCTGGCGTTCGAATCCGAGATGGTTTCGCGAAGGCTTTCTGTGAGCTGCGGGAACTCGGCGCCCGAAAAGAGCAAGCGCATAAGCTTTTCCAGCAGCCACGCAGGTGGCGTCAGGACAACAAGCAGGATCAGCTCGACCGTATTGGCGAGCAGCGGTCCAAGGGTGTCACCGAACAGCCCGAAGACGACCCAGAACAGTGCAACGCAGACAACAGTAGCTGCCGCCGTCAGCCCCAGCAGGACCGAGATGACGCTGCCCGCCTGGAGGTCGCCGAAGGTCGCGCCGCTCAGGGCGAGCTGTGAGCAGGCGAGGGTGAGCACTGCCACGGCATAGAAAACAGCGCCTCCCCGGGCGACCTCGCCGGAGCGGTCGCTCCCGGCCGCGAGAATCACGATTGCCGTGACCGCGATGAACGGCAGCGTCGTGTTACGGGGAACCATCTCAAGTTCGACTTCGTTGCGCGCACGGCTGGTACCGCGCACCCAGGCGGCCACCACCAGCACTGCCGCCGGAAGCACAGCGGGATTTTCTCGCAGGGTGGCTTCCACACCGTCGAGCACGTCGGCGACCCAGGCGAAGTTCCAGAGGGCCAAGTCACCGGCGAAGGTCAGGCGGAGCGAGCCATAGATGGTGACAAAGGCGACGACACCGATAGCGGCGGCGGCCCGGAGCGGATCCAGCTCCCACTCATTGGCAAACCACGCAACTGCGAACCCGGAAAGCGCCACGAGCATAAACAGCACAGCAGGTACGGTACCGATGGTTTCGTCGTAGGCAGCGGCCACCCACTCAGCGGCGACGTAGAGCGCAAGAGCATCCGCCACGAGGAGGCAAGCGACGGCCAGCGCACGGATCACACCGTCACCTCCATGCGCTCGAATGCCCGGGCGACGGTATGGACCGGGATCCCGGGTGGCAGACCGTCCAACGCACGGTCGGAGGTGGCCAGGACAAACACCTGGTGACCCTCCGCCGCCAGCCGGCCGAGCACCGCGCCCAGGGCCTCAGGGATGAGCGAAGCAACGACGACGATCGTTGAGCCCGAAGGGATACGGGCCGTTTCGCGGAGGATGGCGCTCGCAAGGTCTCCCATCGTGAGCGGCTGGATCACGGCGAGCGCCTCGAGGACGCGGGTGAGCTGGTCGCGGGCACGGGAGGGCGCCAGCCGAATCGGCCGATCTGCATCCGGATATGAACCGTTAGCAATGAGGCCGACCGAGTAGCGCTGGCCGGCCGCCCAGGACGCGACGGAAGCTGCGGTCGACACGGTGCGTTCCAGCTCGTCCTTCAGATAGCCCTCCCACGCGTGCGGCATGGTATCGATGTTGAGGGCGAGGTAGAGCTGGTGCGTAGCGGACGGTTCGTAAACGCGCGACGTGAGCTGGTTGCTGCGGGCAGTCGCCTTCCAGTCGATGCGGCGGAGGGGGTCACCGGGGCGGTATTCGCGGAGGCCGGCGATACGTAGCGGATCCTCGAAGATAGGGCGTCCACCTTTTCGTTCGCCAAACGGCCGGTCGGGGGGCAGCCCAAGCTCCTCCATCGTAAACACGCGCGGAAAGACGAGCAGGTGATCCATCCGGTCATCGTGGACCTGTCCCGGGAAGACACCAAGAAGGTCGGCGGAGCTGATGCTGGCCGGGCCCACCTGGTGGAAGCCTCGCTCGGCGGCGCGCACGCGGAGCTCCCAGTTCCGGCGCTCGTACCAGCCCATCGCACCGCGGCGCACAAGCCAACTCAGGCCGGGTACGGCGTGTGACGCGAGGCTTTCGCCTTCAACGCGGAGCGGGTCGGCCATCGCCAGGCGCCACTCGTACCAGGGGAGGGGGAGCGCCTTGCGATTCTCGAGTTCGAGATGCAGCGCTACCGGCTCATCGACAAAAGCACGGCGCTCACCAAGGCGCCGATGGAAGAAGACGCGATCGAAGAGATGGCGGCTCCAGTAGCGGCTGAGGCCACCGATGAGGAGTACGACAAACCCAACGGCGGACACAACTGGCTCGGCCGCGGCGAATCCCACAAGCACGAGGAGTGCACCGACCACGAGCCAGGCATCGCGAAACGGCATCAGCGTTCGATAGGCACGGGCACACGTGCCAGGATTTCCGCGAGTAGCTCATCCACGCCACGGCCGCGGAGCCGAGCCTGCGTCGAAAGGATGAGCCGGTGTGGCAGGACGTACGGCGCCAGCATCTTCACATCGTCGGGCAGGACGAAGTCGCGGCCCGAGACCGCCGCGAGGGCGCGTGCCGCACGGAAGAGGGCAAGGCTGGCGCGGGGGCTAGCGCCGAGCTCGAACGCCGGGTCTTCGCGCGTGGCGCGCACGAGTTGGACCGCATAGCGGCGGACGGACGGGTCCACGTGGAGGTTCCGGAGGGCGTGGGCGAGGCGCACAAGCTCGTCGGCCTCGATCACGGGCTCAAGGTCCTCAAGCGGGTTCGCACTCTCGAACCGCTCGAGAATCTGGTCCTCCGACTCTTCATCGGGGTAGCCGAGCTTGAGACGCAAGAGGAAGCGGTCCAGCTGCGCCTCGGGGAGGGGGAACGTCCCTTCCAGTTCCACCGGGTTCTGTGTGGCGAGCACCAGGAAGGGGCGTGGCAGGCGGACGGTAACGCCCTCGACCGTGAGTTGCCGCTCTTCCATCGCCTCCAACAGGGCAGCCTGCGTGCGCGGGGTGGCACGGTTGATTTCGTCGGCCAGGACAACCTGGGCGATGAGCGGGCCTTCGCGAAATACGAATTCCCCGAGCTTCTGGTTGTAGTAGTTGATGCCCGTGATGTCCGAGGGCATAAGGTCTGGCGTGAACTGAATACGACGAAACGTGCAATCCAGGGACTTCGCAATCGAGCGAGCGAGCGTCGTCTTGCCAGTCCCCGGGACGTCCTCAAGAAGGATGTGCCCCTCCGTGAGGAGTGCCACGAGTACGAGCCGGACAACCTCGTCGTTCCCAACGATGACACGCTGAATGTTGGCCTGTAGCCGCGCGGCAGTGGTGCGGATCAGGTCGACATCGTCCTGTGACAGGCGGGTTCGTTCGGCTGTGGCCACGCTTCCTCCGGTAGTGCGGCGCATCGTACGCTGCCGGCCGCGCTCACGCGACCGCCGTAAGGACACCGTCCGCTAGACTCGTCCGGTGGCGAGCGTTGAACGGATCCAGCTCACATACAACAACGTCTACGTCGTCGACGACGAAAACGGGCGCATCCTGATCGATACCGGTCCTGATTACGCAGGAGCGCGTGACCGCCTGCGTACCGCGCTGGACCAGAAGCAACCGGCGATCATCATCGCCACCCATGCGCACGTCGACCACGCAGGACTTGGCCGCTGGTGGCAAGCCCAGGGCGTCGATGTCGTGCTGGGCGCGAGAGATGCACATCTGGCCGCGAAACCCCACCTGCTGCAGGCCGGCGAGTTCGAAGCGATGGTTCGATACGTGTCGGAAGTTGGCGCTCCGCCGGAGGTTGAGGCTGAGGCGGTAGAAGGGCTTACACGCCGGCGCGAGTGGGCGAAACGCGCAGCGCATTCGGCCGACTACCCACCACCGGGCAGCAACCCGCGCTGGCCCACCGGCCTGCGATACGAGGCCTTCACACCGGCACGGACGGCGACCAGCGACCTGGAGATAGGAGGTCTCGAAGTGCTGGTATGCCCGGGCCACACGCCGGGAAACCTGGTCGCTATCGAACCGCGGGAGGGGTGGCTGTTCTCGGGCGACCAGTTACTGCCCGACATCACTCCGACGCCGGGGATCCAATTCGAGCCCGGGCAGGGCGGATTCGAACGGTTTCATAGTCTGCCGGAGTTCGTGGCCTCGCTCGAGCGTCTGCGCGAACGGGAGCTCACCCGGTGCCTGCCCGGCCACGGGGAACCATTCGACGATGTGCAGGGAGCGATAGACGCGAACTTGGCCGCCATCGAAAGTCGCACCGAGCGAGTACTGGAGGAACTCAAGGAGAGCGGGCCAGCGACGGTCTACGGGCTCTGCGAGCGGCTGTATCCCAAGGCTCTGCGGCGGCGGTTCTGGCAGATCGTCGCGACTGTCCAGGGCCACCTGGACGTGCTCACTCGCCGGGACCTGGTCTCGTGCGAAGGCGGGGTGTTCGAGGCGTAAGCGGTTCTCCTCCATACCCATGGTGGATGGTCTGTTACCTCCGTTGCAGCGAAGGCGGCCAGGCCTCAGGATGCGGCCACATTCGTGGAGGGCAGTATGGACGTCGGCGCATTCAATGCGGAGTGGCTGCAGGCCTGGAGCGACAAAGATGTGGAGCGGCTGCTGGGGTTCTATCACAAGGACACCGTGTACAAGGATGGACAGACCGTCGCCGGGTTACGCGGGCACGCTGAACTTCGCAGCTACCTGAGCTCGCTGTTCGAGAACACCCCGCCGATGCGGTATGAGCCAGACCAGGTCTGGGCCATCGCCGGGGGCTACTGCGGACGATGGAACTGCACTATCGATTTGCCCGATGGCTCGAGGCGTCGTCTTCGGGGATTCGACCTGGTGCTGCTCGACGGCGAGCAGATTTCTTATAACGAGGTCTACACACACGACCTTGGAGCGGCGCCGGACTAGGCGGGCTGGACCAGGAGATCAGGAAAGTTCAGTGAAACAAATGGATGCCTAGGTCTAGCCTATGCGAGCGTGGGCGCGTATCGTTACCTACATAGGCAGCCCCTATGGCTCGGGAGTAAGGCATCCATGGAACTGGCGCAGTTAGATGCATTCATCGCCGCAGCGGATTGCGGGAGTTTCAGTCGTGCAGCGGAGTTGCTCGGGGTGGCGCAACCGTCCCTGAGCAACCGCATCCAGTCTTTGGAACGCGAGGTCGGCCAGGCACTGTTCGAGCGGATGGGCCGGGGGGTGAAGCTGACCGACGCGGGCCGGGCCTTCCTCCCCTATGCACAGCGCGTCTTGCGGACGCTGAACGACGGTCTGATGGTGCTCGAGGGGACCCGCGAGGGGACCGCGGGCCGCTTGAGCATCGGTACTGCACCTGCGGTCGGGACCTACGTTTTGCCACGGCTCCTGAAGATTTTTTGCGATAACCGCGACGGCGTGGACGTCGTGGTCCGCACAGGCCATTCCGATGCCGTCTTACAAATGGTCCTCGACGATGACGTGCAAGTTGGGTTCGGGCGCCCGATAAATCACCCGGACGTGCGGACCATCCAGCTCTACCAGGACGAGCTCGTGCTGGTGGTTTCTGCTGAACACCGCATGGCGAAGAGAGGCACCGTGAAGGTCGAGGAGCTGGCGGAGGAGTCACTGATCCTGTTCGACCGGGACTCGGGCTATTTCGGGATGATCCTGGGGCTGTTCCGGGACCTTGGGGTCGTACCACAGCAACAGATGCAGCTCGACAGCATCGAGGCGACGAAGAAGATGGTCGAGGCGAACCTCGGTATCGCGCTGCTCCCCGAACTCTCGGTGGATCGCGAAATCCGGCTCGGCACCTTGCACAAGGTGCACATCGAGGCAGCAGAACCGGTAGAGCGGGAGATCGCGGTGATGTACCGGCGGAATAAGCCCCAGTCGGGGCCGATGTCGGCGTTCCTCGATCTCCTCGGCGAGATCTACGGGACCCGTCTGCCGCGCTAACCCTGGTGATTTGCACCTCCGCCCGAAACGGGGAATCGTGGCGAGGTGCTTATCGACCTGCACTGTCACACACTACCGCTCTCGCAATGTAGCTCCCTCGTACCCGAAGAACTCGTCGATCTTGCCCGCGAACGGGGGCTCGATGGCGTGGTGCTGACGGAGCACGACTCGAAGTGGGACGAGGCGACACTGGCCGAGGTGCGAAAACGCACGAAGTTCCTCCTACTCGCCGGGGTCGAGCTCACCACGGACCGGGGACATGTGCTCGCCTATGGGCTGAGGCCGGGCCAGCGGTCACTCGCAACCCTGGCGGAGGCCCGCGAAGCAGCCAGCGCAGATGGCGCACTGCTGTACCTTGCACATCCGGCGCGCGATGGCCTGCTACGCATGGACCACGAGATCGTGACTTCGGTGGTATCGGTCGAGGCGGTCAACGGGTCGGATACACGCTTACAAAACGTCGCTACACGCGGCCTAGCGCACGGCTTCCCGTTGCCTGGTATCGGTGGGTCGGACGCCCATACCCTCCGCGAGGTTGGACGAGCAGCGACGCGATTCGAGGCCAGGATCGAGAACGAAGGGGACTTGCTGGCGGCACTGCGGAGCGGGAAGTATGAGGCGGTGATGCTGGACTAACGCCCTAGGCGAGGGGCTCCTGCCCGAGCCAGCGCTTCGACTGCTGCGCGTCGAATTGTCCATGTAAGTTCAGCAGCGCGGCGAAGTGGTCCAACGCATGCCAGAGCACCTTCTCCGCTGTCCACGCGAGGTCGACTTCACGTCCGTCGGGCCAGGTCGCGGTTCGCTGCCAGTGGCCGGGTGTCAGGTCCTTCAGGAGTTCAACGGTCTTCGCGCGTTCGTCCATGAACTCCTGGGCAAGGTCCATGATGTCGCGGTCCGGGGTGTGCCGCTCGGCCATGACCTGGTTCTCGTTCCATGACTGGAAGACCGGCGCATTCTCGGTGAGCATCCGCTGGATGCGCGGTTGGTAGACCTCGCGTTCGACGGCGAGCAGGTGGAACAGGTGCTGGTGCGGTGACCACGCTCCCTCGACCTGGCGGTGCTGCCAGGGCTGGACCAGCGATGCTGCCCAGTCGACACCCTTGACGCTGAGTTGAAGGCGCGCCATCAGTGTGGGGTCAGGGATACGAGAATCGGCCATCCTGCTCCTCTGATCAGGGGTATTCGGTGGCAGCCACGGGGGATGTTCCCGATGCGGCGGCCGGACCAACGGTACTAGGGTGATCGGGAAATGGCTATCGATCCGATTGCAGGCGGCGTCCCTTCCGCCGCGCACGTGTCGCTGCACGAGGCAGGACAGATCGCACGCGGACTTCGCGGCGCAGGCAGTGCGGCAAGGTCGTTCGAACTCCCGGGTGCGCCGCCGCGAGCGAGTGCCGGGCGGCGGTCACTGGCCGGGACGAGCGGCGCCGCGGCCCGCTCCTTCGAGCCGCACACACCGATCCGCGCGAGCGGACAGGCAGACCCCGACCGCTGGGACGGGATGCTCAACCGGCTGGGGGCGAAGTACAACGTGCCGCCCCTGTTCCTGAAGGCCGTAATGCTTTCGGAGAGCGGCGGCGACCCGAACGCCATCGGCGATAACGGGCACTCGGTTGGCCTGTTCCAGCTCCATGACCAGGGCTACGGCCACGGCATGGGCGACCTGCGCTTCGACCCGGAGGCGAATGCGGAGCGGGCGGTGCGCGGCCTGGCTGAGGCGTGGCACGCAGTGACCCGGCGGGGGTATAGCGGTGAAGAGCAGCTTCGTGCTGCCTACGACTACTCCTTCAACCCTGGGGGCGGATGGGCGTACCAGGGCGACAGCGTCATCCGGCACTACAAGGCGCTGCTGGCCGAGCAGCGCCGCTAACACCAACTTCGTTCGTAGGTTCCTGTTTGCCATCCCGGGCTGATGCGGCCCCGGCACAACCCTGTTAGACGAGCAGCGGTGAAGCGGTGATAAGATCGCGGTCACCCTTTACCCGCCCCGATCGGAGGTACGCTCGTGGGGATTACCGGATACACCGACCGGGACGTTTCTGTCCGTGGCCTGAAACTGCATTACCAGGAATGGGGTGAGCCGGGTGCGCCGGCCATCGTGATGCTCCACGGCTTCGGCGTCTCCGGCCACATGTTTGACGAGTTTGCAGAGCGGCTACAGAGCCGTTTTCGCCTGATTGCTCTCGACCAGCGCGGCCACGGCGATAGTGACTGGGCCGAGGACGGCGACTACAGCCGCGAGGCGTTTGTCGAGGACCTGGAAGCCGTCCGCGAAGCCCTCGGCCTGAAAACCTTCCTCCTTGTGGGCCACAGCATGGGTGGCCTAAACGCGGTCGCCTATACGGCGAAGTACCCGGAACGGGTGCGCGCGCTGGTACTGGTCGATGTAGGCCCCGAGGCGGCGAAGGAGGGTGTGGACAACATCGTCCGTTTCACACGCGGGCCGGACGAACTGGAGTTCGAAGAGTTCGTGCAGATGGCGCACCAGTTCAACCCACGGCGGAGCATCGAAAACATTCGAGATCGCATGCGCCACCGGCTGCGGCAGATGGAGAGCGGGAAGTGGACGTGGAAATTCGACCGCCGTTTCCGCCAGGAGAAGAGCGGCCTGCGCATCGGGAGCGAACTCTCGAACGACGAGGTGTGGCAGCTCTACCGCTCCGTGCGCGTGCCGACGCTGCTGGTCCGGGGGGCGGAGAGCGATGTCCTGACGCAGGAGGTGGCAGAGCGCGTCGCGCGGGAAATGCACCAGGCACGGTTGGTGGTGGTGCGGGGCGCTGGCCACAGCGTGCCTGGCGACAACCCGGACGACTTTTCCGCCGCAGTCGAAAGCTTCCTGGAGGACGTGGCCTCCGGGCGCTTCGAGCCGGAAGCAGCGGCGGAGCCGCCACCGCTCCAGGAGCTCGTAGAGGAGCAGGAGGCGGCGCGGCGGCGCGGTCCGGGCACTATGGCACTGCTGGCGATCGGTGCCGGCATCGTCCTCAGCGTGGCGGCGGCGGTCTTCGTCACGAAGCGCGCGGTGGACAAGCGCGCGGATCAGCGACGGCGTGAAGAAGAAGCACGTCGCGCACGACGCATTGGCAACGTGCCGCTGCCACCCGTCCCGGCGGCCGTGGGCGCGTTCGACATCGAGCAAGCGCGACAGCGGGCCAGCGAGATCGTGGGGCAGCTCTCGGTAGTGGGGCGCGACGGTGTCTCGCGGGCCAGAACGGTGCTCCAGGAGACGGACCTCCAGGCTGCCCGCGACACTGCGCTGGACCTGGCCCACACGCTGGAGGAGCGTGCGAAGTCTGCCCCCGAGGCTGTGCGCTCCACAGTCGAAAAAGTCGACCGGAAGGAGCTAAAGAAGCGTGGTGGCAAGGCCGCGAAAAAGGGCCGCGGAGCGGTCGGCACGGCGCTCGCACTTGCGATTCCGGGTCGCAAGCCAAAGGAATCACGCCGGTCGCGACTGGCCAAGCGGATGCCGTGGCGCGGCTGACGGTCAACGGCGCCGAGCTCGCTATTTACGAAGCGGGCAGCGGCGACCCGGCGTTCGTATTCCTGCACGGGATGGGCGCGGACCACACGGCCTGGCAGCCGCAGTTCGACGACCTCTCCCGTGACCATCGCTGCATCGCAATCGATTTCCGCGGGTGCGGAGATTCCGCACCCGCGCCGCCCTTCGACACTACGCAGGCGGCGGACGATGTCGCGGAAGTCATCCTCGAACTTGGACTCGCGCCAGCGATCATCGCCGGGCACAGCTCCGGCGGGCTGGTAGCACTCCTCCTCAATGATCGTCACCCGGAGACGGTGCTCGGGATCGTGCTTGGCGACGCACCGCTGACGTCCGCCTCGGGCGGTGGATGGGCGGAGGCGGTGAATCGCATCGACGAGGCTGGTTCGGTCGAACCGCTCCTCCCACTCGTGGAGTCATTCTTCACGGAGACGACGGGAGAGGACGTGCGGGAGCGGGTGCGTTCGATGATGTTGGCCACCCGTCCGGAGGTGGCTGCGGGAATGCTTTCAAACGCCGCGGTGTTCACGCAGCGGATGGGTGAGCTCCTCAAGCAGGCAGACGAGAAGCCGTTCATGGCTATTTGGAGTGCACAGCCGCGGGGCAACCCCGAGCGGCTGCGTGAGACCCTGTTCTTCATCCGTCAGGAACCGATCGCGGAGGCGGGCCACTACTTCCAACTGGAGCGCCCGGACGTCACCAATGCCCTCCTGCGTGCGTTCCTGGATGACGTGGAGCGGGATCCCCGGGTCCAACCCCCGGGGTAGTGCGCGAACAGGCTCGTGCGCCACTGCCCTGCGCGTTAGTATCCGCCGGACAAGGTACTGGAGGGGCGACACGTGAAGTTCGAGGACGTGAAGCGCATCGGCGTGCTCGGCGGTGGTGTGATGGGCGGCGGGATCGCGCAGATACACGCGATCGCGGGATACCCGGTCGTGGTCCGCGACATCAGCGACGAGGCGATCGAAGCGACTCGGCAGGCGGTGTTCGAGGGCAAGTGGGGTATCAAGCGAGCCGTCGAAATCGGAAAGCTAAAGTTCGACGACGCAGTGGCTGCGATGGACCGGGTGACCCTCACCACCGAGATGAGTGACCTCGCAGGCTGCGACCTCGTGTTCGAGGCAATCCCGGAGAAGCTCGACCTGAAGCAGGCCGTGCTGAAGGAGCTCGATAGCATCGTCAAGCCAGAGGCGATCTTCGCTTCCAACACGTCGGGGTTCGTCATCCAGGAAGTTGCACGGGACGTGTCAGAGAGCCGAAAGACGGCGTTCATCGGGATGCACTACTCGAACCCCGTAGCAACGATGAGGATGTGCGAAATCGTGTACACGCCGGAATCGAGCGACGAGACGGTGGCGACGGCCCGCCAACTGGCCGAGGCCACGGGACGGGTGATCTCGATGGTGAAAGACACGCCGGGGACCTACGGGTTCCTGTTGAACCGCATCTTCGCGGCGGCCTACCGCGAGGCAAAAGCGATCGTTGATGCGGGCATCGCGACGCCTGAAGACGTGGATAAGGCGATGATCAGCGGCCGGAATTGGCCGGCCGGGTTCTTTGGCGGCCGGGGCGGCATCGGCAAGCAGTGGTAGCCGAGAGTCGAACGACGCAGGGTGCAGTCGAAAGGATAAGCACGTGAAGTTTGGGCTTCATATTGGCCAGCAGAACATCTCGATGGAGGAGCTGCGAAGGCTCTGGAAATGGGCCGACACGGCTGGCTTCGACTGGGTGGACGTGTGGGACCACTTTTACGAGGCTCCACCTGTCGATGGCAACGGAAGTTGCTTCGAGGCCACCACATGCATGGCCGCGATGGCGGTGGAGACAGTGAACTGCCGTGTGGGCGTGCTCGTCCTCGGCATGAATTACCGGCACCCGGCGGTACTGGCGAACGCGCTGGTGACCATCGACCACCTGAGCGGAGGGAGGTTGGAGATCGGCCTTGGCGCGGGCTGGCACGAGCCTGAGTACAAGGCGTACGGAATTCCCTTCCGCCCAATCAAAGAGCGGATGGACATGCTCGAGGAGGGCGTGGAGGTCGTACGCTTTCTCACGACGCAGGAGCGGTCGGACTTCGACGGGAAGTACTACCAACTGGAAAACGCAGCCTGCTATCCGCGGCCAGTCCAGGCGCGGCCACGCATCTGGGTCGGTGGCCGGGGCGAAAAGCGCACGTTGCGCATCGCGGCGCGCCACGCGGACGGCTGGAACGTCCCCTATGTCTCGCCGGAGGAGTTCAAGCGCCTCTCGGGCGTGCTCGACGACTGGTGCGAGAAGGAAGGCCGGGACCCGGCGACGATAGAGCGAAACGTCAACCTCAGCTTCCACATGGCCGCAAACGAGGCAGACCGCGGAAAAGGCGAGGCGCACTTCCAGGAGACATGGGGGCCCGCGGCGGAAACGATGCGCGTTGCGGGTGTCGTGACCGGCACGCCGGAGCAGGCGCTCGAACTGGTCAACCGGTACCGGGAAGCAGGAGCAGCGCGAGTGAACATCGCGATCCGTCCGCCGGTGGACTGGGATGCTCTCCACGCGTGGGCGGAGCAGGTGATCGAGGCGAACTAGCGGCTCCGCCGCGAGGGCGGGGGACTCAGTCTGCCGGCACGCTCCGATTCGCATCCGCGACGGACGTGAGGTTGCCGAGGACTTCCACAAGTTGCGGAGCGACTGAGCGAATCTCGACGAGGTGCGCGGCTGAGAGCTCGCTCAGCACTCGCGCACCTTCTTCGGTGACGTCGACGAGCACCTGGCGCCGGTCGACCTCGCTCACCGAACGGTTCACCAGGCCGCGGCGTTCGGCGCGGTCGATCAACTCGACCGCGCTGTTGTGCTTGATCTGGAGACGGTCCGCCACTTCGCCCACCGAAACGCCGTGGCCGCGTGAGCGGGCACGGAGCGTGAGCAGGAGCTGGTGCTGTTGTGGGTCGACTCCGGCGGCACGTGCGGCGGCCTCGCTGAAGGCGAGGAACTTACGTATCGCATGCCGGAATTCGTGGAGCAGTTCGTAATCGCGTTGTGAGGGGCTTTCGGTCACGTTTGGATTATACCCCCTTGAGCATGGCTAGCAGGCTGCTGAAGAAGCGGCCTTGGGGCCGATCGACGTTGTCTCGGAGTCGTTCCAAGGCGCGGGGATGGTCGTTTTGGGTCCGAGAGCTCGGTCATGGTGCGGTTTAGCACGTGA
>Ga0265293_10010163_pt1 | contig 13233 bp, 11 predicted proteins | sample Munlanlewell138R_FD_192505 | JGI IMG/M metagenome (GOLD analysis project Ga0265293, IMG submission 192505) | Leachate microbial communities from a municipal landfill in Southern Ontario, Canada - Leachate well 138R | ecosystem: Engineered > Solid waste > Landfill > Unclassified | place: Canada... | reverse complement strand
GGAATAGGGTAATCGATATTGGTTGGATCGCAGTTTGTATCGACTACTGCAATAACCGGAATGCCTAAACGATTAGCTTCAGCAACTGCAATGGCCTCTTTTTTTGTATCGATAATAAAGATTGCTCCAGGCAGTTCTTTCATCTCTTTAATACCACCAAGAACTTTTTCTAACTTAGCTTTCTCTTTTTGAGCTAAAGCAATCTCTTTTTTAGTTAAACTGTCAAAAGTACCATCAATTTCACTTTTTTCTAATTTCTTAAGGCGGTTGATAGATTTTTTAATAGTTGAGAAGTTGGTCAACATACCACCAAGCCATCTGTTGTTAACATAAGGCATGCCACATCTTTTAGCCTCAGTTTCAATGGTTTGTTGAGCCTGTTTTTTGGTTCCGATAAAAAGAATCGACTTACCTTGTTTAACTTGAGTACGCACTGCTTCGTACGCCTCAACAATACAAGTGCTTGTTTTTTGTAAATCGATGATATGAATCCCGTTTCGCTCGGAAAAAATAAAACGGGCCATTTTAGGATTCCACCTTTTGGTCTGGTGACCAAAATGCACGCCTGACTCAAGCAGGCTTTTCATACTGACTACGGACACAATTCCTCCTGTGACGGTAAGTAATTTTATTTACCGTCCCCTTCGCTGTTTCTCACCTTACGGTGGATATTCCGACTCTAAAAAGAGCTCGGTTTTGTAAATATGGCAGAAATCAGAGGCAATGGCAACCCCACGACCGTTGAAGTTTCTCCCTCTATTTTTGCAATAAATCGCTTCATATCATTTTGAAGACGGTAAGAGCCAGCAGCTTGTTGCCAACTGTTACTTTTCAAATAATTAGCGATTGTTTTTTCATCTAGATTTTTAAAAGTGACAGCTGTTTTATCGACACCTTTATAAATTCTTTTATCTTTAGGTAAATAGAGAGCAAAGGCCGAAAAGACGGTGTGTTTTTGACCACTAAAAGCTAAAAGTTGTCCTTTAGCCTCATCAATTGAAGTGGCTTTACCTATCACCCGATTATTTAGAGCTATGAGAGTATCACCGCTGATAACAGGCAATACAATCTCTTTTTTAATGGCTAAATAGGTGTTTAACTTAAGCAAGGCTAATTCTAAAACTCTCTGTTCAATTGAAGAGAAGTTGTTATTTTCATCACAATCAATTGCATCGACAATAACAGTACACCCTTGTTCTTCTAACAGTTGCTTACGCCCTGTCGATTTTGAAGCCAAAATTATTGTTGGCAGATACTCACTAAGTAAGAACATTTTCTAACTCTTCTAACTCTTTTTGAATGGAGAACCATTTCTCCTCTAATGAGAGCTCTTTATTATCGAGTTCCTCTTTTTTATTCACTAAGGAAACTATTTTATCACTATCACTATAATTTTCTTCAAGGGCCATCAAAGTGACAACTTCTTCGATTGCTTTTTGTGTTTTATCAATTTTTTCTAAAAGATTTTTTGAATCACCTTTAAGACTCTGAATTCTATTTCGCAACCTATTTGCCTCTTTATAAGCCAATTGGTTGTTGTTTCTGATTACCGTTTCACGAGCAGTTTGAGGGGTGTTAATTGCCTCTTGTTCCTCTAACTTCCAAGAAAAATAGTCAAAGTCCCCCTCATAAAATGTAGGACCTTCATCACTTAAATATAAAATACGATTTGCCATACTCTTAATAAAGTGGTTGTCGTGAGAAACAAAAACAACAGTTCCTTTGTACTTCTTTAAAGCTTCGGAGAGCACTTGTTTGGCGTTGATATCAAGATGGTTCGTCGGTTCATCTAAAATTAAGAGGTTTGCAGGGTGTAATAAGATCTTTAAAAGAGCCAAACGACTCATCTCTCCACCGCTTAAAACACCAACTTTTTTATCTACATCATCGTCACTAAATAAAAATGAGCCCAAAAGGGTTCTTAAGCGGGGGAGGTCGGCTGTTAGAGCACTACTTTCCAACTCCTCTAAAACAGTGTTATTAATATCGAACGTTGGCTTCACCTCTTGGGCAAAATAGCCAAGTTTAACATTGGTCCCTAACTCAATAGAGCCACTAAAAGAGTGATCTTGCCCTCCTAAAAGACGCAATAAAGTAGTTTTACCAACACCGTTACGCCCTGTGACAGCTAACCGATCGCCTCTGTTTAAATAGAAACTAAAGTTGTTAAAAAGATTAAGAGAGCCGTAACTTTTTGAAAGATTGGTTACTTTGACAACTTCTTTACCGCTATGAGGGGGATCGGGAAAACTAAAATTAAGTTTTCTGAGGTGAGATGGGACTTGAACATGTTCAATTTTATCGAGTTGTTTTATTCTGCTTTGTACTTGGCGTGCTTTTGTTGCTTTATACCGAAACCGTTCAATAAATTGTTCACTTTTTTCAATCTCTTTTTGTTGGCTTTTAAACTCTTTTTCTAGTTGTTCTAACTCTTGCTCTCTTTGTTTAACATAAGAGGAGTAGTTGCCACTGTACCGATTCAGTTTCCCATTAAACAGTTCATAAACTTCATCAACTGTTTCATCTAAAAAATCTTGGTCGTGACTTACTATCATAAAAGCTTTAGTAGTTTGATTGAGGTAGTTGCGTAGCCAAATGCGGGACTCCAAATCGAGATAGTTTGTTGGTTCGTCTAACAACATCACATCGTTGTTTTCAATCAAAATTTTAGCTAAGGCAATGCGCATCTGCCAACCTCCGCTAAAAGTTTCACATCTTTTAGTTTTATCGCTACTTTTAAAACCAAGCCCTTTTAAAATCTGCTCTATTTTTGCTTGACGAAAGTAGTAGCCACTTTGTATTAATAATTCCTGTTTTTCATGCAAACTCTCTAAAAGTCCAGCAGTACTATCATCTTCATTTTTAGTGGCTAAAGTAGCTTCAATACTGCTTATTTCTTCAACTATTTTTTCATAACGGTAAAAGCTTTTTTCAACCTCTTCGTACAAAGTTGCATCTTTGTAGACGATATCGCCTTGAGGTAGGTAACTTATTTGTAAATCTTTTGATTTTGTTATTTGACCCGAATCGGATGAAATTATGCCGCTGATAATTTTTAGCAGAGTCGATTTACCCGAGCCATTAGGTCCAGCTAAAGCTGCTTTTGAGCCGTCAAAGAGGTTAAATGAGACTTCGTTTAATAAATCACGATCGCCATAGGCTAATGATATGTTTGAAACTTGCAATGTTCCCATAATTGTAAGCAGTTGCCACCATCTTCTCTTAAGAGTATTATGAAAGGTAGCATGACAGATTACTTTACTGCAAGACATCTGGTTTTTTGGGAGGCTCTTCGATGATTTGTCTGGTATTGAGTGAAAGCTCTCTCGAAAAAAATGTTGAACTTGTCAGACGCAATGAAGATTATATAGATCTCGTAGAATTGAGAGTTGATCTATTAGATGGAGAAAATCAGAAACGTTCTGCCTCTTTTCCCTCATTAGTCTCTGTTCCGGTTATTTTAACGTGTCGAAGAGAAATTGATGGGGGAAAGTATAAAGGGAGTGAAAAAGAGCGTTTAAAGCTTATGGAAGAGGCCCTTGAAGGCTCTTTTTCATACATCGATATTGAAGAAGATGTTAAAAGAAGCCAACTTGAGCAGATGGCGCGAGACAAAAAGGTTAGAATTATCCGCTCAAAGCACGATTTTAAAGAAGTACCAGCCGATATTTTTCACCTTATCTCCCGTTTAGCCAATAAAGGTGATATCCCAAAAGTAGCTGTTATGCCCAACAGTGTTGCCGATTTAATCACCCTTTTTAAAGTGCGCCAAGAGCTCTCTGAAATAGAAGAGAAAATTGTAGTTGGCATGGGCGAGTATGGTTATCCTTCACGTATTTTATATAAAAAAATTGGTTCAATGCTCACATTTTGCTCCGATAAAGAGGTTGCACCAGGGCAAATATCGGCAAAAAAAATGAAACAACTTTACCGAGCCGATACAATTGATGATCAAAGTCGAATTTATGGAATAATAGGCCAACCAGTTTTGCACTCCTTATCGCCCCAAATCCACAACAGAGGGTTTAAAGAGATAAAATTTAATGCTATTTATCTCCCTTTTACTGTCGATTCTGTCCGCTCTTTTTTCAGCTTAGCTGAGATGATTAAAATAGCTGGTTTTTCGGTTACAGTGCCCCACAAACAGGCAGTTTTACCCTATTTAGGTAAAATAAGTCGCGAAGCAAAGCAAATTGGCAGTTGCAATACAGTAGTTAGAAAACAAAACTTCTGGTCAGGTTTAAATACCGACTATTACGGTTTTCTAGAGCCAATTAATGGTGATTTGGAGTCTAAAAAAATAGAGACTGCTTTGGTAGTTGGTTCTGGAGGAGCAGCAAGAGCTGTTGTTTGGGCTTTAAGAAACCGAGGCTGTAAAGTGACAATTGTGAACCGTTCAGTTGAAAGAGCTCGCCTGTTGGCTCAAGAGACGATGGCTCAATACGATACACTAGAGAATGCCCCTTTATACAGCAGTGTCGATTTAGTTGTGCAAACAACAAGTGTCGGTTTAGAAAGTGATGAAGATCCCATTCCCTCTTTTATTTTTAATGAAAATCAAGTTGTTTACGAGTTAATTTATACTCCCCACTACACAAAGATGTTAAAGCGGGCAAAAGAGGCTAATTGTCGCATAGTTTTTGGCCTTGAGATGTTGATTGGTCAAGCTATGCTCCAATTTGAAGCCTTTAGTGGCTACCACTGGCCAAAACGGCTTGAAGTTAAATTATCAGAAGAAGATTGAACGTCTTAGTTTTCGCACTTTAAAAACTTTACCAATGCCAACAACCATCTCTTTTTCGTCAGGTAAAACCGATATTCTAACCGAACTCTCTTTAGTCCCTTTAATAAACTCTTTTACCTCACTTAAAACAACTTGGGCTATTCCATCGTCATCTAAGAGGTGCAACTCTAAAAGATACATTGGTGAGTTTACTGCAGCTTTACACAGATTTAGTTTCCCCTGATAATCAAAACCGCTTGCTTCCATAATTTGAGTTTTACCATCAGATTGGGTTACCTGTTCATCAATTAAGATTAACCGTCTCTCTAAACGGGCAAGCATCTCTTCTTGGTGCTCTTTAAAATGGCTCTTCTTTTTAATCAACTCTTTAAGACCTTCTTGAAAGCCCAGTTTGCCTGTGACAATCGCTTTTTCACTGTTTTTAGTTAAATGGTCAACCAATTCAAGTAAAGTGACATCTTTGGTAAATTTCAAAACCTCTTTATTCAAAGTTCTCTCTCCAAAATCGTGTTCGCCGATAGTACTAGGAAGAGAATCAAAACCGGTCGATAACAAAATTTCACGCCAAATTTGTTCAGTTTTACGGCTGAACAAGAATATATTTTTGTCAATTGTTGCCAATATATGGTCTTGAAGATTAGGTAGGCTTTTAATAATACGGCCAACTCTTTCGTTTGTCTTAACAACTAAACCGTCGTAAATCGTAATGGAGGTAAATTCGGTGTACCACTGTTCCAATAGCTGTCTTAAACTTGTAGGCACTGTTTTGGTCAGTTTTTCCAAATAGGTAATAATTTCTTCTACAGTCAAAAAGTAGTCAAAAGCTTTAAAGAGACTGCGTTTGTTTATCTCATAACTGCTAATTAAATCAATTTTTTTAACTTGAGCCAAAAGGTGTAAATAGTCATTGCCCTCAATTTTGGGGACATCTGAGTTAAAAGATAAGATTAAATCGGAATCGATGGTAATTTTGGCTTCTTGTTGATCGACAGAGTGTCCTTTCTTATTAAGAATAATTTCTTTAAACAGATTCATAAGAGCTTCATAATCTTCAAAGACAATAGAACTTCGAATAGCCGCAATTTTTATAATCAACAAAAGATCGGCATCGCTACAAACACCTATTTTGTTTAAAAGTAACATAGAAGTCTCATAAAACTTCTTTAAAAGATGTCCATCATCATGATTGCAAGAGGCTGTAAACAAGAGATAGCTTAATTGATGGTCACTTAACGCTAAAAGTTCATCAAAGTTTTTAAAACTGATGCTGTTTTTCTTACCGATAGTGAAAACAACTTTCTCTTTGAAAAGAAGGCGGTTATAAGCTAAAAGAAGCTTTGTTTCGACACTGAAAATATCTTTACCTAAATTGCCACTTAAAAGTTTTTCACTTCGGTCTAATGAACCTAACAAAGAGTGAAGGTGTAAATTGAAAACCCCTTTTAAGAGGCGGCGGTCTATCTCAATAAACTTCCACTTAGTTCCACTTTTAAACAACGTCTCTAACGATAAATAATTTTCAATTAGATTGTCATATAAAAGGGGGTTAACCATCAACATCTGACTCTTATTGCTCGGAATTAAGAGCAGGCGCTCTTCTAAATTGACGATTTCTTGTTGGATAACGGCATAACTTAAGCCGTTTGCAAAAAGTTCGCACAACTGTTTTTGCGTTGCACTCCCTAATAGGGCAGTAACAGTCAGGATTTGTCGGTCTATTAATGTTAAAGAATCTTCTACCCGTTTAACGAAAAGGTCGTTTGAAAAGAGGGTAGTTAATCTTTTTATAATTTGTGGACGATGAAAAGGCGTTGGAACTTTGCCAATAAAATTGGCAGCTAAAATAAGGAACAATGATTCATCTAATGATGCCAACGACTCTTCCCAAATTTGGAGTTTGTTTTTGAATTCTTTCACGGCCATACCTCAAGGCGATACGAATACCCCTGTTCAGCTAAGAATTTTTGGCGATTTGCACTAAACTCTTCTTCGCTTGAAAAGCGGGTAACTATTGAATAGAAGTAAGAACTTTGTTGTTTCGGCCTCAAAACACGCCCCAACCGTTGTGCCTCCTCTTGGCGTGAACCAAAAGTACCGGAGACTTGAATAGCAACAGAAGCATCAGGTAAATCGATGGCAAAATTAGCCACCTTTGAAACAACCAAAATACGTTCTTTGCCACTTCTAAAAAGATTATATAATTCATCACGACGGGCATTACCTGTTGAGCCAGTTATCAAGGGGGCATCAAGTTCTTGGGCAAGAACTTTTAACTGGCTAATGTATTGCCCGATTACCAATATGTAATCGTGACTATGATTTTCAATTAATTGTTTAACGATCTCAATTTTACGTCTGTTTTCACTTGCTATCCTATATTTCTCTCTTTTATTAGCAACAGCGTATGGGATTTCTAAATCTTGCGGCAGTTCAACTCTTATTTCAACACATTCGGCTTCAGCTATCCACCCTTGGCTCTCTAATTCACTCCAAGGAACATCGTACCGTTTTGGTCCAACTAAAGAGAAAACTTCATCTTCACGGTTATCTTCTCGAATTAGGGTTGCAGTTAAACCAACGCGGTAAACAGATTGTAATTCTGCTGTCACTTTAAAAACAGGAGCTGGTAGCATATGAACTTCATCGTAGATAATAAGGCCCCAATTTCCCTCTTTGAGAACTTTCATATGGGGAAAGTCGGCCTCTTTATCGGCTCTCCAAGTAAGTACTTGATAGGTACAAACAGTGATTGGTTTAATCTCTTTTTTCATCCCAGAGTATTCACCAACTGTCCCCTCTTCTAAATCGAGTTTATCGTAAAGTTCAGCAATCCACTGATGAACTGCCGCTACGTTGATAGTTAAAATAAGCGTTCTGGTTGCTAATCTTTTGAGAATTTCCATTCCCACGATAGTTTTTCCACTGCCACAAGGTAAAACTATCGTCCCATAACCACTTCCTTGTTCTCCTTTGCCTAAAAGAGCATCGGCTGCCATTTTTTGATAACCGCGAAGAACAAAAGGGACTCCCCGTTTTGAAACTTGGCGAAAATCGACTTCAATCGGCTCGCCTTTTTTTAAAGGAATTAAATCTTCAACCGGTAAATTGAGTTTAATTAACTCAATTTTTAACTGCCCGCGTAAATAGATAGGGACTATAAAACCATCTGGAGCAACCTTAAGGAGTTTTGCAATATTCTTATGGGCCATCATCTCTTTTGCATACCGTTCATTTGCAACAGTTAGAAGGTAATTTTCTTCATCGTATGGATGAAGTTTTATTGTCCCAAAACGGCCTCCCATCTCCCTTATGAAAAATATTACATTTTCAGGAACGGCATAGCGGGACCATTTTTCCAATTTTTTAATAACATCTTCGATGCCAACATTAGCCGAAGCTGCATTCCACAAACTGATTGCGCTGATAGCATAGGTGTGGATATGTTCCGGTGATTTAATCAATTCAGCAAAGGTAATTAAATCGCTGCGGGCACTTTCAGCTGCCTTGTGGTGTACTTCCAACATCAAAGAGAGATCGCTTTGTACTATTAGTGGTTTATCTTCCAAATTGTTCATACCATAAAGAGAGGAGTGTTAAAGCACTCATTGCCTCGACGACGGGAATTATTCGGACACAAATACTAGGATCGTGACGCCCTTCGATAGCAAATTGTTGCTCATTACCCTCTATATCTATACTTTTTTGTTCTTTTGCAATTGAACTAGTCGGTTTTACGGCACATCTAAAGATTATGGTATCACCGTTGGTAATACCGCCGTTAATCCCACCAGCATTGTTTGTCAAAAAACCATCTTTTCCAATTTCATCATTATTTTCAGAGCCTTTTTTTGCGGCACTTTCAAACCCTGAACCAAATTCTATCCCTTTCACAGCTCCAATTGAGACAATTGCATGGGCCAATAGGGCATCAGCTTTATCAAAAACAGGTTCCCCAAGTCCAACTGGCACTCCAGTAATTTGAGTCTCAATAATTCCTCCAACACTATCTTTTTCACTTCTCATCTTATCAATTAGTTGTTCCATTAAGATAGCAGCTTCAGCATCAGGAGAGCCCACCAAGTTTTTCCTAATTTGGCTGTAATCGCGCTTAACAGCTTTAATGGGACCGATTTGAATTGCATAAGAGAAAATCTTAACCCCTTTTTGTTCCAATATCTGCAGTGCAATTGCACCTGCGGCTAACCTTGCGGCAGTCTCTCTTCCGCTTGAGCGTCCACCACCGCGCCAATCACGAATGTTAAACTTCTTTTGCCACGTGTAATCGGCATGTCCTGGGCGATAAATCTTAGAGATATCGGTGTAATCGGTCGATCTTTGATTGGTGTTTCGAATTAGAATAGCTAAAGGCGTTCCAGTTGTTTTACCCTCAAAAATCCCCGACAAAACTTCTATCGCATCAGCTTCGTTACGCTCTGTGCCTAAACGGTTGCCACCGGGGCGACGACGAGCCATTTGTAAAGCAACTTGGTCAAAGTCAATTGTAAAATTCGACTCCAAACCATCAATTACAACTCCAATAGCATTACCGTGAGATTCACCAAACGTTGTTATTCTAAGTGCTGTTCCAAAGGTATTTGCTGCCATGACTCCTCTCTTTCGATCACTTTATTGATGAGCTCTGCCAATAAAATGGCATTCTCATCAACAGACCGACAATCGAGTAATGGTAGCACATAATCGGAAATTTGCCTATATTGGCCACTTCTGCGTTTGTAAAGCTGATCAAAAGAGGCTTTCGGCCTTGTTTTATCGATAAAGGGAGGAAAACCGCTTGCTACAATTCTTTTATAAAGAGCCCTAGGTGCAACATCCAAGAAAATGAGTCTCCCTGTTTTCATAAGCTTGATCGCTTCTTTGTTATCACAAATACCACCTCCGGTAGCAATAATGTGCAATTGATCTTCATTGGAAAAGAGAAACTCTTTTAAAGCATCTCTTTCTAATGCAACAAAGGCAGCTTCGCCTTCATTTTTGTAAAACTCTCTGATTGAGTTATAAGTTGGTTTTATTTTTGCTAAAATAAGATCATCTATATCAACAAAGGGGATTTTCAACAATTTTGCTGCATTTTTTCCTAATGCACTTTTACCCGAGTGTTTAAAACCAACTAAAAAGATTGCTTTCAAGATTTTTCCCTAACGATTTCATCAAAAAGAGTTACCCACTTAAAGGGATACAAAGTGCCTGATTCATCAATAATTCTTTTAGCCTCTTTTTTGAGTCGATTTTGGTATTTTTCATGCTCAATATGTTCTAAGTAACGCGCTTCAACTAAATTCTTTTCTGTATTTATAAGGTGCCTATTGTCAGGAACAACTCTCTTTAAGGCGTATCTAAATGTTATTATCATAGTGTACCACAAGATAATTATTATTAGAGGGATGATCTCCCTAACACTTCGGTCGCCCGAAATTTCAACCTGATAAGTGCCCAAAACCATCTGAGTTGAGATGTTGTATAAAGGGGAAATACTTATATAGAGGAAAAATAGAGAGATGACAAAGGGTAAAACCCAAAACCACCCTTGACGACTTAAAATAAAGCGCAGTGTTGCAGCCGAGGAGAGGAAGCAAAGAAGCGTAGTAAATAAAGCAATTAGTAGCATCGTCATAGTATAAATGATAACATTAGCTAGATTATTAGGGAAGAGGAAGAACATATGAGACTCTTTGTTAACGAACTAGATGATGAGGTTTTAAAAGGGCGTAAACATAAAAGGGCAACCGATGTTCGCGGCGATTACTACCGTGATACGACAGCTATAATTCACAGTTCTCCTTTTAGACGCTTAAAACATAAAACTCAAGTCTTTTTTGCTCCAAGTAACGACCATATTTGTACCCGAATGGAGCACGTGTTACATGTCGCTTCAATTGCCAGTGCAATTTGTCGTGGCTTAAAACTCGATACAGAATTAGCTTGGGCAATTGGAATGGGTCACGATTTAGGACATACCCCTTTTGGTCATGTAGGGGAGGAGATTATCGACTCCCTTAGAGAAAAAAGAGAGTTAAATAAATTTGAGCACGAATTAAACTCTCTAAGAATTATCGACTTTTTAGCTGACCATGGCAAAGGGTTAAATTTAACTTTTGCTGTTCGTAACGGTATTGCAAGTCACAACGGTGAAAAGTTTGTCCGCCAGATGAGACCAATCTTTAGCGATAAAGATCCTTCGCTTTTCAAAAGTCGTAAAGAGGCAACATGTGCTACTTGGGAAGCTGCTGTAGTGCGCTTCAGTGATCAAATTGCCTATTTAGGGCGCGATTATGAAGATGCACAACGCTTAGGGGTGATAGAAAAAGATTCCTTGCCTACTTCTATAAAAGAGGTTTTGGGCAAAACAAATGCTGCAATTATTAACACATTGGTAAACGATCTTATCGATTACTCTTCAGTTGAAGAGGGTATTGGTTTTAGCCAAAAAGTTTTTGATGCAGTAGTTGAAATGAAAGAGTTTAACTATAGCAAAATTTATAAAGCCGATTTGCTTTTAGGTTATAAGCGCTATTTTGAGCGACTCCTTACTTTAATAGTTGAGTATTTAGAGTCTCTTTTTAACGAATATCAGTTTGAGCAAAAACCTTATTTGGAAGAGCGCAATATGTTGGCGGCCGCTTTTAGTGACCACATAATTGAGATGAGAGAGCGGTATTTAGAGTATGATGGCTCTTTTGATTTAATAATTTTTGATTATGTGAGTGGTATGAGCGATAATTTTTGTCTCGATTGTGTCAATGAAATCTTAAAACCTGAACACTTAAACGACCAATTAGAGCGTTCTATTACTGGAAAGTGGTTTGATGTACGCTAGTTATTTAAATTTGTGGGTGACACTTTCAATCTCTTCAATAAATTGATCAACGTTATCAAAGGCTCGATAAACACTGGCAAAGCGGATATAAGCAACTGTATCGATTTGGTAAAGTTTTTTTAAGGCAACTTCGCCGATTATTTTGGAGGCGATTTCTCGTTTACTGCCGGCAGCTAGGACAACTTCATCTTCAATATCTTGCAAAACTTGTTCAATTGTCTCTTGACTGATATCCCGTTTTTCAACCGTAATTCTGATTCCCCGTTCTACTTTTTTAATATCGAAAGGCTCGCGTCTCCCATCTTTTTTAACGACCATTAAGGGTTTTTCTTCAATCCTTTCGTAACTGGTAAAGCGATAGCCACACTCAAGACACTCACGGCGACGGCGAATAGTGGAGCCACTACTATTTTGACGCGACTCTAGTACTTTATCATCCATATGACCGCAGTGGGGACACAGCATCTGTGACTCTCCTTAAACTTAAACTCATCTTCTACTATAGCATAGTTTTGCAGGTGTGAATATTGATTTTTAACTAAAATATTAATTTGAAACAGTTTGTTATTAATTGTTGTATTATACTCATTATTGTGATAATAATAACAGCAAGTGACCTGTAAGGAGGCCCTTATGCTCTCAGTCAGTGCGGCTGTCAAACAAATTATAGATCGAACACCTTTCATCTACGAGATGTTAATTCAAGGAATTTTAAGTTACTCAAATTATGCGACCTCAATATGTGAAGAGGTAGAACTTTTACACGGCAAAGAGGTGAAACACTCAGCTATTGTGATGGCAATAAGACGTTATCAGGCTGATTTAAAGAAAAAAGAGGAGCAAGAGGTCTCTTACGACTTAGGCTACGAAATTACAATGAAGACAAATATTTATGCGATCAATTTTTCTCGTAGTGATGAGATTGTCGCAAAAATAGGTAAGCTTTATGAAAAACTGAAGGCCAATGTAGGTGATTTTCTTAATGCAACTTTAGGAAGTAACGAGATTAGTCTCTCTTTTAGTGAAAAATACCTCTCTTTGGTTGAAGAGTTGACCGAAGGCGAAGTTGTTTTACACAAAAAAGGGGATTTGGTTGCGCTCTCATTAATCTTTTCGGGTGATTTCATGTCAACTCCCGGTATTGTTTACGAGGCAGTGCGTAAATTGGCTTGGGAGAAGATAAATGTTAATGAGATCGTCTCAACTATGAATGAACTTACATTTGTTATAAAACGGGAAGATTCGATGAATGCCTTCAGTGTCTTACAAAGTTTTTTAGGAGAGAGACAATGAAAGTTTGGATTGTAACAGGCGATAAAAATGGGGGTAAAACCTCTATGTTATATGCTCTTTGTTCCCGTCTAGATTCTGAAGGGTATACGTTAGCAGGTGTTATTCAAGTAGCAACACTGCCTAATAAAGAGAAAACCGAGTGGGTTTTAAGCGATCAGGGTTCAGGAGAGATTCGCTTTTTGATGGGGATCAAACAACAAGAGAATTTACGCAAATTTGGCCGTTTTTTCATTGATGACTCTGCTTTTCAGTGGGCAGATGAAAAAATCATGGCAAAAGTTGCCACATCTGATTTTGTCACAATCGACGAAGTTGGTCCTTTAGAGTTGGAAGGGGGAGGTTTTGATAAGACTATCAAAAA
>Ga0265293_10010162_pt1 | contig 13234 bp, 12 predicted proteins | sample Munlanlewell138R_FD_192505 | JGI IMG/M metagenome (GOLD analysis project Ga0265293, IMG submission 192505) | Leachate microbial communities from a municipal landfill in Southern Ontario, Canada - Leachate well 138R | ecosystem: Engineered > Solid waste > Landfill > Unclassified | place: Canada... | reverse complement strand
TCGAGCTGAGCGAAGAAGTTGCCGAAGGCACCTATTCCAACCTCGCCATTATCACGCATTCACAATCTGAATTTATCGTTGATTTTGTGAAACTTATGCCGGGTGTGCAAAAAGCTAAAGTAAAATCTCGCATCATTCTCACACCAGAACATGCGAAAAGATTGTACAAAGCACTGGCTGATAACCTGAAAAAATTTGAGTCGATTCACGGCCCTATTAAAGATGCACCCAGCCACGATACGATGGCTCCCTTCTCACTTGGCGGCCCAACTGCAGAAGCTTAGAAAAAAATACAGCTTTAGCTGCTTAATAAACCTGTGTGCTTCGTTTATAATGACTTGTAAATGGATTACACAGGTTTTTTTTTGGTTTCATCAAGGTCGCTTATTGCTTTGCAGCTATTGTTCTGCTCGGAAGTATTAGGTGCTCAAGCAATAAAACCATCACTATGCCCATCACCAGGCTATTCCCCAGGAGTGGGCGAATGATGGAAGGAATGTGCTGACCGACTTCGACCGGCGCGAAAGAGATAAGTAAGGCAACCATTAACGGCAGGCCAATAACCACACCATCATTAAACTCAGTAATGGCTTTTTGTTGCATGCTCATTTGAAAACCGGCAGCAAATTGAGTAGTCATCACATACAGCAAGACCACGCCCATCACCACGTTGGGGATAAGTAACAACACTTCAATGACGGACGGCAAAAAAGCACACACGATCAACAAAAATCCGCTGACAATAAAAGGAAAGCGTGATGCACTGCGGGTGGCAGCGATAATCCCGGGACTCAGCGAAAAATCGGTAGAGCCAATCACACCAAATAATCCCGAAGCAGCACTGGACAGTCCGCTGAAAAATACGCCCCGCTTTGTACGTTTCTCCATTTGATCAGCTCCAATCATCCGTCCAACGGCTTGAATGGAACCAACTTCTGCGATAAGAATAGCGATAGAACAAAACAAGAAAGCAAAAATAACTCCGAAATCAAACTCCGGTTTTATAAACAGCGCGCGCATACCCAGACCGGCCTCGCCACTTAGGCTAGCGATGGCCTGCACAGGAACTGGCCTAAGCAAATAAATTGCAAGAGAAGCCAGCACGATTCCCCAGATCAAAGTGGTTGATTTCCAGATGCCTTGCAAAAATCGATTCAGCAGTATCAGCAGCAAAGTGATTATAAGTACAAATCCCAGGTTAAAAAGTGGATTGCCGGCACCTTGAAAACTCAGCTTGATGATCGTAGGCGCCAATGTTATTGGGATCAGGAACATAATGGTAACGATGATTCTTATGGTAAACACCTTCTGCATCACCTTTAAAATACCACTTACAGCCATGGCCGCCATCGCCAGGCCTCCAATCATAATCGCTGTGTAGATTGCCGGGATGCTTGATGAAATAGTAGCCAGAATGCCGACCAGCAAAACAGATGCAGGCCCAACTACCAGCGGCAGTTTGTGGCCAAATAATATCTGAACCAGCAGCGTAACGCCCAAAATTGCAAACATCTTTTGCATATAAATGCTCTGCGCCAGTTCGTCAGTGCCATAATGAAGTTTCGCCAGCACCAGGCCCATAACAATTAAGGCCGGAACCGTTACAACCCACCATTGCAATCCATATAAAATCATGGGCAATAAGCGGGGCTTGTCTTCTAAGTTGTAGCGCATACTGTTTTCAGGAGTCATCGTAGCTTCTATTTTTTTGATAAAACTACACAATAAGTGCATACTGGCAAGCTATCTTTTGTCAAACATAATTCACACAGTTTTGATTTTGGTAAAATAGTACGAATTTTGATTTGATAAACCGATTTGCTACTTTTACCCTTGCATTTACCAAACTAAGCTAACGCAATCAATCCCAATGTATGACGAGCTTTTAATTAACTGCTGGTGGGACTGAGCAAGGATAGTATGGGGAGTGAGTGGGAGTAAAAGCGACAAGACAATGAAAAAAAGCACTTTGTTTGACAAAGAAAAATTCAAAAAAAATTATTAAACAATGGAAACCCATAAATTTCAAAACAAATACAGGATAGCATCTGCCCGTTTGTAAAACTGAGACTATAATCGCGAAGGCGCCTATTTTATTACCATTTGTACAAAAGACAGGCTGTATTATTTTGGTGAAATAGAAAACAAGAAAATGATTTTATCCAATATGGGTGTCATTGCCGATTTGATGTGGCATGAAATAAAAAATCACACGAAAAACATCACATTAGGCGAATTTGTGGTGATGCCAAATCATGTGCACGGAATATTGATTTTGAATGGTGGGAACACAGACACGGACGGGGATGGGATTGACGCAGGTGCCGCCGACGTTGTTCAGGCGCGCATGTAGAGACGTTGTATGCAACGTCTCTACGCCGCCCCAGACCACAACCCACGCCGCAACAAACCCAAATGGCAAAAATTTCCCCAAAATCAAATTCCGTTTCCACCATTATCCGTTCCTACAAATCTTCTGTAACAAAACATGGCAACAGATTGGGATATGAATTTGCATGGCAAGCCCGTTTTCACGATCATATAATCCACAATGCCCAAGAATTTGAAAATATCCGGATATTATATTGCCGATAACCCCAGTAATTGGGAAAAAGACAAATTTTTTGGGAATAAATAATGAACGCGTACAGACGTTGCAACACAATTTTATTGAACAATAATTTCAACCTTCTGTTTATTTCGATAATCTTTGCGAAATAATTTTTGTTTTAAACACGCACCTAATTTTATCTCATGCTTTGCATTAGGGATATGCACACCGATCCCTATTTTAACCTCACTGCCGACGAGTATATGATGAGGAACTTCAAGGAAGATTGCTTTATGCTTTGGCGAAACGAGCCTTCAATTATTGTTGGTAAGCACCAGAAAACCTTGTCTGAGATTAACATCAACTATGTTAAGGAAAATAATATCAAAGTAGTTCGGAGAATAACCGGTGGTGGTGGTGGTTTTCACGACCTTGGCAACCTCAATTTCACCTTTATCCGCAATAGCGAGGAGGGTGCAAATATCAGTTTTAGGAAGTTTACGCTTCCAATCCTTGAAGTTCTACAAAAAATGGGAGTCAATGCAAAGTTTAAAGTCAGAAACGACCTCACCATTGATGGGAAGAAATTCTCAGGTAACGCCGTGCATGTCTGGAAAACCCGCGCCCTTCATCATGGCTCTTTACTGTACTCGGCAATTATGATTGATCTTTTAGCAGCCCTAAAAGTGAATCCGCTGGAGTTCATTGACGAAGCCGTTAAGTCGGCACGATTGAGGGTTACGAATATTAGTGAACATCTGCCAGAGAAGATGGATGTACTTGAGTTTCGCGACCGGATTATGCAACATATTATGGAGATGTATCCCGAATCACGGGAGTACGAATATACACCCGAGGATATCGCTAATATTGAAAAGTTACGAGACGAGAAGTTTATGACCTGGGATTAGAACTTTGGCTACTCGCCCCGATACGATTTCAAGAAGATGATTCGTACCGAAGGTGGCAGTATTGAGTTTCAGTTCAATGTAGAAAAAGGAACGATAACAGATATTCGCATTTTGGCGATTTTTTCCACAAGAACGATATCGGAGAGATAGAAAAATCGCTCATTGGCGTTAAGCATGAGCACGATGCCATTGTTCTGGCCTTGTCCAAATTCGATTTTAACAGCTATTTCAAGAATATTAAGGTGGATAAGTTTGTTGAGGGATGTTTTAACAGGGCTTAATCTTATTTTAAGCAATAAAATTGCTTTGAATAGCAACTGAAATTGCTAAAGGTCATAGTGTAAGACTGTGCCCCAATAGTTATAAAAGACGGTATAACTTTGTGAAAAAGTTCTCGAAAAAATTCAGGAAATGGCAGTTCGTTGTCATTTACCTGCTTTTTAATGGATAAACAATTACTACTAAGGCTGCTTTGCCAAGATTTGCATGTTCAATGATTGTAAATGATTTTTTTTACATTTGAACTTTAATTTTAGTCGCATATTATCTAGCGTTTTATGTAAGCTATAAAAATGCAAATCATGGTAATTTATAAAAATATTGAAACTGAAATTGACAAGATTGAAAAACTGGGAAAGCTACGAAAAAAGGAGAACGTAGATTTCAGGATATACCTCAAAGGACAAGACCCACATAGAATTGATGAAATCGTATACAGGCTGAATATTGAAATTTCAAAGCAAATTGATTGTACAACTTGTGGAAACTGCTGCATGAAATTAACACCCGTCATCACAGACCAGGATATTCAGCGTTTATCACAGAGATTAAAACTCAAACCAAAACAAATAAAGGAAGATTATATAGAGATGGCCGAAGGAGAACAATACTTCAAATATCTTCCTTGCGTCTTCCTGAAAGAAAAAAAATGCACCATTTACAACGATAGACCAGAAGCATGCAGTTCATTCCCGCATTTGCATAAAAAAGAGTTTATTTCACGACTTTGCGGTGTAATTGATAATTATTCGATTTGTCCAATTGTATTTAATGTTTTCGAGAATTTAAAAACTGAACTAAATTATAAATAAAATGGCAAAAACAGATATCCCGGAAGAAGCTCATCAAGAAATCTATAAAATCATTGAGGATTTTAACAATAAATACTTTTACGACAATCTAGAGGATTTATATTACTTCGCAGAGATCAAAGGAAAATTTCTCTACCTGAAAAGAAAAGAATTTGATAATATTTCTCCCGTTGTAAGATTGACATATACAGGAGATATGAAAGACTGGGATTTTGCGATTTTCAAATGGAGCCGTGAAGAATACGATCCGGAAGAGGATTTTTTCCCGGGCGCAGAATATGTAGACGGAACAATTGAAGGAGCTATGAAAGCCGGGCTTAAAGCCTATCCGGTTTAAAAAAATAATTGTGTAATGAATTGCTTAACAATTGCGTAAAGTTGTTCCTGCATTGGAATGCTGAATTCAAGTTACTAATACAAATTAATAAGTCAACATCTCCTTTTAAATAAACCTCAATGCACAAAATAATACTCATCGCGTTTTTAAGCTTCTGTGTTCAATTTGGTTATTCCCAGGAAAAAATCGAATCATATCAAACAGGAAAAAACATGGAAAAATCATCAATTTTAGGTTTAAGAACCACCATTTATAAAGTCAGCGACATCGAAAAAGCGAGAGATTGGTACGCAAAAGCATTTGAAACAAAAGCCTATTTTGATGAGCCTTACTATGTTGGATTCAATATTGGCGGATATGAATTGGGACTTCAGCCAGAAGAAGGGCCAACAGGCGAAAAAATAGAAAGCGTTGTTGCCTATTGGGGCGTTGAGAAAATCCAGGAGGTTTATGACCGGTTTATATCCTTGGGAGCTACCGAAAACGAAAAACCTTTTAATACCGGTGGAGAAATGATGACCGCAACGCTAAAAGACCCGTTTGGAAATGTTATCGGACTGATTTATAATCCCTATTTCAAGCTGAAAGAATAAGTAATTATTGATATTCTAGAGTGGGAAGATTATGAAAAATAAACCAAATTTCAATTAGATGAACAAGCAGGAAACCATCAATTATAGCCGGATTGCAGAAGCCATTAAATACCTACAACAAAGCGTCAAGGAGCCATCAAGTCTTGAAGAAATTGCAGCAAAAACGCATCTCAGTCCTTCGTATTTTCAGCAGCTATTTACTGATTGGGCTGGTGTTAGCTCCGAAAAATTCATGCAATATATTGGCGTTCAGCACGCGAAACAAATTCTGATAATCTCACAACTCAATTTAACTGAAACTGCCATCGAATCAGGACTTTCCGCTACAGGAAGCCTACATGATTTATTCGTGAAAATCGAGAGAATGACGCCCGAAGAGTACAAGAATAATGGAGAAAAGCTTTCGATAAATTACAGTTTTAGCGATAGCCTTTTTGGAAATGTTTTGGTGGCTTCTACCCACAAAGGCATCTGTTATTTGTGCTTTGCAGACGATGAACAGCTTGCGTTTTCGAAGTTAGAAAAACGTTTCCCAAAAGCTAGTTTTATTCAACAAACGGACGACATACATCAAAATGCTTTACAGGGTTTTACAGCTGAGCGGAGCAAGATTAATCCCGTTAAACTACACCTGAAAGGAACAGATTTTCAGTTAAAAGTCTGGGAAGCACTGTTGAAAATTCCAATGGGAAATTTAACAACCTATGGAACAATTGCAGCACTCATTCAAAAACCAAAAGCTGCAAGAGCAGTCGGAACTGCAATCGGTAGCAACCCTGTCGCCTACTTAATTCCTTGTCACCGGGTTATTCAATCCTCCGGTGTTATCGGTGGCTATATGTGGGGAACAACGCGAAAAACTGCTCTTATCGGTTGGGAAGCAGCTAATTTTAGGCTTTAGTAATAAAAAACTATAGCCGACTGCTATCACCAAGCCAAAACCATTTCTCCCATCAAAAGCTAAATCCTTCAACTTCTTAATGCAAGAGGCGCAAGCCAATCATAAGAAAGTTTGTACTTTTAACGAAGATTTTGCTGGCCGGATGAATGAGTTTTAAAAAACCAAAAAACCAGGAGCAGTTAGATAACTTTCATAAAAAAAGTGTGCAGTGATGGTAAAAACACGAATTGGAAATAACCAGGATATTGAAGGAGTTCTATCCCTTCAGGATAAGTATTTATACAGCAAATTAACTGAAACAGAGCGGAAAAGCGGTTTCGTGACTACACCATTTACGGTAAATCAAATTGAAGAAATAATCAAGCAAAACGGAATATTTATAGCTGAAAATGAGGAAAATAAGCTTATTGCTTACGCTTTTGCAGGAAGTTGGAAATATTTTGAGCAATGGGAAATTTTTAATTTTATGGTCGCACGTTTCCCTGACTTGGCCTTTAATGGAAATGAAATTACAACTGAGAATAGTTTTCAATACGGTCCCATTTGTATTGATAAAAACTACAGGGGAAGCGGCCTGTTAATCCAACTCTTTGAAGAAATGAGAATTGAATTTTTCAAAAAATACCCCATCTCTGTCACTTTTATCAATAAAGTGAATGCAATTTCTACAGCAGCTCATACAAAAAAACTGGGCTGGGAAATCATAGATGAATTTGAATTCAACAACAAGACCTATATCGGACTGGCTTTCGATATGAAAAACTCGGTTTTGAAATAGCTCAACGTCTCACATAAATCTAAGCAAACAAAAAAACCTAAAACCAAATTGTAATGAACATAAATTCGTTATCTAAATTTTTAATCCTTGGATATATATTTTTATTCCTAACATCTTGTAATACAGACAACTCAAAACCCAGGCAAAGTACCCAAGCCGATACACGCGAAGCACTGACTGAGTGGGAGAACCAGAAATTTTCGATGTTTATACATTGGGGACTCTACTCCCTACCGGCAGGTGTTTGGCAGGGCGAAAAAATCAATGGCTACAGTGAGCAAATTAAGGGTCATGCAAAAATTCCAAGAGAGGAATACAGAAAACTTGCTCCTCAGTTTAATCCGACCAACTGGGATGCAGATTCTGTTGCTTTATTGGCCAAAAAAGCAGGCATGAAATCCATCGTAATAACAGCAAAGCACCACGATGGTTTCTGTCTTTTCGATTCTAAATATACCACTTTTGATGTTGTTGATGCAACACCTTATAAAAAGGATGTTCTCAAAGACCTAGCAGATGCCTGTGAACACCATAAACTGAAATTTGGTGTTTACTTCTCGCTGATTGACTGGGATTACGAGCAGGCAATGCCCTTTGAATCAGTGCGTAATTCAGATTCAATACCGCCTTTGCACCACCAATACAACTTGAATCAGGTGGAAGAATTACTGACTAATTACGGTGAGATTTCTGAAATTTGGTTTGATATGGGCGCTCCAACCTACAACCAAAGCAAGGAAATTGCGACACTTGTAAAGCAATTGCAACCCAACTGCCTGATCAGCGGAAGGATCTGGAATGACCAGGGCGATTTTGTGGTGATGGGTGATAACCTCAAGCCAGATTTCAAAATGGGAGTTCCGTGGCAAACGCCGGCTTCCATGTTCCCAGAAACCTGGAGCTACCGTTCTTGGCAGGAAAGACCAAGCATAGAAGAAAAGATTCAGGAGAAAATACACGATTTAATCAATATTGTAAGTATGGGCGGCAACTATTTATTAAATATTGGTCCCAAAGGCGATGGAACTATTATTCCTTTTGAACAACAGGTGCTGGAAGGCATAGGCAAATGGTTAGCGGAAAATGGCGAAGCTATTTATGGAACAACAACGGCTCCAATAGATCGCCAGGACTGGGGTTTTGTAACTGCTAAAAAAGAAAAGCTATACCTTCATATACTCAATTTCCCGGAAAATTATGTACTTAATATTAAAGGTTTAAATTCCAATATTAAAAACGCATACTTGCTTGCTGATTCACGTATTTCTCTGCAAAACTTAACACATGATTCCGGTTTTGAACTTGATTTAACAAACTTGATAAACAGAGACAAGTACGCCACTGTTGTCGTTCTGGAATATGAAAACGAATTGGAATATACACCTGAAAATGCTATCTATCCAGACGTGGAAAGCGCATTTATTTTAACAAAAGATAATGCTGCAAAACTTCATAGTTTCAGCGGACACGATTATTATTCCACCAGGCCAACTGTTGTAAAATACAAATGGCATTTAGCTGGTAATGAGCAGGAAAATAACACAATAAATCTTAGTTATTCAAGCAATACAATAGATGCTTTGTCGTTAACTATCAACGGCAAGGAATACACAATCACCGGTTCTAAGGCAGAGAATCAATTACAAAATGAATCTTCCGGCTAGACGTTTTTCGGCGTGAATTTACATCTTGATAAAATCAATGAGATTGAACTTTCTTTGAACGACAAAAGCAATCCGCATAAAGGATTAACTATTGAAATGCTGAGAATTGAGATTAAATAGTACATGAAAATATCGTTAACAAACTACAGAAACAGCGCCTTTCGAAGATACATACGGAAGCATGAAAAATATGCGCCTCTTATGTTTTTTATTGGCGGGTTTATTTTCGATTCATTTACGCTTGGGCGCATCGACCGACTATATGATTTAACTATTTTGTGCTCGCACATGACCTTGTTAACTGTCATTATAATTCTTTATAATTTAGCTGACGATGGCAAATGGAAAAACACTATTCTCGAACGGTTTCAAGAATATTTTCCGTTAGCAATTCAATTTTTCTTTGGCGGGCTTTCCAGTGCATACGTTATCTATTTCTCGAGAAGCGTTTCACTTTCCAGAACAATATCATTTTTCGTCATCCTTGTTGCCTTGCTTATCGCCAACGAGTTCCTGAAAAGGCGCATATCCAATAAGTATTTACAGTTTAGCGTCTATTTCTTTATAAACTTCACGTTTTTCACCTTCATCATTCCAGTTATCCTGAAAGTAATGGGCACAACCGTATTTATTATTTCAGGTTTAGCCAGTTTTATTTTTACGCTGTCATTGATAACGGTCATTTATACGATAAGCCCCAGCACACGTGCAGAAATACGTTTTGGAAAAATTTCCGGGATTATATTTACACTGTATGCAATCATTAATATATTTTATTTTTTCGAGCTCATTCCGCCCGTTCCTCTTGCACTGGAAAGTGGCATTGTAGCGCACAATATTAAGGTGGAAAACAACAATTATATTGTCACATACGAATCGGATAAGTGGAATATATTTTGGAGAGAACACCGATTGAAATTCATATACAGACCCCACGAAAAAGTATATGTTTTTGCGTCGATATTTGCACCAACGGATATTGGGAAGAATGTATTTCATCGCTGGAAATGGTATAATGACAACACCAATAAATGGGAAATTATTGACGATATCGGTTACCATATTACCGGAGGCAGAGATGCCGGTTTTCGAGGTTATACATTCAAACAAAACATAAAACCAGGACTGTGGAAGGTTGATGTAATCACTGAAGAAGAATTGGTTATAGGTATCATTAATTTTGAAATTGTGATTGATTCTACTTTGATTCCTAAAACTATGGTCACTAAAGAGTTCTAACTAAAGAATGTGTTGGTAAAAGTCAATTTGGGAAGGATTTGAAAGCGGTAATATCAGACATAAAAAATCTATATAATTAGCAACCAAGATAATCAACTGCTGATGAATAGTTTATGTAAAATATAGGTAAAAAAAGACAAGACTTTGGCCGATTAGAATAGTGTTGGCATGATACCAGGACATTTGCAAAAGAACGCGGAAAGCAAACATTTCGAAATACCAAGCCATTGATTTTCACGCCACCGATATAGCTCATTTAAAGATGTCATACAGCTCAAATAATTGACAAATTGAGCCTTAAACCATGCCTTAATGAGCTAAATAAACCATCCATTTTTTGATTGTTTTAAAAAGAAATGAAAGTAGAAAGACAAAACGTAGGACGCAGTCAATCTTGTTTAGACGCTATGCTACTTTGTGCTTCTCTTTGTAAATCTGTGTGATAGCTGTTTCTCAAAGAACTACAAAGAAGACACTGAGTTTCACAGCGTATGGTTGATTTTTAAAATACATTTTGACACTACTTAGTTATCAAAACAACTCTTTAAAATAGCAAGCCCATAATTCCTCCACCAAAAGCCCAACAAATCAGTTGTACCTCTCGGTAATTCTATCTAATTTTATGGCCAGTATAACGAAAGTAGGCATACTGCTGACTTTTATACAATCGTTAGAAAATAGGCAGCGGAATAAACAGTATCAAACAAGCAAACTAAATGAAACAGACATACATAGAAGATAAAGTTTTTACTAAAATTGATTTTACGGAAAAGCCATTAGCAACAGCTCAATACGAAAATTGCACTTTTGAAGATTGCGATTTTTCAAATGCAGACTTTTCTGACATAAAATTTTCCGACTGTAAATTTAAAGGCTGCAATTTAAGTTTGGTAAAACTGATCAATACTTTCTTGCGCGATATCAAATTCAAAGACTGTAAAATGCTGGGGCTGCGATTTGAGGATTGCAACAGTTTCGGACTTTCATTCAGCTTTGACAACTGCATCCTAAACCACGCTTCATTTTATAAGATGAAGATAAAGAAAACACAATTTAAAAACTCACAAATGCAGGAAATAGACCTGACAGAATGTGATTTAACAAGTGCTGTTTTCGATAATTGCGACCTGACCAGGGCAACATTCCACAACACAATCCTTGAAAAAGCCGACCTCAGGTCTGCCTACGACTATTCTATTGACCCAGAAAACAACCGGATCAAAAAAGCAAAATTCTCTGTAACAGGTCTTCCCGGACTTTTAGACAAATACGGTATTGAGATTAGTATGGGATAGCTTATAAACTCAAGAAAAACACAACTAATAACCGCTTAGAAACAACTACTCCGAAATCTCTCCAAAACTATCAGGAATCGGTGAGCCGTGGGGATCAAAATTGGGAAAGCCCAAGAGCTCGTCCATTTTATCAAAAAGCTTAGGCGCATTGATATGCTCCATCTGCTCTGCTATTTCATGTACTTCCTCGGCTGTAAACCCCATATTTTCATACAAATACATCTCCGTCAGGCGGTGTTTACGCACAACTAAGGCAGCTACTTTTTTCCCTTTTTCGGTAAGCGACAATGGCCGGTATCTTTCGTAATTGACCAAACCTTTTTTTTGCAAGTTTTTAACCATACTATTAGCTGTCGGCTTGCTAACCTTCAACAATTCACTAAGTTGCGAAAGTTGCACCTCACCTTCCGTATTGCAAAAGTTGAATAATGCCTTTAAATAGTTCTCCTCCGTTTGTGAAGCCATTTTGTATGATTAGAACAGCAAAACTACAAAATTTTTAAAAATAATTTTGTTAGACGAATCTAACTTATTACTTTTGCCGACTAAATTTTACACAAACAATGCTCAATAACATGAAAAAAATTGTCTTTACACTAGGTGTTTTTCTCTTCATAATGGCTTCTGCGCTGGCACAAACCGGCAATATTTCGGGCAAGGTAATATCAGCCAGAACAGGCGACCGCGTTCCGTTTGCTTCGGTTCAGCTTGATGGCCAGCCAGCAAATACTTTTGCAGACCAAAACGGTCATTTCTCGTTATCTAAAGTGCCCATCGGCGAACATACTTTGCAAATCAGTTCGGTGGGATTTAAACAATTTGCAACGCAAATCAGCCTAAAAACCGATGAAACACTCCAATTCGTTGCCGAACTTCAGGAAGAAAAACTTAACCTAAACGAAGTAGTGGTAACTGGTACGCGCACAGCTAAACGAATCACCGATTCACCTGTAATCGTGAACCTGATCAACAGCAAAGAGCTAGACCAGGTGGTGGCTACCAATTTATCCGAAGGTTTGCGGTTTCAACCCGGGCTACGTATTGAAACAGACTGCCAAACCTGTAACTACACTCAGTTGCGCATCAATGGATTACAAGGTGGTTATTCTCAAATTTTGATCAATGGCAGACCGATTTTTAGTCCGCTAACAGGTTTATATGGTATGGAACAAATTCCGATAAACATGATCGAACGCATTGAAGTAGTGCGTGGTGGTATTTCGGCTTTGTACGGTTCGAGTGCCATTGGCGGCACCGTAAATGTGATTACAAAAATTCCAACGAGCAATAACTACGACATCACCAACACCTTCCAAAGCATTGATGGTAAGACGACTGACAACATCCTATCGGGAAATGCCACCATTATTAATAAAGCGGAAAATGCCGGTGCAACATTTTTTATGAGCAACAGAAACCGCGCTGCTTATGATGCCAATGGCGACAATTTCTCGGAGCTACCACAGCTCAAAAACAATTCCTTTGGTGCCAATATGTTTTTCTTACCCACTGAAAATCAAAAGTTAGAACTGAGTTTAAGCAGTATTTATGAATACCGATACGGCGGCGAAATGGTGGATAAACCCGCTTTCTTAACGCAGCAATCCGAAGAAAGAAGTCACCATGTCTTTATGGGAAGTGCAGATTATCAACTCAATTTTAATGATAATAAAAACGCACTGATTATTTATTACGGAGGCCAATCCACTATACGCAAGCACTATACGGGAATACTTCCTGATGACAGTTTGGAGTTTATCAACTTCACGGCCAATCCGCCTTATGGCACTTCCGAAGTTAACACCCACCAGGGTGGTGTTCAACTCAACAGCCGTTTTGATAACTTTTTGGGTGGCGATGCTGTTCTAACTGTT
>Ga0265293_10010160_pt1 | contig 13236 bp, 9 predicted proteins | sample Munlanlewell138R_FD_192505 | JGI IMG/M metagenome (GOLD analysis project Ga0265293, IMG submission 192505) | Leachate microbial communities from a municipal landfill in Southern Ontario, Canada - Leachate well 138R | ecosystem: Engineered > Solid waste > Landfill > Unclassified | place: Canada... | reverse complement strand
AACTTCGGCGCTCAACTGCATGAAGGGCAACAAATCGAGGTGAGTTTCTGGATCCATGTACTCCAGGAAGCTCCTCAAAGTTCAACCATATCCTTTACAGCTACCATGATGGCAGTCCAGTGGGATGAATATCCATATCCTCATCCAACCCCTGATTAGGAACCCTCGGTAAAATCACAGCAGGTGCGGCCGTAGCCGCACCTGCTGAAGAGGGCAGCAAAATGGCTAAGCAAAAAAACAATAAATCAGGTATTTTACCCAGACTGGGCACTTTCTGCTTATCTTTGATAGTCGCCATTGGAATAATGGGGGTAGGATATGCAGCATGGATAGATTATGTGGATATAACCGGTACGGTTACTACTAGCGACTGGAGCGAAGACGTTGGCGGCACCATAGGCTTCTGGGGTGCATGGGATAACCATGAAACCTATTCTGATCAGGAAATAGAAGACTGGCTGGTAATGATTGATAACGATTCTGCGTGGCTGGGGCCGACAACTACCAGTGGGATGGAAGGTGTATTCGACAACGGCACCGGGAATAATGCCGAGTTAAAATTCCTGGCTCACTATCTGGCATGCCGGTTGGACGGGGTATCAGATAGGCTTAGCCATACCAAGGTGCGCGATATCTCGGGTTATGACCCAACCAACTATCTGGGACTGGGCGGCCAGGGAACCCTGGATAATATTTTTACCGCCATAGAGGCAAAACATGGAACAAGCCCTACCAAAGCACAGTTCAATCTTATGAAAGATATCTGTAATGCCTTAAACAATCTTTTGATATAAATAATACAGGGTTTTAACTACAAATATTTTTAATTATGGAATTAAGAAGTCAGAATACGCCTCTAAAGACGTGGCTGATTATAGCCGGAATAGCTGCCGGGCTTTTTATTATATTTAACCTGGCGATACCGGCAATGCCAACGGATCCGTTTATAAAAACCTATATCATCCAGCCAATATTATGGCTGGCGATTATTGCAGTAATCTGGATCTTGCCGCGTTATTCTCCTATTGCTGGTTTACGAAATAAAACCCGGTTTATTCGTTTCGGTTTAATGTTCGGTCTTTGCCAAATTGCTTTTCTGGTAATTGGAGGTCTTTTTTCCAGCTTCGGCCAGAGTCCTTATTCCTTTAAACCCATAAGCATTATTACAAATCTGTTTTATACAGGCAGCATGCTGGCAGGAATGGAGATCAGCCGTTCGTGGCTGATCAATCACCTTGCACGACGCCGCTTGTTTTTAGCTCTGATACTGGTAGCTTTACTTTATACCCTTCTGACCATACCATTCTATCGAATTACTGGAATTAAGGCAGAAATAGAATCCATTCCTTTCATTGGAGGTAACCTGCTACCAGCATTTGCCGAAAACCTGCTTGCCACCCAACTGGCTCTGTTTGCTGGCCCGGTGGCAGCTATCGCTTATCGTGGCGTAATTGAAATCTTCTGGTGGTTTTCCCCTGTCCTTCCAAACCTGCCCTGGGTATTTAAAGCAATTATCGGTGTAGGTGCTCCGGTGGCTGGTATGGTAATCGCCACCGGAATGTATAACAATATCACCAGTCGCCATCCAAGCCGAAAAAAAACACAAGAAGGTTTTCCTGCAGGATGGATTCTCACCTCGGTATTTGCAGTTCTTGCCATCTGGTTTTCTGTAGGCTTGCTGCCTTTCCAGCCTGCCCTGATTGCATCTGGCAGTATGCAGCCGACCTTTAATACTGGTGATGTGGTGATAGTAGCCAAGATGCCAGCAGAGAAAATAGATAACGGGGATATAATAATATATAGGGTATCCGAAAAGATGGATATAGTGCACCGGGTTGTAAACATTGAAAAACAGGGAAGCAAGCTATATTTTACTACTCGCGGAGACGCCAATGAAGCTGAAGATCCGGAACCAGTATTGGGAGAAAACGTAATAGGCAAGGTAATGCTCTCTATTCCAAAAATTGGATGGATAGCGATAAGGATTAAAAATTTACTCTATCAGTAGCATGCTGATAGGAAGGCGGGAGCGAGATGGAGTTTTTGGGCTTTTTTTACAAACATTCCCGAGTACTGGCTATTATTTCCTCCATCATTCTGGCAGGAAGCATCGCCCTGGCAGCAATTGCCTGGAGCAAGCCAACAACCATCGAACAGAAAATTCCACTATTAAATTATTATCAAGATTCCAGATTCAATTATCTTGTAACGCTTACTCCATCCAACATATTTGCAGAAGATGATGCACGAAGTGTCACTAGCTACAATTATCCGAAAAATATTACAGAAAGCTTGGATATTACCTTCAAGCACTCTCCTTCCTCTGATAAGCCAGCCCAGTACTCAATCATGTTGGTAATGGAAAATCCGAGTGTTTGGGAAAAAAGATACGAGATCCTGCCTCCGATTAATCAACAATGGGATTTTACGACCAGCTTCAACCTGGACATGAATACATACGATGCCGAATTTTCCCTCTTTGAAGAAGCACTCGGTATAAGCGGAGGAAGATTTTTACGGGTGCTGGTATCTGCAACTATCGATCAGCAAACTTTTAATTTTTCACTACCCATCGAAATTGGAAAAGATACGATTAAAATTGATACGGGGTTGATTCAACGCAAATTATGCGGGAGAGGAGCGTTCAGTTACAAGGTAAACCTCAAACCAAATCCGGTTTTTGCCGAATCAAGTCTTTCCTCCCCGGAAATCCAAGAAACCACCGGAAATGTGGTCGAACCCGGGGAGGTTATTTTTACCCGCATGGCCGATACAATGGATATCAACTATGAGTACCGTTATAGCGATAATGCAACCGACAGCCAAGTAGCTACTTTAACCAGGCTTAGTTTGGAACTTACTGCTGGAAAACTCTGGAGCCACGAAATACCTCTTATGGAGATTACCGGCGATAACAGCACCAGTATAAATTTTAATCTCGACCTTGCTTACTTTATTGATCTGATGGGGAATATCAGGTCAGAAACTGGAGTACCGGCGGATAGTTATACTATGGTTTTAAAGGCAGAAACCCTATTAAATGCAAATACCAACCATGGTGATATATCCGAGAATTACGTGCACACTCTCTCTGGCTCTATTGCTAGTGGCATCCTGACCTGGGATTCTACACTAAGCAACCAAAAGCCCGGAGCCATTACTCAAACCAAAATGATCCCCAATCCGGCTAAGGTAATGGGTATCAGTGCTACTTCGGCCAGATGGGTTTTCCTGGTACTGGCCATATTGACTCTTGCCTGCCTGGGCTGTTTTGTTTTTTTCTACTACCAGAGACGACCATCGAGAACACTGGACAGCATAGTGACTGCTTACCACAAGAAATATGGTGATCGCATTGTCGATGCGGTAAGTGAATTCCCAATTATTGAAAACATGGTTGTATCTCTTGGCACCATAGAAGAATTGGCAGCCGTATCCGATGAGCTGGCTAAACCAATAGTATATGTAAATCCCCTGGGTAATGGATTGCCACATACCTTTTATGTGCTGGATGGAGCTACTCGTTACCAGTTCCTGCTTCAGTAAAATGCGTCTTTTGTTTACATCTATAGGTTTTAAGATGACTCTTAACCAAACTCGCTTAGAAGCGCATCAAAGCTGATTCCCGCTATTTTTTTACCAAGGTAAGCACCACGAATATGCTCCATTGCCTGACTAAGTTCCGGGGCTGATATACCATTCTCATTTGATGTATAGGCTTCCACGAAAGCGCAAATTTCATCAACGGCTTTTACCAGGCTGCCGTCTCTTGGTTTATAATTGTCGTGGTTAAAATGTTGGTTTATTTCTTCAGAACTCTTTTTTACAATGCTGCCATCGATATGAACAATATTAGCAAATTCATCTTCGGTAAACAGCCTGATTTCATCATGCCATTCCGGATCAAGAAGAGCATATACTTTTTCCATTTCTTCTTTTTCGTATTGCTTAATTAAATCGGCCAGCCCCGAAGTGGATTTTTTAACCGGTGAAATTATATCTCGCGTCAGAACCTCCGGCAGGTCATGAAACAACCCGGTATAGAAGTTATTAATCCGACGTGCACTACATGCGCCGAGCTGGAGTGAAAACAGATAAGAAAGAATTGCTACCATCAGCATATGCCCCAATACCGACGTTTTTGGTAATCGCGGTGTGGTGCTCCATCTCTGCTGAAAACGTAACTCTCCGCAAAGATTGATAAAATCGTTATAATTGGGATAGAGTGCGAGCAGCTTCATCCCTTCAAGATCATAGTACTTCTGGTTATCGCGTAAAATATCCCGTCTTATTTGATCTATTTCATATCCGTTAGGATTGGCGCGCTCGATAAAGGCAAATTCCCATCTGGTAGCATAAAAATGGGCAGCACTGACTATTCGTTTACTGATTGAATTATCGCTAATTTGAAAATACTCCTGATAACGTTGGCAAAAATCTCTACCAAGCGGTTCAATGGCAGGTGAAAGCTCTTGGTATGCCCATTCATTCAGGCTGCGGTATTTTTCCCTGTTTTCTTTGATGCGATGGAATATTTGCGGACGGAGGTCAGTAAGCACTGTTCGCTGTAAAAGTTCGAAAATGCCACCCTCAACGATTCCCACCCAGGACACCGAAGTATGCTTTTCCTCCAGCCGGGCAAGCATATAAGCGATAATCATTTTGTGGGCTTGCTTATCCAGCTCGCAGAGTTCTATCGGGCGCATTTTGTCATTCCACCGCAACATACTGGCAGCCTTGAATAAAAGCATTACCAAATTCTTTGTAATTTTCATTGATTGCTGCCCTCACTCACTGATTATCTGTTTATTCTACCACCCATTAATGCCTCGTTTGACCTGCATTAAAACTTTTTAAACCCGAACGAAGACTCAAATGCAACCGGATTCTGATTATATGGTTTTGGTGTAGGTACTCAGAGTTCGATTAAGCTGCTCTATAAAGGTTTCGGGATCCGCGGGTGAAATGACCACATCCATATCACGAGGGCGTTTTATTTCGATTACGCCTTTATTGGAAGATGCAAGCCGCAAACCCCAATAAACAAAAGGGGTAGAGCCGTCGATCCGGCTGCAACCTTGTACAGAAGATAACGAAAAACTGTAACTAAATGGCCTGCCAAGTACGATGTTTACTCTATCGGTAAAGATTTGGTATTTACGGGGGAAGATAAAATAGAGAAGAGCAGCATCGAAAACAGTTGCTATAAACATGATCCACGCGCCAATTAAATCTATCTGAATTAAGATTATAGCTGGGATAAGTGTAAGTGAAATAATCCCGATAAAAATCGCCTTGACCCAACCTTCAGTCGGGGCTGGACTTTCGTAGATTAAATACTCTGTACCCACATAATGATTCATATTTTCTCTATTATACAGTTTCGGGGCCATAGCGTATAAATAATACTATTAAACAGACAGGGAAAGTCGATCTCAACTATGTTAGCGTTCGGCTTACTCTTCAGTAGCCGTCTTGATATAAAGCTGAGATTAGTTTTATACTGAACTTTGAACTCTGATGAAGGTGGTTGTCAGTATATGTTTGAGAAGAAGGGAATAGAGCTAGTTAATACCGGCACGCCTCCTGAAGTATCGATTACCATAGGCAATACTACCCTCAAGCATGAAGGTATGCCGGTCGGTATGCGGCTCGAGAGGGATATTGCCTATGTTTACCTGGCAATAGACACTTCTGCCAGCATGACAGGAACAAAACTGGAACAAGCCAAAAATGGAGCTCTGGTTTTTAGTGAAGATGCCTTTAATAAAGGCTACCATGTTGGGCTAATCAACTTCAGTTCGAGCGCAAAACACGTATGTGCCCCAACTAATAATTTAAAAGTGCTCGCAATGCATATCAAGGGCATGCAAGCCAGCGGTTCAACAAATATGGCCGAAGCTATAAAGATGGCACATTATCATCTTGATAAAAAAGACAAAACTCAAGTAATTGTAATAGCTACCGATGGCCGCCCGGATAATAAACGTAACGCTATCAAGGAAGCCGAGAAGGCTAAGGCGGACAATATTGATATGATTACCATCGGTACCGATGATGCTGAGCAGGATTTTTTAAAAATACTGGCAACTCGCGCTGAGCTGGGAAGTAAAGTCACCCGGGAAGTCTTTTCCCAGGCAATCTCGGACGCTTCCCAACTTTTACCTCCTCCAGGATCGATAACCAAGCGTTAGCACTATGAATTTTGAAGAAGCTTGCCATATCCTTGGAGTACCTACCACCGCCAACGCGGAGGAAATTCACGCCCAATATATCTATAAAGCCCAACTTCTTCACCCCGATAAAACAGTTAATCTGCCTGAAAGAGTCCGCCATAAGGCTGAAGAAGAACTCAAGCGGACAAACGAAGCCTATAATATACTCAAGAACCTTGAAAACAGCCCGGCGGATATTGCTCCCAAACTGAAGATTGACCCTCTTTTTATCAGCTTTAAAGATTTATCCCCCGGAGAAAAACAAACCGCACGGATAAGAGTAGATAATACTGGAGGTGCTTTTACCCGGTTCTGGACAGATGATTCTCCAGCGCCATGGCTTAAGGTATCGGAGGTAAAATCAACCACCGCCAATCCTCTTCCGCTGGAAATAATCCTGGAAGCTACTGCGATAAGCTCCCTGGAAATAAAAACCCGATGCAAGCTCCCAATACTCCTGGAAAACACTGGCAATAATACCCGAGACCGGGAGGAAGTGACCATCGAAATACAGCCGGCTCGTAAAAACCAGGGATTTCCGTTAAAAATATTTGGCCCGGTGCTTAAAAATCCTTTCAGTAAAGGTAAATCAACACAAACCTCCACCGAAAAAGCCTGGATGCCCTGGTTAAAAACAGCGTTGTCAGTCCTGGCTGGCTATCTTGCCGGGCTAGTAATATATAACATCAGCGCCATCGGGTTTTCCATACCACTCATAACCGGAGCGTCTGCAATATTTGCAGTTGATAAGTGGCACCGCCGGCTTACCACGCGTTTCAGACTAGTAGGTGTACTCTATAAATTGGTGCTAAACCTGGCTGTAATGACGCTGGCCGGATTGATTATCTGGGCGGGTGTTCAGATATTCCTGTTAAGTGTTCCTGCAGATTACTCCGCTTATGTTTTTATACTGATAGTCGAACTGGTAATATTTGTATATCTAGCCCGAGTTCTCTCTGAAAACAGCTGGCGCCGCCCTAAACTCGTCCCGACTTTTTTCCTGATGCTGGTTATTGCAATCGGCTTTGCATTTTTTGGAACAGAACCTCTAGCAACCTATAAAGACAGTATAGTAGAATTCTCCACCTCTCTTTATAAACAAGTAGTGAGTTGGCTCGGTCTCTAACCCCCTGTAAACTTTCTCGTTGTAAGAAAATATGTGCCCTGCTTCAACAACTTTTTACTTTAGCTAACGTTATAAATGCATACCATACTACGCAGGCAGCAGCCCTGAGGGAGAAGAGGCTATGTTATGAAAACAAAGATTTATAAAATAATTGCTCTGGTACTGGCAACTATCATCATTACAGCTGCGTTGCCCTCATGCCATAGTCAACCGGTGGCTGCAGCAGATAGCTACATGGCAATTGTGCCAGAAGTATTGCATGCAGGGCGCACCGAAGCCCTTTCATTGTCCCTCCTCTCGAAAGATACCCCGGTAACAGATGATGTTGAAGTAAACCTTCTGAAAGATGGAAAAAAGATTGTTTCCCGTTCGCAAATAATAAGCGGAAACGGCAATGTTTTGTTGGATATCCCCGGGGACACCCCTGAGGGCAATTACGAAATTCAAGTAAAGGGCACCGGTTTTAATGACAAAGCTGCAATCACTGTTATCCGTAGTAATCTGATACTCGTTGAAACTGATAAACCGATTTATAAACCTAATCAAACCATCCTGATGCGTGTGCTAACCCTGGATAGCGAACTGTTACCAGCAAGCGAAGAGGTAACTATCGAGGTGTTAGATGCAAAAGGTATCAAGCTATTTAAAAACACTGTTACCACAGATGAATGGGGAATGGCTGAAGCCGAACTTCCACTCTCTGATGAACCTAACCTTGGAGCCTGGAAAATAAAGGTGACTGGGGCAAAAACCAGTAATACTCTGGATGTACAAGTTGCAGAATATACGCTACCCAAGTATGAAATCAAGGTTGAAGTTCCAAAAGAATGGGTACTCGCCAGCGAACCAATTACCGGGAAGATCTCCGCTGAATACAGCTTTGGTAAACCAGTCACGGGAGAAGTGACCATCGAAGCTCTAAGATACGTTGGAGAATGGGAAGTATATGCCACCGTTAACAGTAGTATTGAAGGAGAGGTCGATTTCGAATTACCAGCGGTTGGTTATGTAGCTGGAACTCCAGCTTCTTCAGGGCAGGGTAATATCCAGCTCAATATACGTGTCGAGGAAAAATCTACCGGTTACCGTGAAGAAACCAGCCGGATTCTTACAGTAACCCAAACACCAATGGTTTTAAAGGTTATTCCGGAAAGCCAGGTGTTCAAGCCGGGTCTTCCTTTTAAGCTTCTGCTTGCCAGCCAAACACCGGATAGCCTCCCGGTTGATTCTAAAATTGAAGTAATTGTTAACTATTCAAACAGTGAATTCGAAAGCTTTAAATCGGAGCGCCAGGAAATAGACACCATAAATGGACTGGCTTTTATTACCATCACCCCTCCTAAAAATGCCATTGCTCTTTCCTTGGACGCCAGTGAAATATCCTTCGATTCTACAAGTATGCCAGCTAGAACCAACCTTGTACTACAGGCATCTTACTCTCCCTCAGGTAATTTCATTCACCTCGTTCAATCAAACGAGGATACTCCCTCAACCGGGGAGACAATCATATTTGATATCTACTCAACTTCCGAAGCCAGAAGTTTTTATTACGAAGTAATAGCCAGAGGGAAAGTTCTTTTTTCTGATTTTACAACCTCTCCCCACATTTCGTTCACCGCCACACCTCTCATGGCACCCTCGGCCAAATTGCTGGTATACCAGATATTACCAAATAGCGAAGTAGCTGCTGATTACCTGCCGTTTAATGTCGAAGCCAGCTACCCCAACAATATAGAAATTTCTTTAAGCAGCAGCAAAACACAACCAGGTGATGAAGTAGAGATCGTGATTAATACGGAAGGAGAGGCAAAAGTCGCAGTAGCAGCGGTTGACCGTTCGGTTTTTATCTTAGCTGAAAATCGCATGAACCTGGAACAGGTTTTTAACGAGCTGGAAAAACTGTATATGAAGCCACAGGCAGAAATTCACGAATTATCTTTCTACCCAAATGCTACTACGGTTGGCGTAGCTGATGTATTTAAAAGCGCCGGGGTAGTTGTGATGACCAATAACAAAATCCCAGAAAGTCGTTCATATGAAGCTAAAAGCGGTTCTTTTTTGGATAAAATCGGTTGGTGGTTATTTGGAAAAGGTGAATTTGGCCTTGAAAATGCTGGTGCCATACCTCCGACTGCCGCTCCGCAAATGCCAACTGGTGAACTTGCCCTGGCAGAAATAGAACGAGTGCGCCAATTCTTCCCCGAAACCTGGCTGTGGTTTGATACTATTACCACCAAAGATGGTATTGCTGCACATACAGCAACTGTACCCGACTCGATTACAACCTGGATGTTGAGAGCTGTTGCCGTTTCTAAGACAAACGGACTAGGTGTAGCTGAAGCTAGCCTGGTAACTTTTCAACCCTTCTTCTTAACCGCCGACCTGCCATATGCAGCTATCAGAGGAGAAGAGTTTCCAATAAGAGTCTCGGTTTATAACTATCTGGATACCCCCCAACAAGTACAGATAAGCCTTGCAGAAGAGGAATGGTTTGAACTGCAGGATGAAAGCATAAAGACTTTAGATATTGCCGCCAATGATATAGCCGGCGCCAGTTTCATGATCAAGCCAATCGAAACAGGCACTCAGCCCATTGAAATCTCTGCCCGATCAACTCAGGCAGCTGATGCACTTATCAAAACAATTATCATACAGCCTGAAGGAGTTGCGCGGGAAATTGTAGAGAATCTAATGCTTTCAGCTGGTTTCCACGGCATAATAGACACTTCTGTACCCGAGCTTATTATCGATGATTCCGGAAGATCTTATATTGCATTGACTACCAGTGTACTAACCCAGACAATCGACGGTCTTGAGGAATTGCTGCAAATACCGTTCGGGTGCGGTGAACAGAACATGATTGTTTTTGCCCCGGACGTCTATATTACCCGTTACCTGATTGACAGCGGCCAAATTAAACCGGAGATTATGGCAAAGGCCGAAAAACTCATGATTACCGGTTATCAGCGTCAACTCACTTACCGCCGCACCGATGGTTCTTTTTCAGCTTTTGGAATGCAGGACCAGGAAGGCAGCCTGTGGCTAACTGCTTTCGTACTCAAATGTTTTTCTCAGGCTAAAGGCCTGATATATATAGATGAAACTGTATTGAACGAAGCTGCGCAATGGGTAATATCCCATCAAAATTCGGATGGATCTTTTGATCAGGCTGGCTTTATACACCATCAGGATATGCTCGGCGGATTGAAAGGTAAAAATGCCCTTACCGCTTTTATCAGCATTGCACTGCTTGAAGCTGGAGAAAATACCGCTGCCCAGAAGGCAACCGCTTACCTGGAGAACCAGGTAAATAAAATTACCGACCCATATACGGCAGCTATCACCGCCTATGCAATAGAGTTAGCCGGATCAGCCAAAGCAAGCGATGCTTATGATGCATTAATGAGTTTTGCCCAGGAAGATGAAAATGGTTTATATTGGGGAGCTGAAACCATCGAACCTGAACCAATAACTAGCAATGATCCCGTCATGCCCGCATTTCAACCCGATGTAAATCGTAGCGCTTCTATTGAGAACACAGCTTACGCAACTCTTGCGCTTATCCAACACGGCGATGACTTCAATGCTTCTCGCGCGGCAAAATGGCTGACTTCGAAACGTAATGCTTACGGTGGTTATGGTTCCACTCAGGATACTGTAATTACCCTCCAGGCACTTACCAAATATTCTTCTGGCATTCGGTCCGATGCAGACCTGGCCATCACTCTGATTGGGATTGATGTCAATCGACAAATAAATATCAATCAATCCAATTACGATGTTTTACAGATTATTGAACTCCCCATCAATCAGCTTGTTGAAATTAATGTAACAGGCAGCGGCGATGCTATTGGGCAGTTAGTTAAACGCTTCAACGAACCAGAGGCAAGCCACGAACCAGCAGCCCAAATGTTAGCGATTGATATCGATTACGACGCCACTACAGTTGAAGTAAACGATACCATCAATATTTCTGTAACACTGGCCTTTAATCCCTTACCCAGCCTTGAAGTATCGGAGGCTGGGATGATTATCGCTGATATCTCGATCCCGACAGGCTTTGAAGCCATAACTGATTCCCTCCAAACAATTGTAAGTAACATGGACAACATCAAGCGATATGAAATTGCCGGTCGTAAGGTCATATTTTATATAGAAAATATGAAACCAGGAGAAATAATAGACTTCAACTTCCAGGTAAAAGCGCTATACCCGGTGAAGGCCATGGGGGTTGTTTCGACAGCATATTCATATTACAAACCTGATATTCGCGGCGAATCCCTTGGTGAATCTGTAACCATTAGTTAAGTATTCATACTACAGCTCCTTCCTTGTGCTAACCTGCCCAGGGGCTGTGGTATGCTATACTCAAACAGTGTTCGTTCACCAGATTACGGGAGGAAAAAACATTGGCATCTAAGTTGCTTTCCAAATCAAAATACCTTGCCGGGCTTCGTTGTCCGTTGCTGCTCTGGGCCTACATTCATAAACCATCCAGTTTTCCAGAGGTTAGCCAAACCACCCAGCATCGATTTGATGAAGGCAATCTGGTTGGGCGCTTTGCCAAACGCCTTTTCCCCAGAGGAATCGATATCCCGGTAGATAACTTTATGGGTAATATTCGGCAGACAGAGAAATTGCTTAACATACGCAAGCCTCTTTTTGAAGCAGGAATACTTTGTGGACGCTTATATTCCAGGGCAGATATCCTCAATCCAGCAGAAAACAATACCTGGGATATTTACGAAGTAAAAAGTTCAACAGGCACAAAGGAGACACACTTTCATGATGTCGCATTTCAAAAGCGCGTATATCAGCAATCAGGAATCAACATCGGCCGCTGTTTCCTTATCTATATTGATACGAATTATGTAAAATATGGCGAGGTCGACCCGATGGACCTTTTTGCCATAGAGGACATCTCAAGCGCGGTCGAAGATGCGAGCATCGGAATGGAAGACCGCATTAGAAACATGCTTTCTATTATGGATAGCCAAAATAGCCCTGACGGTATCATCGGCGATTACTGCCTTTCGCCATATACATGTGATCTCAAACCAGTTTGCTGGGAATCCTTACCGGAAAATCCTATTTTTGAATTGAATGGGAATCAAGCAAAGAATTTTTTACTATATGAACAGGGAATACGCACTATCAATGATATACCGAGCAAAATCAGCCTTACCCGCACGCAAGCAATCCAAAAGGAATGTATTACAACAGGAAAATTCCATATAGACAAGGGCGAAATATGCAGCTTTCTGGAAAAGCTTGAGTACCCCAGATATTATCTAGAGATTAAAACCATAAATCCAGCTATCCCGATCTACGATGGCACCCGCCCATATCAACACGTACCGTTTCAATTTTCTCTCCAAATTGCGGAGCAACCAAACGCACTGCCAGTTCACCATTCCTTTCTTGCGAATAGCACCAGCGATCCCCGTCTCCAGTTTGCTGAAAAGCTAAGCCAGTTACTTGAGCCGCATGGCAGCGTAATAGTGTGTGACTATCAGTTTAAGGCAAGAGTCTTACAGGACTTGTCACTAGCTTTCCCCCGGTACCAAAAATGGTCTGAGGGTATAATTGCCAGACTAATAGACCTGCTCTCACCTTTTGACGATTTTCATTATTATCATCCATCCCAGAAAGATGTGGTGTCACTCGAAAAAGTACTGCCAGCCATTACCAGCTTGGATTATGAGACTAATTCCATAGCCAGTGAGAGTCTGGCGGGTACTAATTTTATGGATTTATCCAAGGAAAATATTCCTGTCGATGAGGTAGCTTCCATTCGGAATAACTTACTTACCCGGTGTAACCAGGAAACACGTGCGATGGTTGAAATTGTTAAAAAATTGACAGAACTCTGCATTGTAGAATAGTAGACTGCTA
>Ga0265293_10010158_pt1 | contig 13239 bp, 10 predicted proteins | sample Munlanlewell138R_FD_192505 | JGI IMG/M metagenome (GOLD analysis project Ga0265293, IMG submission 192505) | Leachate microbial communities from a municipal landfill in Southern Ontario, Canada - Leachate well 138R | ecosystem: Engineered > Solid waste > Landfill > Unclassified | place: Canada... | reverse complement strand
GATAGACACACGGCAGCCGGTTTTCGCGCGCGATCTCCTGCGCGCGCAGGTGTTTCTTGACGGTGAGCGGGAAGTAGGTGCCGCCCTTGACCGTGGCGTCGTTGCAGACGATGACGCATTCGACGCCCGAGACGCGGCCGATGCCGGTGATCACGCCGGCGCCGGGTGCTTCATCGTCGTACAGGCCGAAGGCGGCCAGCGGTGACAGTTCGAGGAAAGGCGTTCCGGGATCGAGCAGCGTCTGCACGCGCTCGCGCGGCAGCAGCTTGCCGCGGGCGAGATGCTTCGCGCGCGCCGCCTCGCTGCCGCCGAGCGCGGCCTGCGCGATCTTCGCATTCAGGTCGTCGACGAGCGCGCGCATCGCCTCGGCGTTGGCCTGGAACTGCGCGTCGCGCGGGTTGAGTCGGCTTTCGATCCGGTTCAAGGGTTCCTCCGTTGAGGTGCCTGCCGTCATTGAACCATGCGCCGGGTGTTGCCGGGTCTGCGTTGCTGGGCATGAGTCATGTCTGTGGGGGAGTCGAACGAATGTCGTACATCGGCAGTGGGGAGCCGTCGGCGCGCGCAAACGCACGAGCCATACGGCTCGGACGCGCCGATGCGCAGCCCCCGCTGCGCGGGGGTTCGCTGTGATGCTCGCCTCGCCGGCTGGCGCCGCGTAACTCGCTGCGCGTGCCCTGCACGCTCCGCTCGAACATACGCGGCGAGAGTGAAGACGACGCGCGCTGCGCGCGCACGCCGGCGCTGCTGCGCTTCTCGCCTGCGCAAAGGCGCGCCCGAGCCGTATGGCCCGTCCCTAGCGTCGCATGGTCGAGGTGATGTTGAAAGTTCCGCCCGTGCCGCGACTGATCACCACGGCCTGCAACGAAAACGTGGCATACCGGTCCTTCGAGTGGACCGTCAAATTGCCCTTGTAGGTCTGATTGAGCCCGATGTAATGGCAATTCTGCAAAGTAACGTCGAGCTTCACGCTCGTCGCGATAACTCCTGGCGCAGCGATTCCAAGCATGCGGCATCCATTCTCCGTGCTGGCGCCGATGACTTTTCCTCGCGGATCAATGGCGATGGTGAGATTCGTGACGACATGTGCGGCGGGATCCGACACGGCCTGGATGAAGGCCTGATATTGCGCCTGACCGCGCCATTCACCGTATGGTGATGTGTAGTTCTGCGCGGACGCACTTGATGTGGCGAGGATAGCGACGAGAACGAGATATCGCATGGCTTTCAGTTGCGGTGGGCTGCGGCCTTGGGTCGCCTGCGGACCTCGGCCCGTGTTGTGATTCGAATCTCGAATGTGCATTTCGAGGCTACCCATGCCTGCAATCCTCCGGCCCGCTTCATGACATCGCGGGCTGCGGGTACTTCGTCGTATATCCGCTGGCCGATACGCGACAGCGGAATCCACTCAGTGCTGCAAATGCGATGCAATGCAACCTCGGCTTGCTGATCAGTCCCGGGCACTTGATCTGTCACGAGATGCAGCGTGGGAAGGTCGATGGATGCGTCGGACTTCGGGCTGGGCCTGGATTGGACATCGTGCTTTGACGGCACGATGTCGGGCGCGACCAGTTGACCAAAGAGCAGCGTTTGCACGCGGTGGCTCAGCTCTTCGGCCCGTATGAACGCTGCGTCCAACTCGTCACTGACAGAACGGCAAATCGAAAGATCGTGAAACCAGGACTGGCCGAGATGGTGCACCAGATGGTCACGATCTTCCTTCACGCGACGTTCGTTCTCCGCAGTTTCGACCGACGACAGCAATTGGCCTTCAGTATCAGGCTGGGCGGCCAGCGCTTCGGACAGGAGCTGGAGCAGGGTTCCCAGTGTCCCGGAGGCGATGGCTCGTTTCCGCTTGTTGAGGGCGGCTCCCGTGAGTGCCACTCCGGACTTGTGTTGTAACGCATTCGGAAGAAACAGTTTGAGCTCGTGCTCGATCTGCTGATACCGGAGCAGATTCCGACTCATGCGTAACATCACTGCGCGGATCGATTCCCGATGACCGGGCGTGTCGGATTCGGCCTCATGGATGGTGACAGGCAACGAACTCATGCGGTACGCATCGGCATGGTGGTGCGACAACGGGGGAACGATGGGCACCCCCAGAAGGGCTTGCCGCTCGAGCGACCTGTGCGCGCAACCAGCTTTCGCCCGCAGTTCACGCAGGTCGGCTTCCAGAACTCGCCTTCAGTAGCTACCGCCAGCAGTGCTGCCTGATCCTCTTGCGGGCGCTTGTCGATCAACTGCAGGATTCCTTCGATGTCGAGCAGGTGGATGCCGTTCTGCCGGGCGAATTCGATGGCGTCAGGCGTGAATGTCGAGGTCGTTGCGAAATGCCCGCGTGTCATTGCGTGTGATGCCATGACGCCTTTCAATTCCCGCACTTTGTCGACACCGATCCGCTTGCCGACCCAGTGTTTGCACTGCACGATGCTTACCGGGCTCCTGGTGTCGGATCGGGCGTATAGCCAGACATCGACACCACCGTCGGCGCCGTGAGATTGAGAGCGTGTCTCGAAACCCGCTTTCGCGAACAGCATCTCGATGACCGCTTCGAAACGTCGCCACTCGATCCGTTCGAACACGTCCCGGCCCCAGCGCGTCGGCGCGGTGGGTATCGCACGTTCCCCGATGCCTGCGTTGTCTTCACGGACATCCGGGTTCGCAGCGGTCGCTGCCTGTTGGGTGGACAGCATCGAGCCGGCGGCTTGTTTTACGCCCTGTTTCGTTTCGCGGCTCAGTCCCCTGGCAGTCGGGAACCTCCACTGAACGAGCAGCAGCCCCGTACCAGCGATGAGCAGAATCCATCCGAGTGGCTGCAGGACCGTCAGCGTCCGGTCGAGCATCGAGCTCCCGGGGATTACTGGCAGAAGCGTCAACAGCGCACCACCGGCCAGTAGCTCAACCGCACCGGTATTTCGGCGCTGTACGGCACGCCTGTGACTGGAATGTCGTCGAGCCATATGGGGGGGTTCGTTGCAGCACTGTTTCGCGAATGTGCTGCTTCATCATTTCGTTGGCGTTGCGCCCACGTCGTCGAAGAATGGGTGTCTGGAAAACAGCAGCCGGTATGAATCCTGGCATTGACCTCGCTCGAGTGGCTCGCTACCACGAGCGTAGGGACACAGGTGCGCCCGGCACATTCGCAGACCGCCAGGCGGTTCGGAACGGGCGACTGCTGGTCGTCGTGATGGTCTACCGCCGCTTTATGCCAACCGGGCGCGGAGACGGTTGACAACTTCCTCGCCGGAAAGCCAGGTCGCTTGACCGGATTCGATGGTGGCTTCCCTGCGATCGATCTCGGTCGCCCACTCCTGCTCCCAGGCGGAATCAAAGGGCTCGGCATCGAAGCTGGCCAGCAGTCTGTCCAGAAGCTGAGAACGCTCGTCAGGCGGCAAAGCGAGCACCTCGGCTGCCAGGACTTCCATTGGAATCGTCATGGGGTACCTCTGGAGCACTGCAGTGACAGGGATGATAGCGCCGCGCGCATGCCGCGCGGTTTCCCGGGAGCTGATCGGGATCGTGGAGGAAACGATTGCCCGGTGTGGCGCTGAAGGACGGCCGTTACCCGCGCCGACTTCGGTTGCTTTGCCGCCTGCCGTTTGTCACAGGATCGGAACCCGGATATATTCTGACCTGTCAGGTCAGGCTGACAGAGCTTTGCAAGATATGACCATGAAAAGCTGGCAGATGCAGACCGCCAAGGCGCGGTTTTCGGAGCTGGTCAAACACGCGGCGCAGAAAGGACCGCAGGACATCACACTGCACGGACGGTCGGTGGCGGTGGTGATGTCGCGTGAACTGTTCGATCGCTTGTCCGGCAACGAGCAGTCGCTCGTGGATTTCATGCGCGCGTCGCCGCTTTCCGGGCGTGACGAAATCATCTTCGAGCGGGATCGCAGCCTGCCGCGCGAAATCACGTTTTGAGCTACCTCATCGATACCAACGTCCTGTCCGAACTGCGTAACCGCAAGGCTGATGTCAGGGTCGTGAGGTGGATACAGGCGCGTCCGCGCCAGTCGTTATACCTGTCCGTCCTGAGTCTTGGCGAGATCCGGAAGGGCATCGAAGGGGTTGCTGATCCTGCGTTTCGCCAGACGCTGACGGACTGGTTGAAGGTGGATTTGCCCAACTGGTTTCTCGGCAGGTTGCTGGACATAGATGCAAAAGTCGCTGACCGCTGGGGTCGGGTACAGGCTGGTGCGGGGCGTACGCTGCCGGTGATCGATGGCCTGCTGGCGGCCACGGCTCTCGAGCATGATCTGGCGCTGGTCACACGGAACACGAGAGACTTCACTGGCCTTGGCGTACGGCTGATCGACCCGTGGAGTGACGGGTAGCCGGTTCCGCAGCCTCGCTGTCCTCGCCGCCCTGGAACACGCGCCGCATGACGAAATCGGCGCTCACCGTTTCGCCGCTGAGCAGCATCGCGGCGAGTTCGCCGCCGAGGATCTGGGGGGCGATGACGAGGTCCGGCTGCACGAGTTTCACGCGGCTCAGATGGCGCGCATCGTTGACCGCGGCCACGGTGCGCACACCGGTGCCCAGGTCGCGCACGGCGAGGACGACGAATGCGTTCTCCGAATCGTCCTCGAGCATGGCCAGCACCGCCTGCGCCCTGTCGGCGCCGGCCTGGCGCAGTACATCGCCATCACTGGGCTCGCCGATCACCCGGTCGACGCCGTTCGGCAGGCCGGACTCCGGCTCCTGCGGCAGCAGCCGCGTCACCGGGTGCCCGCGGCGTTCGAGTTCGCGCCAGGTGTTCTGCGCCAGCGGCGTGTTGCCGATGACGACGAAGTGGTTTTCGCGTTGCATCCGTGTGCTCTTTCCGTCGACGATTCGTTGCAGGCTGCGGGTCACCAGGGGCGCGATCACCGCAGTGAGAGACGTCGCAAACACCGCGATGCCCAGCACGATGATCGACACCGTGAACAGTTTTGCTTCGGCCGTCTGTGGTGTGATGTCACCGTATCCGACCGTGCTCATGGTAACCATGGCGTAGTAGAGCGCGGTGACGAGATCAACAATTTTCGGCTGGAAGTCGGCGCCGAGGTAGAAGGAGCCGAAGGTCGCATAGATCAGCAGCATCACCACCGAGGTGAGCGCGAACAGGGTTGCGGCGGTGACACTCGTTTGATCGAACGTACGCCACGCGACCATCAGCAGCACAAGAATCAGCACGAAGTAACCGAGCAGCAGGCGTGCATGCGCATGTCCGCCGAAGAACATGCTTGCCGCAGCAGTGGCCGCGAGCAGCATGGCGATCGTCCAGGCCAGCCGGGAACGAAACAGCAGTCCGAGTGCCATGACCTGCATGCCAAGCCCGAGCAGGAGCGGCGGCAGCAGCGCCGGATGCAGGCCTTCCCCGCCTCGCAGCAGTGCCTCGACGAGGTCGGTCCAGGCATCGCCGAGGTCGGATCGCAGTAGCCAGAACCCGCCGAAGCCAAGCAACAATGCCAGCGGAACATGCGGAAACCAGTGCCGGGCACCGGTCCGTGCGTGCAACCGGCGGATCCGGTTTCGAATGAACAGGATTGGCGCCGGGCGCTGCCCGGCAGGCAGGCCGAAACTCATCGCCCGTGCCCTGCCGACATGGTGAAAGCGTCGTTAGCCGGATAACTGCGTCCGGTTGTCCGGACACGGAACGGGATCAGGGGTCTGTCGGTCACATCATCTCCGGTGCACATCCTGCGAATTATGTGCGTACGCATGCCTCCCGAACAGGTTGCGGGACAGAGCGATTGCCGGAGGGGTCTTTGTGCACCGTTGACGTGAGCCGTTTGCGCCGCGCGTGCCGGTGCGCAGCCCCCGCTGCGCGGGGGTTCGCTGCGATGCTCGCGCCGCCGGCTGGCGCCGCGTAACTCGCTTCGCCTGCTACGCAGGCTCCGCTCAAACATACGCGGCGAGTTTGAGGGACGACGCATGCTGCGCACGCGCGCCGGCTCTGCTGCGCTTCTCGCCTGCGCAAAGGCACGCACGGCGCAAACGGCTCACGCCTCTGCGCGAAGCACCATGCGGCTCGAGCTGGTGGCACTGACGCCTGGCTTGTCGGGCTCGGGGTGCGGTTGATCGCTCTCTGGAACGTCCGAGAGGCGGTCAACGGCGGTTATCCTTGCCGGTCCGCGGCCATCCGCCAGTCGGCGCTGATCAGGGCGGACCACAAGCGCGAGCCATGACGAATCCGGAAATCCATCGATGCCCCTGACCCTGCCCCAACTGGAGCGCCACCTCTTCAAGGCCGCCGACATCCTGCGCGGCAAGATGGACGCCTCGGAGTTCAAGGAATACATCTTCGGGATGCTGTTCCTCAAGCGCTGCTCCGATGTCTTCGAGCAGCGCCGCGAGGAGGTGATCCGCCTGGAAATGGAGGGCGGCAAGACCGAGGTCGAGGCGCGACAGTCCGCCGAGAACGCGCGCTGGTACCGGAAGGAGGGCTCCTTCTGGGTGCCGCCGCAGTCGCGCTACCAGACCCTCGTGAACGACGCGCATCAGAACGTCGGCGACTGGCTGAACAAGGCGCTCACCGGCATCGAGACCGCCAACACCAGCCTGTACGACGTGCTCGAGCACATCGACTTCACGCGCAAGGTTGGCCAGAGCAGGATTCCCGATATCAGGCTGCGGCAACTCATCACGCACTTTGGCATCCACCGCCTGCGCAACGAGGATTTCGAGTTCCCGGACCTGCTCGGCGCTGCCTACGAATACCTGATCGGCGAGTTCGCCGACTCGGCCGGCAAGAAGGGCGGCGAGTTCTACACGCCGCGCTCGGTGGTGCAGATGATGGTTCGGCTCGTCAAGCCCGCGCTGGCCCACGACATCTACGACCCCTGCTGCGGCTCCGGCGGCATGCTGATCGCGGCCAGGGAGTACATCGACGAGCACGGCGAAGACGGCCGCAAGGCCAACCTCTTCGGCCAGGAGCTCAACGGCACCGTGTGGTCCATCGCCAAGATGAACATGCTGCTGCACGGCATCAGCACTGCCAACCTGCAGAACGACGATACGCTGGCCGACCCGCAGCACGTGGAGGGCGGCGAGCTGATGCGCTTCGACCGCGTGCTCACCAACCCGCCCTTCTCGATTCACTGGGGCAACACCGAGAAGAACGCCGACGGCACGCCCGCCTGGGCGCCGAAGTTCCCCGAGCGCTTCCGCTTCGGCCAGGTGCCGCTGGGCGCCAAGAAGGCCGACCTGATGTTCCTGCAGCACATGCTGGCTGTCACCCGTGACGGTGGCATGATCGCCACCGTGATGCCGCACGGTGTGCTGTTTCGTGGCGGCGAGGAGCGGAGCATCCGCGCCGGCATCATCGACGCCGATCTGCTCGAAGCGGTGATCGGCCTTGCGCCCAATCTGTTCTACGGCACCGGCATCCCGGCCTGCATCCTGGTGCTGCGCCAGCAGGTGGCCAGGGGCGCGCAGCGCGTCAGCGGTAAGCCCGCCGCGCGTCAGGGCAAGGTGCTGTTCATCAACGCCGACCGTGAGTTCTTCGAAGGCCGGGCGCAGAGCCATCTGCTGCCCGAGCACATCGAGAAGATCGTCACCATCTTCGACGAGTTCCGCGCCGTTCCCGGCTTCTCGGCCATCGTGGACAACGCCACGCTGAAGGCGAGCGACTGTAACCTCAACATCCGCCGCTACGCCGACAACGCCCCGCCGCCCGAGCCGCACGATGTGCGCGCCCATCTGGTGGGCGGCGTGCCCAGGGCGGAAGTGGCCGACAAGGCGGCGCTGTTCCGGGCTCATGGGCTGGATCCGCTCGACCTGTTTGTCGAACGCGACGCGAAGTACTACGACTTCAGGCCCGCGCTATCGAAGCGCCAGGACCTCAAGCCCGCCATCGAAGGCAATGCCGGTCTGGTAGCCAGGGAGGCCGCCATCCGCACGGCCTTCGAGCACTGGTGGCAGGCGCACAGTGCGCGCATCACCGCGCTGGCCGGCCAGGCGCAGAACGGCAGCGATAGCGCTGTCAGCCTGGTCGCATTGCGCTCCGACCTGCTGGCCAGTTTCAGCACCTCGCTGGAGGCCGTCGGCCTGCTCGACCGCTTCCAGGTTCGCGGCATCATTGCCGGCTTCTGGACCCAGACGAAATACGACTTCCTCACCCTGATCGCGCGCGGCGCCAGGGGCGTGATGGATGCCTGGCGCACCAGCATCGTCACGGCACTGGAGGACAAGGCCAGCAAGGAGAGCCCGCTGGAGCACAAGCTGGTCAGGTTCCTGATGAGCAACTTCGTCGAGGCCATCGAGGAACTGGAGGCGAAGAAGGCCGAACTGGACAGCCAGATCAAGGCCGCCAGCCCGAAGGACGCCAACGCCGGGGAAGGCGAGGACGCCGAAGCCGTGGACGAGGATGCCGGCGACGAGAACGCGGTGGACGAAGCCCAGCTCAAGGTCTGGAAGAAGGAGCTCGCCGCCGTGAAGAAACAGCTCAAGGCCAGGAAGGAGAGCTTCGCCGCGCGCATCGATGCCGCCGTCGATGAACTGACGCCCGAGGCTGCCGACGACCTGCTGCTGACCATCCTGCACGACGACATGAGCGCCATCGTCGAGCGCTATATCGCCGCCCAGCGCAAGCAGATCGTCACTGCGTTCGAGAACTGGTGGGACAAGTACCGGGTGACGCTGACGGAGATCGAGGGCAGGCGCGATGAGGCGGCGAAGGCGTTGTGGGGGTTCTTGGAGGGCTTGGGGTATGTCTGATCATGAAGCTCCCCCCTGCTGCGCATTGTCGACAGTGGTGTCGCCTGTTGACTTAAAGATCACAGTTCGAAAGGATCCAACAAGGCCCTACGTCGGTCTTGAAAATATCCTGTCTCGCGGCACGCATTTGGTGGGATGGTCACTCGCGAGCTCATCAATCAGCACCAACTCAGTCTTTGAGGCTGGCGACGTCCTCTTCGGCAAGCTTCGACCGAACCTGCGCAAGTGCGTTATTGCACCCTTTGACGGCTATTGCTCGACTGACATCTTGGTCTTGCGGCCGAACATCGATATCGATCCAAGTTTCGCGGGCAAGGTACTGCGTACGGAGCGAGTCGGCGCTGCGGCTGAAATGACGGCGGTCGGTACGAAGATGCCGCGAACCTCGTGGAAGCACTTGAGCGAGCTGAAGGTCTTCTGTCCAGTCCGCCCAGAGCAGTCAAAGATCGCGCACGTCCTCGACACGCTCGACACCGTCATCCACGAAACCGAGGCGATCATCGCCAAGCTCAAGGCCGTCAAGCAGGGTCTACTACACGATCTGCTGACGCGCGGCATCGACGCCAACGGTGAACTTCGTCCGCCCCAGGCCGAGGTGCCGCGTCTCTACAAGGAGTCGCCGCTAGGGTGGATTCCGAAGGAGTGGGCATACAAGACGTTCGGTGCTCTCTGTGAGTCGAGCGCCTTCGGGCCACGCTTTCCGTCCGATGCCTACGATGAGCGCGGGCCGATAGCGGCGCTTCGTACGACCGACATGGACGGCGAGGGAAACATATCGCTTGCGACCATGCCTCGTGCGGCCATCTCGCCCGCGGTCCTTGCTGATCACCTATTGCGAGCCGGCGACATCGTTATCTCTCGAAGCGGAACCTGCGGAGTAACCGGCGTCTTCGCGTGGCACGATATCCCGGTCGTACCTGGGGCGTTCTTGATCCGCTTTCGCATGCATGACGTTCACTTTAGCCGCTTCTATCGTCGGTACTTTAATTCCGTGAAAGGCCGCCCGTATCTGGAACGACTTGCAGTCGGTGGTGTACAGAAGAACATCAAAGGTAGTGATGTGCTCTCCCTCCTCGTTCCGACACCCTCGACAGCAGAAGCAGTGGCAATCGCTGAGCGCATCGAAGCCATTGAGGCTCACACTGAGGCGAATCAGCAATTGTTGAACAAGCTGGAGCTCCAAAAGGCCGGCCTCATGGACGACCTCCTCACCGGCCGCGTCCGCGTCACGCCGCTGCTGGAATCCGCCGCTTCATGAGCCAGACCCTGCCGCCCGCCGAATCGCTGACGGTCGAGTTCAAGAGCGACCGCAAGCGTCTGTCGGACAACGAACTGGTCGAGGCGCTGGTATGCCTGGCCAATGCCGAGGGCGGCGAGCTGTGGCTGGGTGCGGAGGACGACGGCACGCCGACCGGACTGCATGCCGAACATCGGCAGCTTGCTGGCCTGCCCGGCATGGTGGCCGCACGCACCTCACCTGCGCTGGCGGTACGGGTCGATGCGCTCGACATCGATGGGGTGCCGGTGGCGCGCATCGTCGTGCCCAAGGCCCGTACCGTGGTGGCCACGAACGGTGGCGTCTACCTGCGCCGGCGCATCCGCCACGATGGCCAGCCCGAGTGCGTGCCGATGCTGCCGCACGAGCGCGAGAGTCGTCTGGGTGATCTGGGCCTGGTTGATGCCTCTGCATTGGCGGTCAGCGGCGCGCGCCTGTCCGACTTCGACCCGCTGGAGCGCGAGCGGCTGCGCCAGGCGGTGCAGAAATACGGCGGGGACCGCGTGCTGCTGGAGCTGGACGACGAGGCCGTGGACGGCGCACTGGGCTTTACCACGCGCCAGAGCGAAGGCCAGCGCGTGCCCACGCTCTGCGGCCTGCTCGTGATCGGCCGCACCGAGGCGCTGCGCCGGCTCGTGCCGACGCACGAGTTTGCCTTTCAGGTGCTGGCCGAGCAGGCAGTGCGCTTCAACGAGTTCCGCAATCTGCCGCTGCTGCATGCCATCGAATGGCTGGAGACGAATTTCCGCCCCTACAACCCGGAAGAGGAACTGCAGGTCGGGCTCTTCCGCGTGCCGGTGCCCAGGGTGGACCTGGGGGCCTACCGCGAGGCAGTGGCCAATGCGTTGATCCACCGCGATTACCACCGCATGGGCGCGGTGCACGTGCGGCTGGAAAACGAGGCGCTGGTGGTGAGCAACCCCGGCGGGCTGGTCGACGGCGTGACGCTGGCCAATCTGCTGACCACCGAACCGCGCCCGCGCAACCGCACGCTGGCCGATGCCCTCAAGCGTATCGGCATCGTCGAGCGTTCGGGACGCGGCGTGGACAAGATCTATCGCGGCCTGCTCAGGTTCGGACGGCCTGCGCCGGATTACTCGCGCACCGATGCGTATGGTGTGGTGGTACGGTTGGCCACCGATGCGGCCGATCTGGACTTTGCGCGGCTGGTGATCGAATGCGAGCGCGATGGCACGGCAGAACTGCCCATCGACAGCCTGATTGCGCTGGCGGCGATCCGTGAACTCAAGCGGGTCGGCGCCGACGAGCTTGCGGCGCGCATCCAGCGCGATGCGGCAAGCGCCAAGCGCACGCTCGAAACCCTGGTGGAAGCGGGCCTCGTCGAAGCACACGGCAGCACCCGCAGTCGCAGCTACACGTTGTCCGCATCGGTGTATCAGCACCGGGGCGACAAGGCCGCCTACACCCGTCAGGCCGGCTTTACGCCGATCCAGAACGAGCAGATGGTGCTGAACTATGTGCGCCAGCATGGTCAGATCCGGCGCGCGGAGGTCATGGAGCTGTGCCGGCTGAGTGAGGGGCAGGCCAAGGATCTGCTCAAACGGATGCTGGCTGCCTCACTGCTCGAGTTGCATGGAGCCGGCCGTGGTGCCTTCTACCGGGCAGGAGTGCGGTGACCGAAATGGATGGAAACGGATGGAATCGGATGAAGACCATCCGATTCCATCCATAAAGGAGGTCGGATGGGCCGCGAACTCGAAGACGTCGAGAAGCCCTTCGTTGCGCAACTGCAGGCGCTGGGCTGGACCCATGTCGAGGGTAGCCTGGATGACCCGGCTGCGACCGCCCGTGCGAACTTTGCCGAAGTGATCCAGGAAGGCGTGCTGCGCGAACGCCTGCGTGCCCTGAACCCCGGCCCTGACGGCCAGCCGTGGCTGGACGACGCGCGTATCTCCGAGGCGGTCGGGGCCATCACCCGCCCTGGCACCCACAGGCTGATCGAGGCCAACCAGAAGACCACCGGGCTCCTGATCCGCGGCCTGACCGTCGAAGGCCTGCCCGGCTGGGACGGCGGGCGCGGCCAGACCATCCGCTACATCGACTGGAACGCGCCGGCCAACAACCGCTTCACCGTCGTCAACCAGTATCGCGTCGATTGTCCGCCCGGCTTCGACAGCGCCAAAGCCTTCATCGTGCCCGACCTGGTGCTGCTGGTGAACGGCATCCCGCTGGTGGTGGTGGAGTGCAAGAGCCCGTCCATCCCCGAGCCGCTGGCCGGGGCGGTGGACCAGCTCCGCCGCTACAGCAACCAGCGCAGGGCAGCGTACGAAGTCGATGACAACGAGGGCAACGAGGCACTGTTCGCCAGCAACCAGCTGCTGGTGGCCACCTGTGGCGACTTTGCCCGGGTGGGCTGCGTGGGCGCGGGCTTCGAGCACTTTGCCGCGTGGAAGACGGTGGTCGACCCGATGGGTGCCGGCAGCGAGATCGAGGTGGCGCGGGCGCTGGGCAAGGCCGTTCTGTCGGAGCAGGAACGGCTGATCGCCGGCCTGCTGCGCCCTTCGCACCTGCTGGATGTGATGCAGCACTTCCTGCTCTTCATGCCGGTGGGCGGCCAGATGATCAAGTCGGTGTGCCGCTACCAGCAGTACCGGGCGGTGAACCGCGCCATCGCCCGCCTCAAGACCGGCCGGACGCGACTGGAAGCCCTGAAGAACGGCGGCGAACACGATCAGCGCGGCGGCATCATCTGGCACACCCAGGGCTCGGGCAAGAGCCTGACGATGGTGTTCCTGGTGCGCAAGATGCGCGCCGACGCGCAACTGCGGCGCTTCAAGGTCATCGTCGTTACTGACCGCAAGGACCTGCAGAACCAGCTCTCGGTGACCGCCACGCTCACCGGCGAGGTGGTCGAGGTGGCGGACAGCACCGACGGCCTTCGACGGCTTGTCCGGCGCAAGGGGCCGGGGCTGGTCTTCGCCACCATCCAGAAGTACCGTGATCCGGAAGCTGCGGATGACACCACGGCGAGTGCCCGTCCCCTGCCGAAAGCCGCGGAGCCAAATCCCCGGTACAGGGTTCACCTGGCTGCCAACAATCGGTTCGAGGTGCTGAACGAGGACGACGGCATCCTCGTGCTGGTGGACGAAGCGCATCGCACCCAGGCCGGCGACCTGCACGCCAACCTGCTGGCCGGGCTTCCCAACTGCGCGCGCATCGGCTTCACCGGCACGCCGATCATCATGGGTGAAAAGAAGCGCACCCACGAGATTTTCGGCGAGTTCATCGACCGCTACACG
>Ga0265293_10010156_pt1 | contig 13241 bp, 13 predicted proteins | sample Munlanlewell138R_FD_192505 | JGI IMG/M metagenome (GOLD analysis project Ga0265293, IMG submission 192505) | Leachate microbial communities from a municipal landfill in Southern Ontario, Canada - Leachate well 138R | ecosystem: Engineered > Solid waste > Landfill > Unclassified | place: Canada... | reverse complement strand
TATGCTTTCTCCTGAAATACAAGAAAAGATTGTATGTAATCTTGAAATTAGAGAAACATTTAAAATTACTAAGGTTGGTACTATTGCTGGATGTATGTGTTTAGATGGAAAAATCAATAGAAATACCAAGGTTAGGATTATTCGTGATGGAATAGTAGTATATACTGGCAAACTTGCGTCTTTAAAACGTTTTAAAGACGAAGTTAAGGAAGTTGTATCAGGTCAGGATTGTGGATTGAATATTGAGAACTTTAATGATATTAAAGTAGGTGATATTGTTGAGGGATATGATGAAGTAGAAGTAAAAAGAACATTAAAATAAAAGGTTGCCTCTGTAGTTCAACGGATAGAATAAAAGTTTCCTAAACTTTAGATATGGGTTCGATTCCCGTCGGAGGTACTTAGTTTAGATATAAAATTATAAACATAAAATATGAATCGTACAGACTCCAATAACGAATTTAATTTAAAGGGCACTATAAATTTTATCATAAAACACAAGCTAATTCTAATAATAACATTCTTTGTAACTACAATTACAATTGGTTTGTTATCTACGTTTTTACCTAACTATTACAAGGCTCAAGTTGCTTTAATGCCTGCTGATTCTAATGCCATTTCAAAAGCTGTTTTATCTCAAATGGATAATTTTGATGCTTTGGCATACGGAAAAGAAAATGATGCTGAATATGTTTTAGAACTATTAAATTCAAGTACACTTATTTGGAAGACAGCTGAGAAATTTAACCTTGCAGAACATTACGGTATTAAAGATATTGGTCAAGCAAAAAGTGATAAGTTAAATCAAAGAATTGTTTCAAATATTAAGTTTAAAAGAACAGAAAATCTCGGAGTTAAAATTACTGTTTGGGATCAAGATCCAAAATATGCTGCAGATATTGCTAATTTTATGGCTCATGAAGTTCAGAATATTAGAAATGAAATTAAAAAGGTGAAAATGGATTCATTAGCATCAAGTCTGAAAATTTCAAGAGATAGAATGAAATTTGAAATTGCAGAGATTAAGGATAGTTTAGCATTCTTATCAAAACAATCAAAAATTTTCAATCCTGACATGATGTCAGATAGGTTAAGTCAAGAACTTGCAAAACAAATTGCATCTGGAAATAATGCTGCTATTGTTAGATTAGAAAATAAATTGTCAGTATTAGGAGAACAAGGTTCTCAAATTGTAGTTTTAAGAGACAGACTTAAAAACAAAATAGAAAGTTTGAGGATTTGGGAAGAAAAATTAGAACAGGTTAGGGTAGATGCTGAAAGCAATGCTCCAACCGATTTTATTATAGATATTGCTTATCCAGCGGATTTGAAAGACAAACCAAAACGTTCAATTATCGCGCTTATTGGAGGTATTTCATGTACATTCTTAGCTATTTTTGTATTGATTTTAAGAGACAGGACTAAAGCTGTTAAGGCTCAAAATGAAATTAATTAATCAAATATTTAATTTCTTAAGTGTATTTTTACATCCCATTAATAGAGCTTGGAAAAAGATAAATGAGAGTACTCAAACCTATTTAATTATCTTTGTTTTATGTTCTCTTTTTATTGGGTTCGGATATTCGTATATAGATTATGAATACTATAATTACGGATTTATTCCACTTCTCTTTTTAGGAGTATTATTATTCTATTATCAACTCGATAAAGTACTTTACTTAGTTGCTTTTTTAACTCCTTTTTCAATAAATACATTAATAAGTGAGTCGACCTCAATAAGTATACTTACAGAACCATTCTTAATTGTATTTACTATTCTTTATCTTATAAAATTCTTTTTAGATGGGAATTATAATACAAAGATTTTAAAACATCCGATATCAATATCTATATATTTTTACATGATATGGATGATAATTACATCATTTACTAGTACTCATCAATTAGTTTCTTTTAAATATGTATTTTCTAAGATAGTATATATTATACCTTATTTCATAGCCATAATACCGATTTTTAAAGATGTAAAAAAAATAAAAACCTTTTATATCTTATACTCAATATCTCTTGCAATAATTGTAATAATTTCAAGTTTAAAATTTGCTCTAAGAGGATTTGAATTCCAATATTCCTTTTATATAATGCAACCATTCTATAATGACCACACTGCTTATGGAGCAATATTAGCATTATTTATTCCTCTTTCTCTTTACTTTATTATTAGTAAAGAAATATCAAAACCTCAAAAGTTATTTTTTTTATTGCTATTATTTATTTTTATTTCAGGGTTAATTCTGTCTTATTCGCGAGCAGCATGGTTAAGTATTATTCCTGCTATTGGAATCTACCTTATTCTTAAATTTAAAATTAAACTCAGGTTTATTTTTTATTTAATGTTTTTTGGAGCTTTTATTTTCTTCGCCTTTCAAACTCCAATACTACAAATTTTAGAGAAAAACAATCAGGATTCATCAGGTAATATAACTGAGCATATAAGTTCTATTTCTAATATTACAACGGATGCATCTAATGTCGAAAGGCTGAATCGATGGTTTTGTGTGTTTAGAATGTTTAAAGAAAAGCCAGTCTTTGGATGGGGACCTGGAACATATCAATTTGAATATGCTGGATTCCAAAAATCATATCAGTTATCAACAATAAGTACAAATGCAGGGAATTTAGGTAATGCACATTCAGAATATTTTGGAGCATTAGCAGATAGTGGAGTATTAGGAATGGCAAGTGTGCTTATTCTTTTTTTAACTACATTGTCTATAGGAATAAAAGTATATAAACATGCCATAGATGACAATATTAAGTTGCTGGCATTGTATTTGACAATGAGTCTTGTTACGTATTATACTCATGGAGTATTGAATAATTTTCTTGATACTGATAAATTAAGCATACCGTTTTGGATGTTTACTGCAGCAATTTTAGCGTTAGATGTATATAGTAGAAAAGATAAACAATTACATAGATAAATCAATTAGATAAAATATAAATAAAATGGCAAATTTTCTTGCACAATTGTTTGGAAATAAATCTCAAAGAGATTTAAAGGAATTGAAACCAATAATGGAGCAATGTTTGAAAAGCTCTGCAAAAGTTGAAAACTTAAGTAATGATGAACTTAGAGAAAAAACTCAAGAGTTTAAGCAAAGGATAAAAGAAAAAATAAAATCAGAAGAAGAAAGCCTTACTTCAATCCGACATAGAATAGATACTGAATTAGAGATGGAAGTTGGATTAAAACAAAGTCTTTATAATGAGATAGAGGAATTAGAGAAAACCATATATGATAAAACACAGGCAGTGCTTAATGATATCCTTCCAGAAGCATTTGCTTTAGTAAAAGAAACTGCTAAAAGGTTTGCAACAAATGAGAAAATTGAAGTAACAGCTAATGATTACGATAGATTTCTTGCCTCAAAGAAAGATAATGTGAATATTATTGGAGATAAAGCATATTATGATAATTCTTGGATGGCAGGAGGCAATATGATTAAGTGGGACATGATACATTATGATGTTCAACTTATAGGGGGGACAGTTTTACATCAAGGTAAGATTGCCGAAATGGCAACGGGAGAAGGTAAAACTCTTGTTGCAACTTTGCCAATCTATTTAAATGCATTACCAGGAAAAGGAGTTCATGTTGTAACAGTAAACGATTATCTTGCAAAGCGTGACTCTGAATGGAACAGTATGTTATTTGAATTCCATGGATTAAAAGTAGATTGTATAGACAAGCACGAACCAAATTCAGAAGAAAGGCGCCAGGCTTATAATGCTGACATTACTTATGGAACTAATAATGAGTTTGGTTTTGACTATCTTAGGGATAATATGTGTAATAACACAAATGAAATAGTTCAAAGGAAACATAATTATGCTATTGTCGATGAGGTTGACTCAGTATTGATTGACGATGCAAGAACTCCTTTGATTATATCCGGACCAACTCCAAAGGGAGATGATCAAGAGTTTGATCAATTTAAACCTGTAATCGAAAAGCTATATAACGTTCAAAGAAATTTTGTAACACAAATACTTGCTGAAAGTAAGAAGCTTCTTGCAGAAGGCAGAACCTCAGAACAAGAAAAACAAGGAGCAGTACTATTACTTAGAGCATATCATGGATTGCCAAAGAATAAAGCATTAATTAAATTCTTATCAGAACCAGGTATTAAGGCTTTGCTCCTAAAAACAGAGAATCTTTATATGCAGGACCAAAATAAGGAAATGTATAAGATTGATGATGAATTATACTTTATTATCGATGAAAAGCAAAACTCAATTGAGCTTACAGATAAGGGTATGGATTATTTGGCAAAGCTTGGAGAAGACCCTAAGATGTATATGCTTACAGATGTTGGTTCTGAAATAGCTGATTTAGAAAAACAAGATATTTCTCCAATCGAAAAAGCTGAGGCAAAGGATAAGATAATGCAAAGTTTTGCAGTTCAGTCGGACAGAGTTCATACAATAAATCAATTATTAAAAGCTTATACCTTGTTTGAAAAAGATGTGGAATATGTGGTTGTAAACAATCAAGTAAAGATTGTAGATGAACAAACAGGTCGTATTATGGAGGGGAGAAGATATTCCGACGGATTGCATCAAGCAATTGAAGCAAAGGAAAACGTTAAGGTAGAGGCAGCAACCCAAACCTACGCAACTATTACTCTTCAAAATTATTTCCGTATGTACAAGAAGTTGGCAGGTATGACAGGTACTGCAGAGACAGAAGCCGGAGAATTATGGAATATATACAAATTAGATGTAGTAGTAATTCCTACTAATCGCCCTATTTCAAGAAACGATGAGGAGGATTTAATATATAAGACAAAGAGAGAAAAATTCAATGCAGTTATTCAAGAAATTGAAAGATTAGTATCAGAGAATAGACCAGTCTTAGTTGGGACAACATCGGTTGAAACTTCTGAGCTTTTAAGCAAGATGCTTACAATGAGAAAGATTAGGCATAATGTATTAAATGCTAAGCTTCATAAGAGGGAAGCTGATATTGTTGCAGAAGCAGGTAGAGCAGGTATTGTAACTATTGCAACCAATATGGCAGGTCGTGGAACGGATATCAAGCTTGGAGAAGGAGTTAAGGATGCAGGTGGTTTGGCAATTATAGGTACTGAACGACATGAGTCAAGACGTGTTGACCGTCAGTTAAGAGGTCGTGCAGGACGTCAAGGTGACCCTGGTAGCAGCCAATTCTTTGTATCATTGGAGGATAATCTTATGCGTTTATTCGGTTCGGATAGGATGGCGAAGGTAATGGATAGGCTTGGTCTTAAAGAAGGGGAGGTGATTCAGCATTCTATGATGACTAAGAGTATTGAAAGAGCACAAAGAAAGGTTGAGGAAAATAATTTCGGAATAAGAAAGAGACTATTGGAGTATGACGATGTAATGAATAACCAAAGAGAGGTTATTTATACTAAAAGAAAAAATGCATTGTATGGAGATAAGCTTTCAATAGATATTTCAAATATGATTTATGATACTCTTGAGTTTATGGCCTCTGAATATCAAAAAGCAGAAGATTTTGAAGGTTTCCAATACGAATTTATGAAGATAACAGGAATGGAATGTCCTATTGAAAATGAAAAGGAATTCTTTTCTTATAGAAAAACAGATTTGGTTGATAAACTATTTGAAATAGTCTATTCTACATATAATACAAGGATGGAAAAGATAGCTAAATTAGCCTTTCCTTATGTAGAAAGTCTATATGAATCAAAGAACTATACTTATGAAAATATTGCTTTCCCTGTAACTGACGGAGTAAAGATGTTCAATGCTATTGCTCCTATTGAAAGGTCTTATTTAAGCGGAGGAAAGGAAATTGGATTATCAATAGAAAAAAGTATTACACTTCATATTATAGATAATGCTTGGAAGGAACACCTTAGAGAATTAGACGATTTAAAACAATCAGTTCAAAATGCTTCTTACGAACAAAAAGATCCTCTATTAATCTATAAATTAGAATCATTTGGATTGTTTGAAAAGATGATTAATGAAATAAATAAAGACATTACATCATTCCTTTGCAGAGCATCTCTCCCAATAGGAGAAAAAGAAGTTAAGCAAACCGACTTACCTCAATCAAATACTAAGAATTTGAAAACAGGCAGAGAAGAACTAAGTGCAAACAATCCATCGGAGCCTCAAAAGGTACAACCAGTGCACGTAGAAAAGAAAGTTGGAAGAAATGAACCTTGTCCATGTGGTAGTGGTAAAAAATATAAGAACTGCCACGGTCAAAACGAATAAATTCAATTTTTTACTTGCAGATTTAGAAAAAGGTTGTACCTTTGCAAACTCAAATCTTGAGACTAAAACGAATAAATTAATAACAAAACAATTTTTACTACTATGGTAAAACAGTATGAAACCGTTTTCATTATGACTCCCGTTTTATCTGATGAACAGATAAAGGAAGCGGTAAAAAAGTATCAGTCTTTATTGACTGAAAGTGGCGCTGAGATTGTTTACGAAAACAATTGGGGGATGCGCAAATTAGCTTATCCTATTCAAAAGAAATCTACTGGATTCTATTATCTAATAGAGTTTAAAGCAGAAGGAGATGTAATTGCTACTTTAGAGACAGCTTACAAACGTGATGAGAAATTACTACGTTTCCTTACAGTTTCTTTAGACAAACATGCAATAGCATACAACGAAAAGAAACGTTCAGGTGGCTTAAGAAAACAACAAGAAGCTGCACAAGCTAAAATAGAAGAATTAGCTCAGTAATATTTTTAAAATTGAATAACGATGGCAAACGAAACTGAAATAAAATATTTAACCCCAATTGCGGTTGAAACACAAAGAAAGAAATACTGCCGTTTCAAAAAGAGCGGTATTAAATACATCGATTATAAGGATGCTGATTTCCTTTTGAAATTTGTAAACGAACAAGGAAAGATTCTTCCAAGAAGACTAACCGGAACTTCTAACAAGTATCAAAAAAAGGTATCACAAGCTGTTAAACGTGCTCGTCACTTAGCTCTTATGCCTTATGTAGCAGATTTATTAAAATAATAAGGAGATTTTTCGATGGAAATTATATTAAAACAAGACATAATTAAATTAGGTTATAAAGATGAAATAGTTAAGGTTAAGGACGGATACGCTAATAACTATTTAATCCCTCAAGGATTTGCAGTTGTAGCAACTTCATCTAACAAAAAAATCTTAGCTGAAAACCTAAAACAAAGAGCATTCAAAGAAGATAAGATTCGTAAGGATGCTGAGAGCTTAGTAGAATCATTCTCTAAAATCCAAGGTCTTAAAATTGGAGCAAAAGCAGGAGAAAATGGTAAGATTTACGGCTCTGTAAATACTATTCAAATTGCTGAAGCAATCAAAGCTCAATTTGATATTGACGTAGATAGAAAGAAAATTAATATTGTTGATTCAATCAAAGAGATTGGAACACACAAAGCAATTATCTCTATTTACAAAGATATTAAATCTGAAATTAGCTTCGACGTAGTAGCAGAATAATATTTTTAGATAATAATAATCATAATAACCCTCGGTTTTCACAAACTCGAGGGTTTTTTTATTTGCATTAATCCCCCATAAACCCTAATTTTGCAAATAATAAATAGAATAAAATATATGATTTCAAAGGCATTGGTTAAAAAGATTTCGTTGCTTAAATCGCTTAAGCATAGGAAAGAGGAGGGTAGGTTCTTGGTTGAAGGAGTTAAGATGGTGGATGAGCTAATAGAAAGCAAGAGGAGGATATTGGCTATCTTTGCTCTTGAGGATTATATTCAGGATAGGGAAAAGGAATTGAAAGATATTGCAGATGAGGTTTATATTGTTAATAGTGATGAGCTTCAAAAGCTATCTAATCTCTCCACTCCTAATAAAGTTATAGCTTTAATGGAGAATATTCCTAACAAACCTATTGAAAACGAAAATAGATTGGTTATTGCTTTGGATGGAATTAAGGACCCAGGTAATCTTGGTACAATTATTCGCCTTGCCGATTGGTTTGGCATAAAGGATATAATATGTTCCCAGGATACAGTGGAATTATACAATCCCAAAACCGTGCAATCCACAATGGGTTCCCTCTTTAGGGTAAATGTTACTTGCCAAAATCTTGAGGAATATTTAAAAGTCTTAGATAAGAAGTATAAAGTTTTTGGCACCGTTGTGCAAGGAGGAAAGAATATCTACACCCAAGACCTCCCAAACCAAGGAATAATAGTAATAGGTAGCGAATCGCACGGCATTAGCAAGGAAATCCTGCCTTTAATTACCAATCCAATCACCATACCATGCTTTTCCTTAGACCAAAAAATCGAAAGTCTAAACGCAAGCATAGCAACCTCGATAATTTGTGCCGAATTTGCAAGACAAAATCAAGTTAAACGCTAAGCAAATCAAGTATAAAGCTAATTATATCAAGCCTTAAATTTTTTTTTCGCCGTTTCAATCTCACTATCATGACATGATAAACTCAACATCATGCCATGATGTTCTCTGATTCATGCCATGAATAGGTCAGAATCATGCCATGATTTCGAGTAAATCATGGCATGATTTTAAGTGATTCATGGCATGATATTTGCTATATCATTATATGAATTGGAGATAGAAACTTCGTATAAATAGTTTGAAATAAGGTAAATTCAGTTTGAATTGGGAATAAATAAGATTAAAACTAAGTATAAAATTAAAATTATCTGATTATGAGTAAAATATTCGGAATTTGGAAAAGAAAATTTAAAGATGCTGAGGGAAATGTTGTAGAAAAATACTATGCATGTCCAAGAACATCAAGAGTTGTTGATGAAGAAACTTTAGTAAGAGAGGTGTCAGAAATGTCATCTTTCTCTGAGCCAGACGTATTAGGGATGGTGGCTGCACTTTCCAATCGTATTGAATATCATTTAATGCAAGGTGAAAATGTAAACTTGAAAAAGATTGGAGTATTTGGAGTTTGGGTAACCAGTGAAGGCTATGACGACCCTAAAGATATTAATCCGAAGAAAGTTAAAGCAACAAAAGTAACCTTTAAAGCCGCACGTTCCCTAACAAGAGCCATAAAAGAAATGAAATTCGACAATATGCGTAAACCACCAAAGGGATTGGTAACGAAAGATACTTCTTCTGAGGAATAGGAGCTTGTTTTATCGCAAATATAGGTAGTATTTACAAACTTTTTTTTAATATCTAACTAAGATAAGAGAGAGGCGCAGGCTTTTTGTATCCTTTTAAGTCGGGTAATGTTTTTCTTATCCTCTCTTGCCAATTGAAGATTATAACGGCTTTGCATATTGATAAGAAGTTTTGCACTAATCCCAAGAGCAGACTCAAATATTAAAGCTATTTCTGTAGTAATAGGTCTTTTTGCATTAAGTATTTCGTTAAGCATAGTATAAGGAATTTCCAAATACTCAGAGAATTGTTTCTGCGAAATACCCCTAAAACCCAATTCCTCCTTAATAATCTCCCATGGATGAGTAGGATTAATCGTTTTTATATTATTCATATTGGTTTTATTCTTTATCTATAATTCTAATATACTTAATCAATATGATGGTATATAAGTTGTTTTTGCAAAGATATGTAATTTTCTGGATTCTCTTGCTTTGGGTGGTGTAGGGTTTTTGTTGTAACTTTGCAGGGTAAATAATTATTATGATGATTGGAAAGAAGTTTTATATTTATTCTCATGGGGAGAAGGTTTTTGATTATGCTTGTGAGGTTGCTAAGGAGTTGGGGAATATTAAAAGGATTGTTTTGGTGGTTCGCTCAAGGCAGGATACTGATTTAATTGGTAATATTATTCCGAATATTGATATTGATAGGCTTTTTAGTGGTTATAAATCTTCTGAAAATGATTTCTTAATTAAGATTGAAACTATTAAAACATATACAGGCTCTTCTGCGAATAGGGATATTCTTATTTGCTGCGATTTGGATTCAAACGATGTCTATAAACTTGAAGACCTTTTCGGAATTAAGGCAATAATTGCAATGACAAGCAGTGAGGAGAATATCCAAGAATGGATTAAAACAAGGAATGTAATAAATATAGAAACTAAAGAGCAGGAATTTATCGAGGAGCCTTCCGATATTGCTAAGATTGCTTTGGAGGAATTGATAAATGGTATAAATATTTCGACAGGACTACGTCAACCCTCTGGTATTAAAAAAGCAAAGGTAATATTAAAAGTCCTTAGCGAATATGAATTAGAGCTTGACCCAATGGTGCTTGAGGCCTATCTTGCAAATTCCCTTAACTGTCCAACCAAACACTCAAGAGAAATCAAAGACCTATATATAGAGCTAAAAGGGATGAAGGTAATGAAAGGTTTGGTAAAAGATGAGATAATAGAAATCTATAAATCCTGGAAAGACACCCTAAAATACAGGACAAAAACAAACTAATAAAATACTTGAATTAAGATATTTTAATTACGCAAAGTGCGTTACGCATTATGCGTAACGGGAAATTGGATTTTAACCTATTACCAAAATGGTTAGAGGTTTAGTAATTAATAGATTGTAGGATTGGGTTAGAGAAGAGATACTTAAAAAGGGTGATTTTTTTGAGTTGCTTTTTGCTATTTTGAGTTGTTTTATAGCATTTCCCGAGTGTTTTTAATATTATTCCTCAAATAAAGATAATTCTCCAAATAGGTTAAAAGTAAGGCGGTGATGAGGGGTGATGCCGAATTGTTTAATGGCTTTTCTATGGGCTTTTGTTGGATAGCCTTTGTTCTTTTGCCAGTTGTATTCTGGGTAGTCTTTGGCTAAAGTTTCCATATACTCATCTCTGTAAGTTTTGGCAAGGATTGACGCTGCGGCTATTGATTGGTATTTGGCATCTCCTTTGATTATGCAATTATATGGGATTTTTAAATCGGTGCGGAAACGGTTGCCGTCTATTAATAATAATTCTGGGCGAATATTTAATTGCTTTACAGCCTCGCTCATTGCTTTAAAGGATGCATTTAGTATATTTATCTTATCTATCTCTTGATTCGTTATAAAGCATACTGAATAAGCAATCGCATTTTCTTCTATTTCCTTTCTTAAGCTTAGACGCTTTTTCTCGGATAATTGCTTGGAGTCATTAAGTGTTTCGCTCTTAAATCCATTTGGAAGAATTACTGCGGCAGCAACAACAGGACCAGCAAGGCATCCTCTACCTGCTTCGTCGCAGCCACACTCTAATATATCCTCGGATTGGTAATATGGTAATAACATATTTGTATAAAAAAATAAAGGGCAGGTCAATTAACCCACCCTTTGTTATGCTAATAATATATTATTTTATATTCTTTAATATGCTTTCGAAGAATAATAAACCGTCAGTATTTCCAAGCTCTTTGTCAGCAGCTCTTTCTGGGTGAGGCATCATTCCGAAAACATTTCTTGTCTTATTGGTGATACCAGCAATGTTTTCAATGGCTCCATTAGGATTTGACTCCGGAGTAATATTACCTTTTTCATCGCAATAACGGAAAAGGATTTGGTCGTTATCGTTAAGGCGTTTTATTGTGTCTGCATCTGCATAGAAATTACCTTCTCCATGAGCAATAGGAATATTATATGCTTTGCTAATAGTAGAATCCTTTGTGAAGATTGTATTATTGGTTTGAGGGGTTATGAATTGATTTTGACAGATGAATTTCTGACTATTATTATGTCTTAAAGCTCCGTCTAAAAGATGAGATTCGGTAAGTATTTGGAAACCGTTGCATACTCCTAATACATAACCTCCCTTATTTGCAAAGGAGATTACTGAATCCATAATAGGAGAGAATCTTGCAATTGCTCCTGAGCGAAGATAGTCTCCATAAGAGAAACCACCAGGTAAAACAATAAAATCACAGCCTTTCAAATCGTTTTCTTTATGCCAAAGTTCAACAACTTCTTGCTTTAAAAGGTCTCGTAATAAGTAAATCATGTCGTGGTCGCAATTAGACCCAGGAAAGATAACTACACCAAATTTCATTATTTCTTGTTTTATATTTGATTGCAAAGTTAAGAAAATTCTCTCTAAAACCTTGTATAACTATAAAAAACTTATATCGAACGAAAGAATGAACTTAGCTAATACCAATATAATTAGAATGCTAAGGATAATATTAGAATAGATTAGTTTTCTTTTTTGAAACAAGTAGTATGAGAATAAATATGCCATGGCTGGTGCGGCAATAATTATTAATTCTCTATACTGAATAAAATAGAAGCAAGGGAAAAGAGATATAATAAAGAATAAAACAATAACTGATGTTTTCTTTCTAAAACTAATATTACTATCATTTCTATACATTAATAAAGATGAAAGAGATATTATAGTAAATAATCCTATGCCTATGTAAAATATTATCTGCATAGGGGGTAGGCTGAAATACAAGTCAGGGATTGATTGTAGTGATGTTAGAAAGTGATTTGTTTTTATCTCAAGTTTATCTATTATAAAATAATAAGCTCCAAGTAAAATATAAGGAGTAATTAATCCAAGCAAACTTATTATCCATAATCTCCATTTATAGTTTTTATAAGCAATAAAACTTAACCATATCCAAAGGATAAAGAAAATTGATGGAGAATAAGTAAGTGAAGATAGAGAGATTAAAAGAGCAGAATTAAAGATTTCATCAACTCCGTCTCGTTTATCATAGCTTTTAAATATAAAGTATAATGCAATTATTACAAAGGTGTTTGATATTATAATTGGATTAAGCGTCATAATGTTCTTATCACTGCTTAATATAAGTAAGTAAATAAAAGCAGGGAAAAAAGAAGTCTTGCTTGATAATTGATTATAAGAGAAAATAGAATTGAGTAATATTGCCTGTAAATAAATTAAAAAGAATGCAATAATTGAGCTAAGAAGAGGATAAAGCGAAAGGAGATTATAGATTGTTTGATATATAGGCATATCGAAATCGCTTGAAATCATCTTTGGAGGATTTGTAAAAATAGGTATCCATAAAAGTAAAGGAACTATTATTAGTAGTAATAGTTGAAGATGATAGTTTTTCTTAAAAGTTTTTACAAACATTTTTCTCTAATTAATCTATTGTAGTTTTAGACTGCGAAGTTACTAAAAATTATTGTTTTTAGCAAATTAAGAACTTATGAGTGCACTCTTTTCCCTTATCTTTACTATCTTTGCAGTATATTTTATTATTTAGATGCACACAAGAACAGAACTATTAATCGGAAAAGAATCATTAGAAAAACTTAAAAAATCTCACGTAATGGTTGTTGGGTTA
>Ga0265293_10010155_pt1 | contig 13242 bp, 15 predicted proteins | sample Munlanlewell138R_FD_192505 | JGI IMG/M metagenome (GOLD analysis project Ga0265293, IMG submission 192505) | Leachate microbial communities from a municipal landfill in Southern Ontario, Canada - Leachate well 138R | ecosystem: Engineered > Solid waste > Landfill > Unclassified | place: Canada... | reverse complement strand
GCAATCCTAAAGGCGCGTTTGTTGAGCTGTGCCGCACACTACTTACCAGTAAAGGTTATCGCGTTATCTTTAAAGGCCTGCCATCTGCACGACTTTATACAAATCTTATTTCTGGTGATATTGACATGTGGTTTGGCGCCCCAGGCAAACCAGCCCTCACAGGTCATGTATTAGAAAGCAGCCAATATATTGATGAAATCACACTTGCCCTGTTTTACCATCCAGATGCCCCTGCGCCCGAACTACCGATCGGTTTAAAAGATAAAAAAATTATCCTTATCAGTGGTTATAGCTACTGGTCACCTGCAACTCAATGGCTTGCCGACAGCTCATTAAACCTACAAACGACTCGCACCAGCCAGCACTCTTCAGCTATTGCCATGCTGATGCGCAAGCGTGGCGACTATCTACTTAACTACCTGTCTCCTATGCAGACCGCACAACAAGAGCTTGGCATAGACGGACTTAATATCCCTTATATTCCAATTAAAAGCATTCCTTTAACCTTTATCGTTTCACGAAAATCAGCGCAGCCAGAACAACTACTGAACGACCTAGAGATAGCCTATATAACCTACAAAACCCTTATCTTTTACTAGTGTAATAGCCAAACATATCAGAGCTGGTGAGTTGCTCAGAAATTTCACGTACAATTGGTTTTTTACTTTTGAAGACACCTTCATTATGTTCTCAGCTCAATCCCTTATCGACTCAGCTAAACGCACTATTAGTCTTGAACAAGATGCGATCACTAGCTTATCGGCACGTATTGACCATAGCTTTGTGCAAGCTTGCGAGCTTATTCTCGCCTGTACTGGGCGCGTCGTGGTAGTTGGCATGGGCAAGTCTGGGCATATCGGTCATAAAATTGCGGCCACTTTAGCCAGCACCGGCACCCCTGCTTTTTTTGTCCATCCTGCAGAAGCCAGTCACGGTGATATGGGCATGATTACCACCAACGACGTCGTTCTTGCTTTATCAAATTCCGGCACAACCAATGAAATCGTCACTTTATTGCCGTTTATTAAGCGTTTAGGCATCACTCTGATCAGTATGACAGGCAACCCAGAATCCACTTTAGCCAGCGCTGCGCAGATCAACTTAGACACCCAAGTTGCACAAGAAGCATGCCCGCTAAATTTAGCCCCCACCTCATCAACCACTGTCACTTTAGTGCTAGGTGACGCGCTGGCCATTGCACTGCTTGAAGCGCGCGGCTTCACTCCGGAAGACTTCGCATTTTCACATCCAGGTGGCGCACTGGGCCGTCAACTATTATTGAAAGTTGAGCATGTCATGCACAGTGGCGACGAACTACCCGCAGTAACTCACGGCGCTTCCTTGCGCACCGCGCTGCTAGAAATGACACAAAAAGGCTTAGGAATGACTCTTATCTTGGCGTCTGACCAAACCTTAGCCGGCATCTTTACCGATGGCGATTTGCGCCGCGCATTAGATAAAGGTATTGATATCCGCAATGTTAATATTAATGAACTGATGACCCATGGCGGCAAGACAGCACGCCCTGACATGCTCGCCGCTGAAGCCTTAAAAATCATGGAAGACTATAAAATCAGCTCGCTACCCGTGATCAATGAACACAACCAAGCTATTGGCGCGCTGAACATGCACGACTTATTACGTGCAGGAGTGATGTAATGCTCGATCTGAATAATATGGATTTAGTGCAGCGTGCACGCAAGGTACGCTTACTGGTACTGGATGTTGACGGTGTACTGACTGACGGCAAGCTGTATTTCTTAGCCGACGGCAGTGAAGCAAAAGCCTTTAGCACCCTAGATGGTCAGGGTATTAAAATGTTAATGAACTCTGGGGTCAATGCTGCGATCATAACAGGACGCACTTCAAGCATTGTTGAGCGCCGTGCAGAAAACTTAGGCATTAAACATGTTGCGCAAGGCCGTGAAGATAAGCGCATCGCATTAGATGAACTGCTGAGCACCTTGCAGCTGACGTATGATCAAGTGGCCTATTTAGGCGATGACTTACCTGATTTAGCGCCTATTCGCTGCGTCGCCCTAGGCGTTGCTGTGGCCAACGCCAACGGCTTTGTACGCCAGCATGCCCAAGCAGTGACATCAGTACGCGGTGGTGAAGGCGCAGCGCGCGAGCTGTGCGAATTTATTATGGCCGCGCAAGATACGCTCAACGCAGCGCAAAGCGCTTATTTATAATTCTTTGGTGTGCTTATGTCTGCAAACATGCGCTTAGTTTTGTTTTTCTTGCCCTTCGCTGTGCTCGTCGCAGGTTTGGGTTATTGGAATATTAATAATTCTTCTGAAATCGAGCCGTCAGCTTTAACCATAGACGACAACAGCATCGACTTTTTCGCACAAAACACACAGACCATACAATTTACTGATAGCGGCACGATTCAATATGAGCTATCCAGCCCTCGTATAGAACATACGCAACACGACGATATTACGCTATTATTGCAGCCTGATTTATTACTGTTTCGCGGCACAGATTTGCCTTGGCATATTACCAGTGAGCGCAGCGAGGTCAGCCCAGAAGGTAAAGAAGTAGAGCTGATCAAAAATGTCCGTATCGAGCGTACTGACGAGCAAGGGCGACCCACCATACTGACCACTGAACAACTGACCTATGTGCCAGAAACCGAATACGCGCACACGCAACACGCGGTAAAAATTGAAGCAGCCAACGGCATCACCACCGGTGTTGGCATGCAAACTTATTTAAACGAAAGTAAAATGCATTTACTTTCAAACGTGAGAGGCCGACATGACGTTCGCTAAAACAACAGCTTTAATCATTGCCACCGGTTTTAGTCTACTCAGCGGACTGGCCAACGCCCTTCCCTCTGATAGCAGTCAGCCGATTAATATTCAGGCTGATAGCGCAGAAATGGACGATAAGCGCGGTGTAGCGATTTATCGCGGTGATGTTGTGATCACCCAAGGCACATTAAAAATCACCGGTGACACCGTTACCATCACCCTAAACAACAGTGGTGATATTGATGTGTTCACGTCCGTCGGCAAGCCAGCTTACTATGAACAACAACCCTCTACCGACAAAGAAATTGTGCAAGCCTACGGCCTGACCATTCAATACTTTGCTAGCAATGAAAAAATCATCATTATTGATCAAGCAAAAGTCATTCAACAAGGCAGCACCTTCCGTGGCGAGAAGATCATCTACGATACGCAAAAAGAAATTGTCACAGCTGGACGCGGCAAGCAAGGCACTATCACCACGCCATCACCGCGTATCAATATGGTGATTCAGCCAAAAAACAAAGATAATACAACAGAGCCAAACACACCATGAGCAGCACCTTAACGGCAAAAAACCTGGCTAAGTCCTACAAGGGCCGCAGCGTCGTTCACGATGTCAGCCTATCCATTGCAAGCGGTCAAGTCGTCGGTTTGCTGGGTCCTAACGGTGCAGGCAAAACCACCTGTTTTTATATGATTGTCGGCTTGGTTAAAGCAGATAAAGGTTCTGTATTGATTGATAAAATCGATGTTAGTTTCCAGCCCATGCACGGCCGCGCTCGCGCAGGCATTGGCTACCTACCACAAGAAGCCTCTATTTTTCGCAAACTCAGCGTCGCCGATAACATTCTAGCAATTTTAGAACTGCGTAAAGACCTCGACCGTGCAGGTCGCCTGCAAGCTTTGGATGAGCTCTTACAAGAGTTCAGCATTACCCACCTGCGTAACAATCTGGGCATGAGTTTATCCGGTGGTGAACGCCGCCGCGTAGAAATTGCTCGCGCTCTAGCCACCAACCCTAAATTTATTTTGCTCGATGAGCCTTTTGCGGGTGTTGACCCCATCTCTGTGGGCGATATCAAACAAATTATTCACCATTTAAAAGACAAAGGCATTGGCGTTTTAATCACCGATCATAACGTGCGCGAAACATTAGATATTTGTGAAACGGCCTATATTGTCAACGATGGCAAAATCATCGCGACAGGTACGCCCAGTAGCATTCTTACCAATCAACTGGTTAAAGACGTGTATCTGGGCGAACAATTTCGCTTATAAAGTCTAATACAACAAAGTAAAACCCCGCTGGACGCTGCCTCAACAGCCCGTACAAAAAAATTCATCATTATTCTCAGTCTGTCAAGACTATGCAAACGTGAAAAAATCAGGCATAAATCTTGCTAAGAGCCAACCCTTGGCATATTGATGATTAGGAGTCATGTCTTTCCATTATGAAAGCCTCACTCGTTTTAAAAATGGGTCAGCAGTTGACCATGACCCCACAATTGCAGCAAGCGATCCGCTTGTTGCAAATGTCCACATTAGATCTGCAAGCAGAAATCCAAGAAGCCTTGGAAAGCAACCTTATGCTGGAGCAGCAAGACGATAACAACAGCGCTGCTAGCGCTACAGAAAACGCAGCACAAGAGCACTCAAGTAACACTCAAGCAGCCGGTCAAGACGAACCCGACAGCAAAACTGAAAGCCAGCCGGAGAGCAGCGACTGGACTGAGCAAATTCCTAGCGAACTAGAAATCGACACCTCATGGGACGATGTCTACCAATCCAGTGCCAGTAATATCCCTAGTTCAAATAGCGAAGATTGGGACTTTACCAGCACCACCTCGGTCGGTGCTGACCTGCAAAGCCACCTACTCTGGCAACTCAACTTAGCTAAAATGACGGACAGTGACCGCATGATTGCCACAGTCATCATCGACAGTATTGGCGCAGACGGCTATTTACAAGACAGCCTTGAGGAGATTCAAGAGGCCTTCGACCCCATGCAGCACATTGAAATGGACGAAGTCGAGATGGTACTCAAGCGTGTCCAGCAGTTTGAACCTACCGGCGTTGCTGCACGCAACCTCAGCGAGTGCCTGTTGCTGCAACTGCATGTACTGCCCAGCAACACCGCTTGGCTGGCTGAAGCAAAAACACTCTGTAGCGAGCATCTAGAGCTGCTAGGCGGCCGTGATTACAATCAGCTTATGCGTCGCATGCGCGTTAAAGAAGATGCGCTAAAAGAGATCGTACAGCTGATTCAAAGCCTTAACCCGCGACCCGGCTCAGTGATTGAAAGCCAAGAAGCCGAATACATTGTGCCCGATGTGATTGTACGTAAAGCCAATAACCGCTGGATTGTTGAACTCAACCCAGCAATCGCGCCACGCTTAGCGGTCAACGCACAGTACGCAGGTTATGTGCAGCGCGCCGATAACAGCGCCGACAACACTTTTTTACGCACACAATTGCAAGAAGCACGCTGGTTTATTAAAAGCCTACAAAGCCGCAATGAAACACTGCTCAAAGTTGCCACACAAATTCTGGATTATCAGCGTGGTTTTTTCGATTACGGTCCAGAAGCCATGAAACCTTTGGTATTAGCTGAAATAGCTGACGCTGTTGGTATGCACGAGTCAACCATTTCTCGTGTTACCACGCAAAAATATATGCACACGCCACGTGGTATTTTTGAGTTAAAATACTTTTTTTCTAGCCATGTCAGTACTGCGCAAGGCGGAGAATGCTCATCAACAGCGATTCGAGCCATTATTTCTAAGCTGGTTACTGCAGAAAACCCTAAAAAACCATTGAGTGACAGTAAAATCGCTGCTTTACTGGAAGAACAAGGCATTCAAGTGGCACGGCGCACCATTGCTAAGTACCGAGAATCACTGGGGATTGCCTCTTCAACCGAGCGAAAACAGTTATTATAGACATTGGTCAGTAACACTTAATTCATGCAGGCGTTACAATCCTGTTAACACCGTATCAAGCCGTAAAACTAAGGAGAAAGGTATGCAAATCACCATTACAGGTCATCAGCTGGATATCACTGAAGCCTTACGTGATTACATCAACAACAAGTTTGCTAAACTTGAGCGTCACTTTGATAAAATCACCAGTATTCGCGTGACACTTGGTGTTGAGAAAGTGAAACAGAAAATCGATGCAACCTTACTGATTGCTGGCGGCGATATTAATGCCAATGCCGAGCATGACGATATGTATGCGGCTATTGACTTACTGGTTGATAAGCTGGATCGTCAGCTGATTAAACACAAAGAAAAACAACTGGATCGTCAAAAAGGCGTGCTTGAACGTTAATACTTCTATGATTCGATTAGAACATATACTGACCCCGGAGCGTTCCATAGTGAACGTTCCGGGGTGCAGTAAAAAACGCATATTGGAATACATTGCCCACTTAATTGCGACTGACGTACCCGACATTGATGAAGACGTTCTTTTCGAAAGCCTTGTCGCACGCGAAAAGCTCGGCTCCACTGGGTTTGGTAATGGCATTGCTATCCCGCATTGTCGCCTAATTGGCTGCACTACGCCGATCAGTGCTGTTCTACACTTAGAAACAGCCATTGACTTCGACGCTATTGACGGCGAACCTGTTGATTTACTTTTTGTACTGCTAGTGCCTGAACAAGCGACCGATCAACACTTAGAATTATTACGGCAAATTGCCAGTATTTTTGAGCAAGATGATGTTCGTGAACGCTTGCGTAACGCTGCAACTGGCGCTGATTTATACCAAACAGTGCTTGCTGCGCAACTATAGAGACTCTTATCCATGCGTTTAATTATTGTCAGCGGCCGCTCTGGCTCGGGTAAAAGTACAGCCCTAGATGTCTTAGAAGATAACAATTTCTACTGCATAGATAACCTCCCAGCAATGCTGCTGCCTGAACTAGCAGAGCGTACGCTGTTAACTTCGGAGCTACTGCATCCGAACATTGCTGTATCGATTGACGCGCGTAACGCACCCAATCAACTCGAGCGTTTTCCTGAGCTCTTAGCCGGCTTGCGTGAGCGTCATATTATCTGTGATGTATTGTACCTTGATGCTGATGACAAGACCTTACTCACGCGCTTTTCAGAAACACGCAGACGCCACCCACTCACCAATGATACGCGCTCCCTTGCAGAAGCCATCCAAGATGAGAAAACTCTGCTGTCGCCTATCATTGATTTGGCTGATTTAACCATTGATACCACACACCTAAACCTGTACCAATTGCGTGACACTATTAAACTACGCTTACTGGATAAACCCGAACCTGGTACGGCATTTTTAATTGAGTCATTTGGTTTTAAGCGTGGCAGACCGGTTGATGCTGATGTGGTATTTGATATTCGCTGCCTACCCAATCCGTACTGGAAACCAGATTTACGCGCCTACTGCGGCCTCGACCAAGTTATCGTCGATTACTTGCAGGAACAAGCTGATGTTGTCGAGATGTACAACGACATTTATAGTTATTTAGCCAAATGGTTGCCGCGCTTTGCTGCCAGCAACCGTGCTTATGTCACCGTTGCGATTGGTTGTACCGGTGGCCAGCACCGCTCTGTTTATATGGCACAACGTATCGGTGAGACACTCGGCAAAGAATTGAGCAATGTGCAAATACGCCATCGCGACATGGTACCTAGCAACGAGAAACACGATGCATAGTTGCCAGGTCACTATCATTAATAAACTCGGCTTACATGCTCGAGCCGCGGCAAAGTTTGTCTCTGTTGCCAATACGTTCCCTTGCCAGGTCAGTGTTGGTCGTGATGCCAACAGCCTGTGCAGCGGGAAGAATATTATGTCGGTGATGATGCTGGCAGCCAACCAAGGTACGCAGTTGCTGATTAATGCTGAAGGCGAGCAAGCGGCAGAAGCTCTGGCTGCTCTACAAGAGTTAGTTGAACTGCGCTTTCACGAAGAGAGCTAAAGCAATCGCCTCAGACGCCAACCCCCGCTTTAACCCATATCCAAGCAGTGCGGCCCATCCACTAGCGGATCATTAATTAAGGTGCTGACGCGACGTTCACGCAATTGCGGCTGCGCACCAGCTAAAGCATGGCGTAACGCTTCATCACTGCTGTGCGGATTCAACCACACGGCTTGCTGCTGTTCATCCAACAGAATTGGACGGCGCAAATGAGCCGCTTGCTGAGTCAGCATGGCGACACTGTAGTAATCCTGCCCAGGCACAGTATATACATCCCAGATCGCGGCAAAATACAATAAAGAGTCGTCAGCACTCAGCCAAAAAGGATGTTTACGATGCAGGCCGCGCCATTCAAAAAAACCATTGGCTGGCAATAAGCAACGCTGACCGCGCCAAGCCTTTTTAAACATCGGTTGAGTACTAATAGTTTCAACTCGCGCATGCGCCACAGCACGAGTTAGATCGGTCATCCAATCCGAAGTAAATCCCCACAGCGCCAGCGCAGCATGCAGTGTGTCTTGTTTCTGATAGAGCATTAGCACTTGTGACTTTGGCGCTAAGTTCCAATGCGCTCGCATTTGCGGATTAAAGCCAGGCAACTGCGCCCAAGCCTCAGGCCAGTTAAATAAAGCATAGCGTCCCGACATTAAGCCCTCTCTTTTAGCACTCTAAAATACCGCGCGTAGTCATCTGTTGCGGATCTGATTCGCTATCAACAATCGGCGTTGCCTGCTGATAACCGCTAATCAATTCCCGCGCCAGCTGCGCATGTTCATCTTCCACTATCAAGGCAAGCAGCCCTAGAGCAGGCAATTCACCCATACCTCCAATCAGGTCAGCGCCTTGCAAATACACATCAATGCCCTCACTGCGTAACATGCTGATCAGCATCTGCGCTTCCATTAAATCAGCGGGCTCATGAATCCTTTGCACCTTAGATCTCCTCTGCAAGTTATCCATCAATACAGGTATAATAACTCAATAGCCTAACCCTACAGCGTCTAACGCACTGAACAGCCGCCGAATAAGAGAAGCACATGGATCAATTTGACAATATTCGCCCCTACAATGACGACGAAGTGGTGACTGTATTGCAACGCTTGCTGGCTGATGTCGATTTTTTATCCATAATCACCCAATACCGTTTCCCCGTTGCATCACGTTATTTTGCTTGGCTATTGCGGCCCATTATTGCTTGGAAATTGCGTAGAGAAACCCGTAAAATACAGAGCGTTGCAGCGCTACAAGAACGTATAGAGCCTTATGTGGAGCGCAGCATTATCCAAGCCACTGACGGCATCAGCTTTTCTGGTGTTGAGCACTTACAAGCCAGTCTACCGCGTTTGTACTTGGCTAATCATCGCGATATTGTCATGGACCCTGCCTTTGTCAATTACGCTTTATTTCAGGCAAAGCATTCAATTCCGCGCATTGCTATTGGCGACAACTTACTACAAAAACCCTTTGTCAGCGATCTGATGCGCCTTAACAAAAGTTTTATCGTGCACCGCTCGCTAACCAACCGTCGAGAAAAACTTGCTGCCTTTCAATTGCTGTCAGCCTATATCAACCAATCCATCCTTAGCGATCATGAATCGATTTGGATTGCCCAAGCCGAAGGTCGCGCAAAGGACGGCGATGACCGTACTGAAAGCGCTATTTTGAAAATGTTTCACTTATCTCGTAAAGATGAAGATTTCAAAGATGTCATCACCTCATTACGTCTGACACCTGTTGCCATCAGCTATGAATATGACCCCTGCGATATCGCTAAGGCGCGCGAGCTGTATATCCGCGCCACGAGAGGTGAATACAAAAAACAAATTGGCGAGGATGACGCCAGTATCGCGCAAGGCATCACCGGCTACAAAGGACGCGTGCATGTACACTTCTGCCCAGCTATTAGCTCTGGCTTTACTGATGCGAAGCAATTGGCGCTACTGGTCGACCAAGAGATATGGCGCGATTACCGCTTATTCCCTGCTCACTATTTAGCTTGGGCTATGTGGGAGCAGAAAGATGCTGATTTAGCAGTGCCTGACATTGCCAAGGTATTCGAAGCCCAAGACATCCTAACTGCGCAACAGGAGTGGCAGCGACGTTTAACAGCCTGCCCGGCAGAACACCGTCCTTATCTGATCATGCAATACGCAATGCCCGTACAAAACCAATACCGCAGCATCAGCGCTGCTCACGCCTAAATTTCGCTAACAACTGCATACGCTCTTGAGGTTTTTATGCCCTGGTTACAAGTCCGTTTAGCCATACAGCCCGATCAAGCAACACAATGGGAAGATAACCTATTGGAGCTGGGAGCTGTCTCAGTGACCTATATGGATGGCGAAGACCAACCCATTTATGAGCCTGACTTAGGCACGACACCCTTATGGACGCATACCCATTTACTGGCTTTGTTTGAAAACGATGTTGATCCTGTAGCACTGCGCCAGCACATTCAATTACTCGGCGGTGCCGACACACCAGATCTAGAGCTCGAAGAGATTGAAGACCAGGACTGGGAACGCAGCTGGATGGATAACTTTCATCCGATGCGTTTCGGTCAACGCTTATGGATTGTCCCCAGCTGGCATGCAGCACCTGAGCCGGACGCAGTCAACTTACTGCTTGATCCAGGTTTAGCCTTCGGCACCGGCACACACCCCACCACCGCATTGTGCTTGGAGTGGCTTGATGGCCAGCCGATTGCAGGCTGCAATGTCCTAGATTTTGGCTGCGGTTCTGGCATCCTCGCTATTGCGGCTAAGTTACTCGGCGCTAAACAGCTGACCTGCACTGATATCGACAACCAAGCACTACAAGCGACTCGTGACAACGCCAATCGCAACGGTATTGCCGCAGAAGACATGCGGGTCTACTTACCAGAAAATATGCCGCAGCAACAATTTGATGTGGTCTTGGCTAATATTTTAGCTGGCCCTTTAGTGGAGCTTGCTCCGCAACTAATCCAGTACACTCGCAGCGGCGGCCGTATTGCCCTATCCGGCATTTTAGCCGAGCAAGCACAAGAGGTGCGTGACGCTTACAGTGCAGACTTTGATTTAGCCCCGACTGCAGAAAAAGACGGCTGGGTGTGCATATCAGGTGTACGCCTTTAAACCTATAGTGCGATACAGCCAATGCAACCTAACCTAATACATGGGGTAGACTGCATTGCATTCATACACTCTTTTAAACTGGCCCAACTATGACTGAGATGTTCGTTACGCAATGCCCGCATTGTCAAACCAGCTTTCGCCTCAAGCAGAGCCAGCTTAACGCTGCTCGTGGGACAGTGCGCTGCGGTGCATGTTTGCAAGTATTTAACGCAGCCAGTCAAATCATCGGTGACGTTGCAACAGCCGCTGCAGAACCTGTTTCAGCCCATACTGCGATCACACCCGTAAGCGAGCAGCAAACAGACTCTACAGCGCCTGCCAACCGATTAAAAAAACCCTTGATGATCCATGACGATATGGATCTCGAGGATTTGAATGATCTGGATCTTGATCAAGAGCTTGCACGCCTAGAACAAGAAGAACAGCGCGCACACGAACTATCAAGCGAGTTTTCCTTACTGCCAACCACAGCACCGCTTAGCTCCACATCGCAAAAAAATACGCAGAGCACTGCTGACTCGCTACCAGCGGATGACTGGAGTGATGAGTTGCTCGCACAAGCGTCTGTCGCACCATTGAGCAGTAGCCCAGTTGAAGAAACTGAGGCGCAGCTAAATATTGACCAGCCACCACCCGAGCCCTCCAGTTATGCCACACCCAGCAACGAACTGAAAATAACAGCCGAGACCGCTGCTGAGCCGAGCAGCGACTCTCTACCGCACTTTGCTGATGAGCCTTTGCGCCTTGACTGGCGGCCGAAAAAAAGCCCATGGCGGCGCTGGCTGGGCTGGGGTTTATTGAATAGTTTGGCACTCCTGTTACTGCTTGGCCAATACACTCACAGTAATTTTGCCGAATTGGCGCGTCAAGACAGCACTCGCCCGTGGTTGGAAAAAGTCTGCCCGCTGCTTGACTGTCAACTTCCCTCTAAAGTTGATGTACTAAAAATAAAAAGCAGTAACTTATTAGTACGCAGTCACCCTGAATTTAGTGGTGCTTTGCTGGTGGATGCAATTATTTATAATCGCGCATCATTTAGCCAACCCTTTCCATTGCTGGAAATGTCATTTTCAGATCTGAATGGTACGCCTTTAGCCAGTCGTTTATTTAAACCACAGGAATATTTAGGCGGGGAGTTGGCCGGACAAGCTCATATGCCACCACAAACACCGATTCATATCGCCTTAGAAATACTTGAGCCCAGCGGTGGCGCGGTGAATTACACCTTAGATTTTGTCTCACCTGACTAAACAGACACTGCAGCACTTATCATTAAGTGCTGCAGTGGTGAGAGGCTCAGGCTAACTGCCGGCCACTTTCATCCGCTCAATCAAGACCGAGCCAGTGCAGACACTGCCACGACGATCAAGGTCATTGCCAATGGCTACGATTTGCTTAAACATATCGCGCATATTGCCAGCAATAGTCACCTCTTGCACCGGGAACTGGATTTCACCGTTCTCAACCCAATAGCCGCCTGCGCCGCGCGAGTAGTCGCCGGTGACCATATTCAAACCTTGCCCCATCAGCTCAGTGACCAGCAAACCACGACCCATTTTTTTCAACAACGCCGCTTGGTCATCATCACCATGGGTAACAAATAGGTTACGCGCACCGCCAGCATTGGCAGTACTGGGCATCCCCAACTTGCGTCCTGAATAGGTACTGAGCATGTAATTGCTCAGCACACCATCCTCAATAAAAGACTTGGCGTAGGTGGCAAGACCATCACCATCAAAAGCACTGCTGGCTAAGCCACCTTTAAGTAGCGGACGCTCATCTAGCGTCAGCCACTCGGGGAATAACGTCTGTCCAAGCGCGCCAACTAAAAACGAAGAGTTACGGTATTGACTGCCGCCGGCAATGGCACCGAGCAAACTGCCAAACAAGCCGCCAGCTAACTCTGCAGCAAACAATACAGGTACATCACAGGTTGGCACTGAGCGCGCACCTAACCGGCTGACGGTACGCTCGGCAGCAATGCGTCCAATCGTGGCGGCATCGGTTAACAAATCAGCACGACGGCCGTAGTCATACCAGTAGTCACGCTGCATATTACCGTCAGCTTCGGCGATCATCACACAACTGATGCTGTGGCGCGTACCGGCGTGACCGGCAATCAAACCATGGCTGTTACCGTACACGGTACAACCAACATCACTGTTGACACTGCTGCCATCGGCATTACTGATACGCGAATCGGTAGCAAAAGCTGCGGCCTCGCACTCCAATGCCAGTTCAATCGCCTGCTCTGGGCTTAAATCCCATGGATGCCATAAGTCTAAATCAGGAAACTCACGCGCCATCAACTGCTCATCCGCCAAGCCAGCAAACTCGTCTGCTGATGCATATTTAGCAATTGCCAGAGCCGCAGCGACAGTTTCTTGAATCGCCGTATCACCGCTTACA
>Ga0265293_10010152_pt1 | contig 13243 bp, 7 predicted proteins | sample Munlanlewell138R_FD_192505 | JGI IMG/M metagenome (GOLD analysis project Ga0265293, IMG submission 192505) | Leachate microbial communities from a municipal landfill in Southern Ontario, Canada - Leachate well 138R | ecosystem: Engineered > Solid waste > Landfill > Unclassified | place: Canada... | reverse complement strand
AGGCAACCATGGTACCGCCCCAGGTTTCCGCACACACGCGGGTCAGGGCTGCCGTCAGGGTGGTCTTGCCATGGTCTACGTGACCAATCGTGCCCACGTTTACGTGGGGCTTCTTGCGTTCAAACTTCTCTTTAGCCACGCTTATATCCTCTCGATTTCAAGATGACTGGAATTTGCTATCAGGAATTCTTCTTGATGATTTCCTGGGCGATGTTGTTGGGTGCTTCGGCGTATTTACCAAACTCCATGGTGAAGGTCGCGCGGCCCTGGGTTGCCGAGCGCAGGTCGGTAGCATAGCCGAACATTTCAGCCAGCGGCACTTCGGCATCGATGACTTTGCCGGATACGCTCTCGTCCATTCCCAGAATGATGCCGCGCCGGCGGTTGAGGTCGCCAACCACGTCGCCCATGTTTTCTTCCGGAGTCACCACTTCGACCTTCATCACCGGCTCGAGCAGCACCGCACCGCCAACTTGCGCCAGCTTCTTGGTGGCCATCGAGGCTGCGATTTTGAACGCCATCTCGTTGGAGTCGACATCGTGGTAGGAACCATCGTAGACGGTGGCCTTCAGGCCCAACAACGGATAGCCGGCGAGAACACCGTTCTGCATCTGCTCGCTGATGCCCTTCTCGATAGCGGGAATGTATTCCTTGGGGACCACGCCACCGACAACTTCATTGTGGAACTCGAGACCATCGGCGCCCTGATCATCCGCAGGCGCAAACCGGATCCAGCAGTGGCCATACTGGCCGCGACCACCGGACTGGCGGACGAACTTGCCTTCGATCTCGCAGGTTTTGGTGATCCGCTCGCGGTAGGCGACCTGCGGCTTGCCGATATTCGCCTCGACATTGAACTCACGGCGCATACGGTCGACGAGCACATCCAGGTGCAGCTCACCCATACCGGAGATGATGGTCTGGCCGGTTTCCTCGTCGGTCTTGACACGGAATGACGGATCTTCCGCCGCCAGCTTGCCGAGGGCGATGCCCATCTTTTCCTGATCGGGCTTGGATTTCGGCTCCACCGCCACGGAAATCACCGGCTCCGGGAATTCCATGCGCTCCAGCACGATCACATGATCAGGGTCACACAGCGTGTCGCCGGTGGTGGTGTCCTTGAGACCGATGGCCGCGGCGATGTCGCCGGCCAGGACTTCCTTGATCTCCTCCCGGTTGTTGGCGTGCATCTGCACCATCCGCCCGATACGCTCTTTCTTGCCCTTGATCGAGTTGAGCACGCCGGTACCGCTTTCCAGCTTGCCGGAATAGACGCGCATAAAGGTCAGCGTACCCACGAACGGGTCAGTGGCGATCTTGAACGCCAGGGCGGCGAAAGGGGCGCTGTCGTCTGCTTCGCGGGTGGCAATGGTTTCGCCGTCGTCAAGGGTGCCCTCGATGGCCTTGACCTCGGTGGGCGACGGCAGGTAGTCGATGACTGCGTCGAGAACCGCCTGCACTCCCTTGTTCTTGAATGCCGAGCCACCCAGCACCGGTACGATTTCGTTGGCCAGGGTGCGCGCGCGGATACCTGCCTTGATCTCTTTCTCGGTAAGCTCTTCGCCTTCGAGGTACTTGTTCATCAGGTCTTCGTCGGCCTCCGCGGCGGCCTCAACCAGGTATTCGTGCATCTTGGCGCACTGATCGGCCATTTCCGCCGGGATATCCTGGTACTCAAAGCTCATGCCCTGATCGGCCTCATTCCAGATGATGGCCTTCATCTTGACCAGGTCGACCACACCCTTGAAGCCTTCTTCGGAGCCAATGGTCATCTGCAGGGGGACGGCGTTTGCGCCAAGGCGGGTCCTGAGCTGCTCGACCACGCGCATGAAATCCGCGCCGGCGCGGTCCATCTTGTTGACGAACACCATACGCGGCACTTCGTACTTGTTGGCCTGCCGCCAGACGGTTTCCGTCTGCGGCTGGACGCCGGAGGAGCCGCACAGCACCACCACAGCGCCATCCAGCACCCGCAGGGAGCGCTCCACTTCGATGGTAAAGTCGACGTGGCCAGGGGTATCGATGACGTTGATGCGGTGCTGCTCGAACTGACCGTCCATGCCTTTCCAGAAGGCCGTTACCGCCGCCGAGGTAATGGTGATACCCCGCTCTTGCTCCTGAACCATCCAATCCGTAGTGGCTGAACCATCGTGCGTTTCACCGAGCCGGTGAGAGACCCCCGTATAGTACAGAACACGTTCCGTGGTGGTGGTTTTACCTGCGTCCACATGAGCGCAGATACCAATATTCCGATAACGACTGATTGGGGTCTTTCGTGCCACGATAGTTACCTTAAGAAAGCTGTCTGTATAACTTTGAGTTTCAGAATCACAAAAAGGCAGCCGATTAGACTACCTCTTTGTGACACCCTTTTTACTGCCGACGCATCAGAAACGGAAGTGGGAAAACGCCTTGTTGGCTTCCGCCATACGATGCACGTCTTCACGTTTCTTCACAGCGCCACCTTTGCTCTGGTAAGCGTCGACAATTTCACCAGCGAGACGCTGGCGCATGGATTTTTCGCCGCGACCACGGGCATAGTCCGCCAGCCAGCGCATGGCCAGGGCAGTGCGGCGCGAGGGGCGCACTTCGACAGGTACCTGATAGGTGGCACCACCTACCCGCCGCGACTTGACTTCCACCATCGGCGCAATATGATCCAACGCCTCTTCAAAGACTTCGATCGGATCCTTTTTGGTCCGCTCCTCGACCAGCACCAGCGCGCCATAGACAATGCGCTCGGCCACGGATTTCTTGCCGCTGACCATGACATGGTTCATAAACTTGGCCAGGGTGACATTGCCGAACTTGGGATCCGGCAGCACTTCACGCTTGGCAGCAACGCGTCTTCTTGGCATGTTAATTCTCTCTTCTCTTCAGGATTGCCCGGGACCTGGATAACGGATCATCACGCCCGGCCTTACTCGGTTCTCACCGAAACCGCAACTCAGCTCTTGGCCGCTTTCGGACGCTTGGCGCCATACTTGGAGCGGCGCTGGCGGCGCTTGTCGACACCGGAGGTATCGAGACTGCCGCGCACTGTGTGATAGCGCACACCGGGGAGGTCCTTGACACGACCGCCGCGGATCAGGACCACACTGTGCTCCTGAAGGTTGTGTCCTTCACCACCAATATAGGACGACACCTCGTAACCGTTGGTCAGGCGGACCCGGCAAACCTTGCGGAGTGCGGAGTTCGGCTTCTTCGGCGTAGTGGTGTACACACGGGTGCACACACCGCGACGCTGCGGGCAACTTTGCAGCGCAGGTACGTCACTTTTGGCGACTTTGCGTTTTCTCGGCTTACGAACCAACTGGTTGATCGTTGCCATTTACTATTACTCCAGAAATAAAGCCTTCTGACGAAGACATGGACAATGCGGGCCGGAGGCACGGGCCGCCCACCCTAAAAAGGGAGGCGGCATTTTAAGGAGGCCGCCTCCCCGAGTCAAGAAAATGATCCGCTCGCGCGGATCATTCATCCGTCCCGGACGAACCGGCGTTCAGCGCTTCGGTCAATGCCGCCTCGACATCGCTCGCCGAAACCCCACCGACCTCGGCCAGCACGGCATCCCGACGCTTGCGGCGCTGGGCATGGTAGGCAAGGCCGGTTCCGGACGGAATCAGGCGACCGACCACGACGTTTTCCTTGAGTCCGCGCAGACCATCCCGCTTGCCGGTGACCGATGCCTCGGTGAGCACCCGGGTGGTTTCCTGGAAGGACGCGGCAGAGATGAAGCTCTCCGTCGCCAGCGAGGCCTTGGTAATACCCAGCAGTTGCCGTTCAAACTTGGCGGGCAGCTTGCTTTCGAGCGCCAGTGCCTCGTTCTCGTCCAGCACCCGATTGTATTCGGCCTGCTCACCCCTGACGAACGAGGATTCACCCATATCGGTGATCTCGACCTTGCGGAGCATCTGGCGAACGATCACCTCGATGTGCTTGTCGTTGATCTTCACGCCCTGGAGGCGGTAGACCTCCTGGATTTCGTTGACGATATATTTCGCCAGCGAATCAACTCCCTGGAGCCTGAGGATATCGTGCGGGTTGTCGGGACCATCGGCAATCACCTCGCCGCGCTCGACCTGCTCCCCTTCGTAGACACCCAGCTGGCGCCACTTGGGGATCAGCTCTTCATAGGACTCGCCACCATCGCTCGGCGTGATGATAAGGCGGCGCTTGCCCTTGGTTTCCTTGCCGAAGGTCACGGTGCCGGAGATTTCCGCGAGAATCGCCGGATCCTTGGGCTTGCGGGCCTCGAACAGATCGGCGACCCGCGGCAGACCACCGGTGATGTCGCGGGTCTTCGAGCCTTCCTGGGGGATACGGGCAATGATGTCGCCCGCGCGGATCTTCTCGCCGTCGGTGAGGGTGATGATGCCGTTGGTGGGCAGCATATAGTGGGCAGGTACGGTGGAGTTCGGGAAGAAGAGCTCCTTGCCATCGTCACCCAGCAAGGTGACCATGGGCTTCATGTCCTTGCCCGCGGCTGGCCGCTCATTGGGATCGAGCACCGCGATGTTGGTAAGGCCGGTCAGCTCGTCTGTCTGACGCCGGACACTGAGCCCTTCCTCCATGCCGGAGAATGTCACGGTGCCCGCGACCTCGGTGATGATCGGGTGGGTGTGGGGGTCCCACTTGGCGACCACCTGACCGGCACTGACCTGATCGCCATCCTTGATGGTGATAATGGCGCCGTAGGGAATCTTGTAGCGCTCGCGCTCACGGCCATTGGCATCGGCAACGGCCAGCTCGCCGGAGCGGGATACCGCGACCTGGTCCGTCTCCCGCTCGACCAGCTTGATGTTGATCAGCCGGGCGCGGCCCGCAGCCTTGACCTGGATGTTGTCCACCGCGGACGCCCGGGAGGCGGCACCACCGATGTGGAAGGTGCGCATGGTCAGCTGGGTACCGGGCTCGCCGATCGACTGGGCGGCGATGACGCCCACGGCTTCACCGACATTGACCTTGTGACCGCGAGCCAGATCCCGGCCATAGCATTCGGAACAGATTCCGTAACGGGTTTCACAAGTGATCGGCGAACGCACGCAAACTTCGTCGATTCCCATCGCCTCGATACGATCCACCCACTTTTCATCGATGATCGTGCCGGCCGGCACTGCGATTTCATCGCTGCCGGGCTTGAGCACATCCTGGGCCACTACCCGGCCGAGGATACGGTCACCCAGTGATTCGATGATGTCGCCACCCTCGATGACCGGTGACATCAGCAGGCCTTCGGTGGTGCCGCAATCGATGCCGGTAACCACCACATCCTGAGCGACATCCACCAGGCGGCGGGTAAGATAGCCGGAGTTGGCGGTCTTCAGCGCGGTATCGGCCAGGCCTTTGCGGGCGCCGTGGGTCGAGATGAAGTACTGGAGAACGTTGAGCCCTTCGCGGAAGTTGGCGACGATCGGCGTTTCGATGATCGAGCCGTCCGGACGAGCCATCAGGCCGCGCATCCCCGCCAATTGGCGGATCTGGGCCGGAGAACCCCGGGCGCCGGAATCGGCCATCATGAATACCGAGTTGTACGAAGCCTGATCCACTTCATTGCCGTCGCGGTCGATGACCTTCTCCTTGGAGATGCCTTCCATCATCGATTTGGCCACCAGATCATTGGCCCGTGACCAAATATCGATCACCTTGTTGTACTTCTCGCCCTGGGTGACCAGGCCGGAGGCGAACTGGGTTTCGATCTCCATCACCTCGTCATCGGCGCGCTGGATGATCTCCCCCTTGTTGGCGGGAATCATGAAATCGTTGACGCCGATCGACGCCCCTGAACGGGTCGAGAAATCAAAACCGGTATACATCAGCTGGTCGGCAAAAATGACTGTCGCCTTGAGCCCCACGGTGCGGTAGCAGTGGTTGATGATCCGCGAGATGGCCTTCTTGGTCATCGCCTGGTTGACCAGGTCGAAGGCCAGGCCTTCGGGCACGATTTCCCACAGCAGGGCGCGGCCAACGGTGGTTTCCTTGATACTGACCGTTTCGGTGCGCTCACCCGCTTCGTTGAGGATCACTTCCCTGATACGCACCCGGACCTTGGCCTGGAGGTGGACCTGCCGGCTGTAGTAGGCGCGCGACACTTCCGCCAGGTTGGTAAACACCATCCCTTCGCCCTTGGCGTTGATGCGGTCGCGGGTCATGTAGTAAAGGCCGAGAACCACGTCCTGAGAAGGCACGATGATCGGCTCACCGTTGGCCGGCGACAGGATGTTGTTGGTCGACATCATCAAGGCGCGGGCCTCGAGCTGGGCTTCCAGCGTCAGCGGCACGTGGACCGCCATCTGGTCGCCATCGAAGTCGGCGTTGTAAGCGGCACACACCAGCGGGTGAAGCTGAATGGCCTTGCCCTCGATCAGCACTGGCTCGAACGCCTGGATGCCGAGGCGGTGGAGAGTCGGCGCGCGGTTGAGCAGAACCGGGTGCTCGCGGATCACCTCATCGAGGATATCCCAGACCACGGCTTCCTCGCGCTCGACCATCTTCTTGGCGGCCTTGATGGTGGTCGCCAGCCCGCGGGATTCGAGTTTCGAGAAGATGAACGGCTTGAACAGCTCCAGCGCCATGCGCTTGGGCAGACCGCACTGGTGGAGGCGCAGGGTCGGACCGACCACGATCACCGAACGGCCCGAGTAGTCGACACGCTTGCCGAGCAGGTTCTGACGAAAACGCCCCTGCTTGCCCTTGATCATGTCGGCCAGCGATTTCAGCGGGCGCTTGTTGGAGCCGGTGATGGCTCGGCCGCGGCGGCCGTTATCGAGCAGCGCGTCGACCGCTTCCTGCAACATGCGCTTTTCGTTGCGCACGATGATATCGGGAGCGTTGAGCTCCAGCAGGCGCTTCAAGCGGTTGTTGCGGTTGATGACCCGGCGATAGAGATCGTTGAGATCGGAGGTGGCGAAACGGCCACCGTCCAGGGGTACCAGAGGGCGCAGGTCCGGGGGCAGTACAGGAAGCGCCTCGAGAATCATCCACTCCGGCTTGTTGCCGGAATTGTAGAACGCCTCGAGCAGCTTCAGCCGCTTGGACAGCTTTTTGCTCTTGGTCTCGGAGTTGGTGCTCGGCAGCTCCTCGCGGATATCGGCGATCTCCATCTCCAGGTCGATGTCCCGGAGCAGCGCCTGGATGGCTTCGGCACCCATGCTGGCGCGGAACTCATCGCCGTATTCCTCCATGGCCTCGAAGTACTGCTCATCGCTGAGCAGTTGGCCGCGCTGCAGGGTGGTCATACCCGGGTCGGTGACCACGAAGGATTCGAAATACAGCACCCGCTCGATTTCCCGCAGGGTCATGTCGAGGAACAGACCGATACGGGAGGGCAGGGATTTCAGAAACCAGATGTGGGCCACGGGGCTGGCCAGCTCGATATGCCCCATGCGCTCGCGTCGGACCTTGGCCAGCGTGACCTCGACGCCGCACTTCTCGCAGACGATGCCGCGGTGCTTCATGCGTTTGTACTTGCCGCACAAGCATTCGTAATCCCGCACCGGGCCAAAGATCTTGGCGCAGAACAGTCCCTCGCGCTCTGGCTTGAAGGTACGATAGTTGATCGTTTCCGGCTTCTTGACTTCGCCATACGACCAGGAGCGAATCATGTCCGGGGATGCCAGACCGATGCGAATAGCATCGAATTCGCCGTTCTGGTCCTGGGACTTCAACAGATTCAATAAGTCTTTCAAGGCCCTTCCTCCAGTGGATACTTGCCTTTACCGCCGACGAAACCGTCGGCGGAGGTCTAAATCGTAGTGATTACTCGTATTCCAGTTCGATATTGATACCCAGAGAGCGGATTTCCTTCACCAATACATTGAAGGATTCGGGCATACCCGGCTCCATCCGGTGATCGCCATCGACGATGTTTTTATACATCTTGGTACGGCCATTGACGTCATCCGATTTGACCGTGAGCATTTCCTGCAGAGTGTAGGCGGCACCGTAGGCTTCCAGTGCCCACACTTCCATCTCTCCGAAGCGCTGGCCACCGAATTGCGCCTTGCCGCCCAGCGGCTGCTGGGTGACCAGGCTGTAGGAGCCTGTAGAGCGGGCGTGCATCTTGTCATCGACCAGGTGGTTCAATTTGAGCATATACATATAGCCCACTGTCACCGGACGGTCGAATGCTTCACCGGTACGGCCGTCGAAGAGGGTCATCTGGCCACTTTCGGGCATATCCGCAAGCCTGAGGAGCTGCTTGATTTCCTCTTCCATGGCGCCGTCGAAGACCGGCGTCGCCATGGGGACACCTGCTGACAGGTTTTTCGCCAGATCCATCACCTCGGTATCCGTGAGACTGGCAATGTCCTCGGCCTTGTCGCTTTCGCCCGTGCTGTAGATCTCTTCGATGAAACCGCGCAGCTCCGCGACCTTGCGCTGCTCTTCGAGCATCGCGTTGATCTTTTCACCCAAGCCCTTGGCCGCCAGGCCGAGGTGGGTTTCGAGAATCTGGCCGACGTTCATCCGCGACGGTACACCCAGCGGGTTGAGAACGATATCGACGGGGACACCGTTGCTATCGTAGGGCATGTCTTCAACCGGCTTGATCGCCGAGATCACGCCTTTGTTACCATGGCGGCCGGCCATCTTGTCGCCCGGCTGAACCCGGCGCTTGACCGCCAGGTAGACCTTCACGGTCTTGAGGACACCCGGCGCCAGGTCATCGCCGCTCTGCAGCTTACGCTTCTTGTCTTCGAAACGCTCGTCCTGTTGCTTGCGGCGCTCCTTGAGCAGCTCTTCGGCACGGGTCAGCTGATCGTTCAGGGCGTCGTCTTCCATGCGCACCTTGAACCACTTGTCCTGATCGTAATCGGCGACCATCTCGGCGGTGAGCACATCGCCCTTTTTGAGCCCTTGCGCCTTGACCACTTTCTTGCCGACCAGCGCGTCGCGAAGGCGTTCGAAGGTGGCGTTTTCCATGATCCGGAATTCATCCTTGAGATCCTTGCGGTACTCCTCCAGGGCGGCTTTCTCGATCTGCTTGGAACGGGCGTCCTTCTCGAGCCCTTCGCGGGTGAACACCTGGACCCCGATGACGGTTCCCTTGGTGCTGCTCGGAACCCTCAGAGACGTATCCTTCACGTCGGATGCTTTTTCGCCAAAGATGGCGCGCAGCAGTTTTTCTTCAGGTGTCAGCTGGGTCTCGCCCTTGGGGGTGACCTTACCGACCAGGATATCGCCGGCGGCCACTTCGGCACCTACGTAGACGATGCCCGACTCGTCGAGCCTGGACAGCGCCGCCTCGCCCACATTGGGGATATCGGCAGTGATCTCCTCAGGTCCCAGCTTGGTGTCCCGCGCGGTGCAGGTCAGTTCCTGGATATGGATGGTGGTGAACCGGTCCTCCTGCACCACCCGCTCGGAGATCAGAATAGAGTCTTCGAAGTTGTAGCCGTTCCAAGGCATGAACGCGATGCGCATGTTCTGGCCAAGCGCCAGCTCACCGAGGTCGACCGACGGGCCATCAGCAAGGATGTCACCTTTGGCGATCACATCGCCGGCGGTGACGATCGGCCGCTGGTTGATACAGGTGTTCTGGTTGGAACGGGTGTACTTGATGAGGTTGTAGATGTCGACACCGGCATCGCCAGCCTCGATCTCATCGTCGTTGACCCGAACCACGATCCGCCCGGCATCGACATTCTCGATAACCCCGCCGCGCCGGGCCACCACACAAACCCCGGAGTCGCGGGCGACAACCCGCTCGATACCGGTGCCCACCAGCGGTTTTTCGGAGCGCAGGGTGGGTACTGCCTGGCGTTGCATGTTCGAGCCCATCAGCGCGCGGTTGGCATCGTCATGCTCGAGGAATGGGATCAGCGAGGCGGCGATGGACACCACTTGGCGGGGAGAAACGTCCATGTAATCCACCTCTTGCGGTGGCTTGACGGTGAACTCGCCCATGTGCCGGACAGTAACCAGCTCTTCGCTCAGCTCACCTTTTTCGTTAACGCTGGCCGACGCCTGGGCAATGACGTATTTGCCTTCCTCGATGGCCGACAGGTACTCGATCTCATTGGTCACTTCGCTGTTGTTGACCTTCCGATACGGCGCTTCGATAAAACCGTAGTCGTTGGTGCGGGCATAGGTCGCCAGAGAGTTGATCAGGCCGATATTGGGACCTTCAGGGGTCTCGATCGGGCACACCCGGCCATAGTGGGTGGGGTGCACATCGCGCACTTCGAAGCCGGCGCGCTCGCGGGTCAGACCGCCGGGGCCCAGGGCGGAAACACGGCGCTTGTGGGTGACTTCCGACAGCGGATTGTTCTGGTCCATGAACTGGGACAGCTGGCTGGAGCCGAAGAACTCCTTCATCGCCGCCGCCACAGGCTTGGCGTTGACCAGGTCCTGGGGCATCAGCCCCTCGCTCTCGACCACCGACAGCCGCTCCTTGACCGCGCGCTCAACCCTGACGAGGCCGATGCGGAACTGATTTTCGGCCATTTCACCCACGGAGCGCACCCGGCGGTTGCCGAGATGGTCGATATCATCCACCACGCCCTTGCCGTTGCGAATGTCGATCAGGCACCGCATGGTGTCGACGATATCTTCCCTGCCCAGGGTTCCCGAGCCTTCCACTTCGTCTCGCCCGAGGCGGCGATTGAACTTCATCCGGCCAACCGCCGACAGATCGTAGCGCTCGAGAGAGAAGAACAGATTGTTAAACAGGTTCTCCGCAGACTCCTTGGTCGGCGGCTCGCCGGGCCGCATCATCCGGTAGATTTCCACCAGGGCCTCGAGCTGGGTACGGGTCGGATCGTTGCGCAACGTGTCGGACATGAACGGACCGCAGTCCAGATCATTGGTATAGATCACGTCGATTCTCTTGATGCCGGCGCCGGCCAGCTTGCCGAGGCTGTCAGCGGTGATTTCGGTGTTGCACTCGAACAGCAACTCGCCGCTGCTGGGGTCGACGATATCCTTGGCGAGCACCCGGCCATGAAGATATTCAGCCGGCACGTCCAGCTTGGTGATGGCATCGTTTTCGAGCTGGCGGATATGGCGCGCGGTAATGCGACGGCCTTCCTCGACGATTACCTTGCCACCTTTGCCCTTGATATCGAAGCTGGCGATTTCGCCACGCAGGCGGCCGGGCTCGAGTTCGAGGGTGAAGGTGCCGTCGGATTTGACTTCGAAGGTGCTGACATCGAAGAACATACCGAGGATCTCCTCGGCATTGTAGCCAAGGGCGCGCAGCAGGATGGTGGCCGGCAGCTTGCGGCGGCGATCGATGCGCACGAACAGCTGGTCCTTGGGGTCGAACTCAAAGTCGAGCCAGGAGCCGCGGTAGGGAATGATCCGCGCTGAATAGAGCAGCTTGCCCGAGGAATGGGTCTTGCCCTTGTCGTGGTCGAAAAAGACCCCGGGTGACCGGTGCAGCTGGGAGACGATCACCCGCTCGGTACCGTTGATAATGAAGGTGCCGTGGTCCGTCATCAGGGGAATTTCCCCCATGTAGACTTCCTGCTCCTTGATGTCCTTGATGGCTTTGTTGGAAGACTCCTTATCGTAAATCACCAGGCGCACCCGCACCCGCAGAGGGACAGCAAAGGTGACGCTGCGCAGTTTACAGTCTTCTTCGTCGAACAGCGGTTTCCCCAGGGTGTAATCGACATACTCCAGGGCGGCATTGCCGGAAAAGCTGACGATCGGGAAAACAGATTTGAAAGCGGCGTGCAAGCCTGCCTCAAGGCGCTCACTGGCAGGCACACCTAACTGGGTGAATTTACGGTAGGAATCCAGCTGTATGGCCAACAGCGGTGGAAGTTCCATCACCTGCTGCAGCTTGCCAAAGTCCTTGCGGATGCGTTTTTTCTCGGTGTAGGAGTAAGCCATCAGTAGTCACCAGCACTTTCACTTTTGGGGGCGTGGGATTGCAGCCTTGGCTGCACCTCCTGGCGGAGGTTGCCTGTCTGCCTTGCGGCAAACAGGAAAAGGCCGGCGGGATTGCCCGCCAGCCAGCACCTGATTTCAGTCAGGTGACAGAACGCTTTGCACTGCGAGCTTACTTCAGCTCGACAGCTGCGCCTGCTTCTTCCAGATCTTTCTTGGCCGATTCTGCTTCCTCCTTGGAAACAGCTTCCTTCAGAGTGGATGGCGCGCCGTCCACCAGATCCTTCGCCTCTTTGAGACCAAGTCCGGTGATGGTGCGGACAACCTTGATGACGTTGACCTTTTTCTCGCCAGCAGCAGTGAGAACGATATCGAACTCGGTCTTCTCCTCGGCGGCGCCAGCACCGGCATCGCCACCGGCAACCGCAACAGCGGCAACAGCGGCGGTTACACCGAACTTTTCTTCCATGGCGGAGATCAGTTCGACAACATCCTTGACGGACATTTCGGCGATGGCATTGATGATATCTTCTTTAGTGAGTGACATGTGTCAATTCCCATTGATGGAGCACTTAGCGTTCAACAAACGCGGCTCATTAACCAGTTAAGGCGGCGCTTACGCTGCCTGTTGCTCTTTCTGATCGCGGACGGCGGCGATCGTGCGCACCAGCTTGCCAGCGGCCGCTTCTTTCATCACGCTCATCAGCTTGGCGATTGCCTCATCAAACGTCGGCAGGCTCGCCAACAGAGTGAAATCAACCACTTCACCTTCAAAGGCGGCCATCTTCAGCTCGAACTGCTCATTGCTTTTCGCGAACTCCTTGAAGATGCGGGCAGCCGCACCGGGGTGTTCACTGGAAAAGGCGATCAGAGTCGGGCCGGCGAATGCTTCTTTTATGCATTCGTAGGGCGTACCTTCGACAGCGCGACGAGCCAGGGTGTTGCGGACAACCTTCATCCACACACCGTTGGCGCGAGCTTCCTTGCGCAGGGCGGTCATCTTGCCTACCGACACGCCACGGGCATCGGCAACCACAGCAGACAGAGCACCCTGAGCAGCTTGCTGGACTTCAGCGACAATCGCTTTTTTGTCTTCGAGTCCTATTGCCACGAGTTTTCTCCAGGTTACATTGGCATTGCTGCCAACCGTTTGCTATTCCCCCGATTGACTCAGGGGGACGTTTCGGTGATCAAACTCAGCGCGAATACTGAATCGGGTTTCACCGTCTGCGTAGGCTATTCGGACGGACCCGGTCCGGCCGCATAATTAAGGCGTGGTGCCCGCCACCTACGGTCTTTGACGGTCCCGGCCCTGAGTGGGCCGGGACCCCAAAGTCTATTGACCGACTCAGGCTTCCAGAGAAGACTGGTCGATGGCCAAGCCAGGGCCCATCGTGGTCGACAAGGT
>Ga0265293_10010151_pt1 | contig 13244 bp, 17 predicted proteins | sample Munlanlewell138R_FD_192505 | JGI IMG/M metagenome (GOLD analysis project Ga0265293, IMG submission 192505) | Leachate microbial communities from a municipal landfill in Southern Ontario, Canada - Leachate well 138R | ecosystem: Engineered > Solid waste > Landfill > Unclassified | place: Canada... | reverse complement strand
TGATGAATGGAAAGCAGCAAGAATTATTAAGATTGCTTCAGCTGGTGGCTTATGTGAAGAGTGTGGTGCTGTTGGTGAAGAAGTGCATCACAAGATAAGGCTAACACCAGAAAACGTTACAGATATTAATGTATCCATAAACCAAGAAAACTTGATGCTTCTTTGTAAGGAATGTCACAACAAAGAACATGGAAGATTTGAAAAAGGTCAGCAGTTTGATGAGGATGGGAATCTTCTCAAATAATTTAAAAAATGGTATAATTATCCTTGTAAAATAAGGAGTGTGTATGTTTTGAAGAAATTTACTATTAGTTCTCAATTAGATTTAATATTATTCTTTTTTACTTATACAAAAAGTAGTATAGGTTATCTTATAGTTAAATCATTATTAGTTATTCTTTTTTCATTACCAGTTTTATCGCTATTTTTAGTACTGGTTATTTTATCACCAATATCATCGATGTTTTTATTATTTGAAAAGTTATTTTCTTCTGAGGTATTAGAGGATTTTCCTATTTTTAAAATATTTTACATTTTAATCTTACCTTTATGGATTTTATCTTTGATTGTCGTTATTATTGCTTCAATATTTTCGCTAATTCTAGCTATAGGACTTTTAACAGAAAAAGATCCATCATTTAACAGGTACTTAGATTATTTATTAGAAACACCTAAAAGAAAACACAGTGTAAAAGATTATTTTGAATATTATAATGATAAAATGGATTTTAATAAGTTTCAAAACTTATATTCCTATAACGACAGATACTTGTAAATTGATATATTTTAATGCCCCCCATATATCCTTTTTTAATAATTCCTGTAGGACCGTCGGCCCCATAACCAAAATGCGTGGGGCGGATTTTTCAAAACTCATATTTTATAGAAATAGTTTTTAAAAGCCTATCCTATTTATTCTTTCTACTTGATATATTCTTTTTTAAGAGGTAATATGTAGCAAAGAACAAAGGAGGCATTTAATATGAATAGTGAAAACGACAAAGATAAAAAAAGATTATTAAGATTAGAAGAATGTTCGCTTCGCCTTGAGACGATACATCAGATGAGATGGAAATTGATGGAGACATTAAGTGATAATGAAAATCAAAATATTTATTATGAAGCAAACGAACTACTAAATGAAATAGAACATAAATTGTGGGATTATATAAATGGGAAAGTTGATTTATATTAATTCATAAGAAGTACCAAGAAAATAATTATAAAAACTATGAAGGAAGGCTACTTCCTTTTTTTATTTGTTAGGAGGAAATTTAATGTATCAAATAAATATAAAAGTAAATGCAGATGGAACACTTTCAACTCTAGATGGTACTTTAAGACTTGGTACAGAACAAGAGGTTTCAAGAACAAAACTTGTATTTGAGATTGACCATACTATAGAAGGTACTATACACTATGTAAAGTTTGCTCATAAAAAAGCAACGTACCTTTATAGAGTATCTAGTAGTAACTCATTGATAGTTCCTCCAAATGTATGCAGATATCCTGGTAGGTGGTTTATATCTTTTATTTCAAGTGACTCGACAATTAGCGGATCTACTATCTCTGGTAATTATGCATATATTAGTGAACCATATGAAGCAGTTGTAGTTAACGGTATTTTTGGAATTAATAATGAAAGCGAAGAATTAAAATTATTATCTAATTTAATTGAATGTAGTAATTTTGATTTAGTAATACCTACTAGAACTCGTTATATTGGACAAAACTTTATGTATAAAAGTCCTTCAAAATTTTCAATTACATTACATGAAGATTTACAGACAATTGGTGAGAGGGCATTTGAGGAATCAAACATACAATCAATAAAATTTGCAAGTGATGGAAATTTATCAGCTATATACGACTATGCATTCCAAAAGACGAACGATTGGAAGTCGGGGGTAGTTATTCCTAGATCTTTATCAAGTTGGGGAAGATACGCATTTCATAATTCAAATGTTCCTTCAATAATATTTGAAAGCCCAAGTAAAATTAATACATTTCCAACATATTCTTTTGCATATCTTCAAACTTTAACCTATCTTGAGCTTCCTAAAGGAGTTGCAGGGTTTAGTGGTTCAGGGCAAACAATTAGCTTTTGTAGTTCATTAAAAACACTTAAACTACCTAATACTTTCTCACTTGTAATCCAAGCATATCACATTAGAGATAATGAAGAACTTACTGAGATTATTTTAGAAAATGGCTGGAACTGTAGTGCTAACTTTTCTAATTGTAATAATTTAACAAGTAGTTCTATGGTCGCAATGTTTAATGCTCTTAAAAACTTAACCGGTCAAACTTCAAAAACTCTAACTTTGGGAAGTACAAATCTTTCAAAATTAACCAGCTCGCAAATTGCAATAGCAACATCTAAGAATTGGACAGTATCATAAGGAGGATTGATTTATGAGTAAACAAGTTTATACAGCTGATGAAGGTAAGATCTTTAAATCAAAAATTGATGGTGCACTTTTATCGAATGTGTTATATTTAGGAATAGAAGATTCAATTTCAAACTACGAGCAAGTTGATGAAAGTGAGCTCTTAGGCAATGAAGAAGAAGCAACTTAATCCGGTTAATAAGGAATACAAAAGATTAAGTACTTTATTTAAAAGCATTGATGCATCAAAAGCAAAATTAGTTGATGAGCTTTTAAAGAAAGCAGCATTTCTAAAAGTTGAACTGGATAAACTTGAATCTATTATCTCTTTATCTTATGTAGTTCAAACTTCAAATAAAGGAAACCAAAGAGTAAACTTAGCCTACAAAACCTATCTCCAAAGCTTATCAACTTATCAATCTATTATAAAAACATTGAATACAATTCTTGGTAGGGACATAGATGATGGGGATGATTACTTTGATGAGTTTCTTAAAGAGGTAAATAAATAGTGAATTATCTACTTGAATATGTGAGAGAAATTAATGAGGGTAATATAATAGTTGGGAATGAACTTAAAATAGTCTTAGATAGATTAGTACAAGAATTAAATAATCCTCGTTATATTTTTGATGAAAGACCCGGGAACATTCGTATTGATTTTATTGAAAAGTTTTGTAAGCATACAAAGTCACCTTTTAATGGAGAACCGTTTATTTTAGAATTGTGGGAAAAAGCATTACTTCAAGTTTCTTATGGATTTAAGTTTGCAGAAACAGGACTTAGAAGGTTTAATGAAGTAGTCTTATTAGTTGCACGAAAAAACGGTAAAACAACTTTTATTGCAGGAATAGATTTAGCTGAATTCTTTTTATCGCAAGGTGGAGCTGATATTGTATGTGCAAGTAATACGAATGACCAGGCTTCTATTTTATTTGAAGAAATTAATAACATGAGGGAACAAAGCAAAGTTTTATCAAAGGATAAAAGAAGCAGAAAAAATATCTTTTATATTTATTCACCCAAATCTAAAAACAAGATCAAGAAACTCTCAGCACAGTCAAGGAACTTAGACGGATATAACATAGAAGTAGGTTGTATTGATGAGGTACATCAAATGACTGATTCAAAAGTTTATGATGCAATAAAGCAGAGTCAATCTACAAAAAAAGAACCGCTGATTTTTATAATTACCACAGAAGGTAATGTAGTCGGAGGTTTTCTTGATAAGAAATTAGAATATTGTAGGAAATTAATTAAAGGCGAGATAACAGATGAACGTATGTTACCTTGGTTATATACTCAAGATTCAATAAATGAAATATATGAAGATAAAGCTACTTGGCAAAAGTCTAATCCGTCTCTAGGAAAAATTAAAACGTACTCTTATATTGAAGACATAATGAATAAAGCTCAAAATGATTTATCAACTCGTCTTACAATGCTGTGTAAGGATTTTAATATTAAACAGCTAGAGTCAGGTTCATGGCTTACATTTAATGAGCTGAACAATGAAACAAAATTTGATATGGATTTAATAAGAGATAGCTATGCAATTGGTGGAGTAGATTTATCTTCAACGACTGACCTAACTGCAAGTATACTTCTAGTTATAAAAGATGGTAAGAAATATATCATTTCACATTTCTTTATGCCTAGCGAAGTTTTGGAAAAAAGAATGCAAGAAGATAATGTCCCATACGATATTTGGGTTAAACGAGGCCTGATTACTTTAACTGAAGGTAGTCAAAATGATTTTTCTAAGGTGACACAGTGGTTTTTAAACATGGTTCATAATTATGATATTAGACCACTTTGGGTTGGGTATGATCCATGGAATTCAAGGTATTGGGTTGACGAAATGGAAGAAGCCGGTTTTACAATGGAAAAGGTAAGGCAAGGAATATATACTTTGTCAGAGCCAATGAAGCAGTTAGAAGCTGATTTAAAAAATAAGATTGTTATTTATGATAACAATCCCATTCTAAAATGGTGTTTAGCTAATACACAGGCAAAGGTTGATGTTAATGGTAATATTCAACCAAGCAAACTAAATAGTAAATATAAGCGAATTGATGGAACTGTTGCTTTAATCATAGCTTATGCTGTACTTAACTTATATAAGAAAGATTATGAGAACATGATTAGTTAGGAGGTATTTTGATGGGTATTTTTAAAAGAAAGAAAAGAGTTGAAAATGCTGATTCTTATCATGTAATTACTGACATCAAAATGCCATTTATGCCTTTTGGTAATTCAATTACGAATAGTGATGTCGTGCGAATTTGCATTGACAGAGTTGCAAGTCAATGTGCAAAACTTAAAGGGAGACATATTAAAATTGGGGTTGATGGAGTTCAAACTGAAAAAACAGGATCCATTGCTTTTCTTTTAAAATACAGACCTAATCAGTTAATGACTCCTTACCAGTTTTTATATAAAACTATTTCATTACTTTTATTAAACGATAATGCATTTATTTATCCAAAATACGATAAGGCTACATACAAATTAACTGCAATCTATCCATTAAACCCTATAATGGTTGAACCAATAGAAGATGATGTAGGGTCTTATTTTTTAAAGTTATATTTTGGTGACGGATCAAATTTTATCCTTCCATATGAAAATATTATTCATTTAAAAAGATTTTACTCAACAAATGATTTCTTCGGCGGGACATCAAGTAATGAAGCTCATGATGCTTTACTTAAAACACTAAGAATTAATGACTCATTACTTCAGGGGATCGAAAGCGGAATGCTTTCAAGTTTTCAAATTAAAGGTCTATTAAAAATTAATGGAATGTTAAAGGAAACTGACAAGCAAAAGCAATTAGAAGAATTTAATCGTGCTCTTGAGAGATCAGCTAAAGGTAAAAGTGCTATTATTCCTATGGATTCCAAGAGCGATTATACTCAATTAAATATTGATCCTAAGTTTATCGACGAACAAACACTTGAGTTTATTCAAAGTAAAATTCTAGATTACTTTGGTGTAAGTAAATCAATTTTTTCAAATCAATATGATGAAACGCAGTTTAATGCATTTTACGAATCAACAATAGAACCAATAGCAATTCAATTAAGTGAAGCCTTTTCTAATGGCCTACTTTCAATTAATGAACTTGAACGAGGAGAAGAGATAGTCTTCTTTAGTGAAAGATTACAGTATGCATCTTGGACTACAAAGGTGGGGGCAATTGAAAAGCTTATGGGATTAGGTATAATGTCACTAAATGAGTCAAGAGCAATTCTCGGATTAGAGCCAATTGAGAATGGGAATAAAAGACTACAGTCACTAAATTATGTTGATGCTAGCAAAGCTAATCAGTATCAAATAGGAGGAAATGAAAATGAAGAAAACAATAAATAAAGAATCGCGTCTTGCAGATGTAAGATTTGAGGAATCAGATGGTAAAATGATTCTTGAGGGATACGCTATTGTTTTTGATAATGAAACTTTAATTGGAGATGAGGATAATGGTTTTATTGAAATAATAGATAGAAACGCATTAAATGAAACCTTAATGAGAGATGTTCCTATGAAGTATAATCATATGGACTCTTTTTTAATTATCGCTAGAACAAAGAACAAATCACTTACATTAAGTGTTGATAATATAGGATTAAAAGTTCATGCTGAATTGATAGATACGCAATCAAATGCAGATATTTATAAAATGGTTCGTGCAGAACTTTTAGATAAGATGTCATTTGCATTTACAGTTGCGAAGCAAAGTTGGGATAGGAGTGGAAAGATACCAATACGTAGAATTCTTGGAATTGAGAGGCTGTATGACGTATCTATAGTAGACTACCCTGCTTATGATGCAACTAGTATCCATGCTCGTTCTTTAGAACTTGTGGATGCAGAACTAAAGGCTATGGATTTAGAAGAGCAGAAACGTAAAGCAAAAGTCATCAAGCATAGAATAAAAATTAAATCTACCATTTAGGAGGAATAAAAATGAATTTGATTAAAAGAAAATCAGAAATTGAAGCTAGATTAATTGAGATTCGCACTGCAAGTGCTGATGAAAATGATGTAGAAAAACTATCTGCTTTTGAAGCTGAAATTGATAAATTACAAGAAGAAAGAGCAATGATAGAAAAGAAGATGAGTATCGCTAGTAAAAGCGATATTAAAGTTGTAAATGTTGAAACTAATTCGCAAAATAAAGAAATATTAGAAAAGCGTGGTCAAGATTTAAAAGAAAAAAGAACAATTACAGTATCAGCTGGTGAGATTTTACTACCTACCCATATTGCATCAAATATAGCAGAAGTTCCTTTTAGAGAGGTATCAACTATCGTTGATAAGGTTAGTGTTGTGAATTTAAATGGTGGTGAAACATATAAGAAATCATTTATTAAATCTCACGGAGAAGCTGGTTTAACTGATGAGGGTGGTGCTTATGAAAATACTGAGCCAGTATACGACTATGTAACTATTACAAAGGTAAAGGTTACGGCTTATACTGAAATCACTGAAGAATTAGAAAAGCTACCTTCATTACCATACCAAGCTGAGGTTTTAAAGAATATTCAGGTATCACTTAAAAAGAAAATTGCCCAACAAATTCTAAGAGGTGCAGGAAGTTCTAATACTTTCACAGGTATCTTCTCCCCAAATGCAACAGCTATTGAATCATCAAAAGACTTAGAAATAAGTACTATTACCGATACTACTTTGGATGATATTGTATTTGCATATGGCGGTGATGAAGAAGTTGAAGGAGGAGCATGTTTAATCCTTAATAAAAATGATCTAAGAGCATTTGCAAATTTAAGAACACCTGAAGGAAGAAAAGTTCATACGATAGATTACTTAGCTAGTACTATTGATGGAATCCCTTACGTAATTTCTTCTCATTGTAAATCTTTAAGTGATCCTTCAACTGAGCCAGGAGAATACTGCATTGCATATGGGGCATTAAAAAATTATGAAGTTCCTATTTTCTCACCTATAGAAGTTGGAAAATCAACTGATTATAAATTCAAAGATGGAATCATTTGCTACAAGGCTTCTGTATTTACAGGAGGTAACGTTGTAGGTTTTAATGGCTTCTTACGTGTTAAGAAAGCTTCTGAGTAAGTTAACATTCAAGAGGGTTAATAGCCCTCTTTTATATGTCAAGTAGTGCAATAATTTAGCAGTGTGAGTTACTAAGTGGATGTAACAAGTAAAAAGGTACAATGAACTGAAATGAGTATGAGTAGGAAGGAACAATGAACTGAACGAAAGTAAGAGTAAAAAAGTACAATGAACGTGAACCGAGTAGAAAGGAACAATGAAACCGACCTCAGTACTAAGGGAGTAAAAAGGTACAACGAAATGCTAAACTAGTAAAAAGAAATAATGAAATGAAATCAAGTAAAAGTAAAAAGGTACAACAAAAAGAAAAGAGTAAAAGTAAAACGGAACAATGAAAGTGATATGAAGCGATAAATGTAAAAAGGAGTGTTAAACTATGAGTGATAATATAATTATCAAAAATAAAGTCAAAAAGGCATTAATGATTCCTTTGGATGAAATATATGCCGACGATGAAATAGAGCTACACATAAAATCCTGTCAACAGTTGATTCAGTCAACTGGTGTCAGTGAAGATATAGCTTGTAGTGATAATGGAATCGTGGAAGCTTTAGTATTAATTTACTGTAAGACTTTTTATGGCTTTACAAATGACGGAAGTGTAAAACAACTGCCTCCAAGTTTTGACTTTCTGCTTCGACAGTTGGTGCTGACGGTAAAGGAGTAAGTTTTTATGTTTCCTAACTCAGCTAACACCCGCCTTACACTGCTAAGCATTACATCAAGTGTTGATGCACTTGGTAATAAAAGAAATATTGTGAAATCAAAAAAAGAAGTAATCGGTAGTAAAAGATCTATTACTCAAAGTGAATATCAAACAAGTATAAATACAAGTGTTAAATATGATTTAAAAGTTGTAATACAATCTGTTTTGTATGATGAATCTAAATTTGTTAATGTAAATGGTTCACTTTATAAAATCGAAAGAACTTATTTAAATGGTCAGTTCATAGAACTGTACCTTACAAGTTCTAATATTGAGGTTGAATATGGCAGTTAATATTGATGATCTAGGGATTAAAATTAGCGATTTAATAAAAGACTATGCTGATGATGTAAAAGATGGTTTGGAAGAACGATTAAATCAAACTGCTAATGAAATATTAGAATACATAAAAAAGAACTGTCCTAGAAGTGAAAATGGATATAAACACTTAGCGGACAGTTTTATTCTGACAACTATAGGAACTGGTGCAACAAAAACAATTTATATTTCATCAAGCACTAAAGGGAGATTAGTTCATTTAGTAGAGCTTGGTTTTAAACATATAGGTGGAAGGTTTGTTGAAGCAAGACCATTTATGAGGCCAGCATATGAAACTTTTACACCTAGTATGCTTGAAGATATTAAATCAATAATTAGAAATGGAGGAAAGTAAATGAACTTAACTAAGCTTTTCTCGATTTTAAATACAGTGTTACCAAATAAAATATTTTATGGATCAAATATTTATGACAATGATGATAATGCATCAATGCCTTTTATTGTTTATCAAGAAATAACAAAAAGACCTAGAGGATATGTGGATAATCATCCTTCTTGGTATAGATCTACAATTCAAATTACTTTAGTTACCAAATCTAAAGATATAAATTTAGAAAGATCACTAGAAAAAACTATGCTAGATAATGATCTAATTTATTCTGTAATAAGTGAAAACCGTAATTCAGATAGATCGGTTAATAGAGTTTATGAAATAAATATGGAGGAAATCTAAATGCCTAATAACAGAGTTACATTTGGTTTGACAAATGTACATTATTCAAAAGCAACCCAAAGTGCTGATGGTACATGGACTTATGCAACACCAGTTCGCTTATATGGTGCACAGGAGTTTACAAGCGACATTGTTGGTGGAAGCACATCAGTATATGCTGATGATGCAGTGATAGCAACATTAGTCCAACATGCTGGTCGTACTATATCACTTAAGATGACTGAGATAAGTGATGAATTTAAGGTTGATATACTAGGATATAAAAAATTAACTAATGGAAATCTTGTTGAAATTACAAATGCTGAAGTAGCAACATTTGCACTTGGTTGTGAATTTCAAGGAGATGCAAAAGCGCGTAGAGTTTGGTTTTATTTGTGTAGTGTTTCACCGATAAACGAAGCAAGTAAATCAAAAGCTGATAGTGTAGAAGCAAATGCAATTACACTTAATATTACTGCTCGTCCTATTCAAATTAATAGTAAGTATTCAACAACACACATAACATCTTGCTACGGTGATTCTAATTATTCGACATTCTTAACTTCAATACCAGTATTACCTGTAATTGAGGATGAATAATAATGGAAAGAAGTATTACATTAGGAGGAAATGAGATCAAACTTCGTTCCTCTTTATTTACAATTATTAGTTACCGTAGCGTATTTGGTACAGAGCTATTTTCGGACGTTAAAAAACTTGATGGATTAAATGCAAAAAGTGAAGAAGAAGTATCTGTTTTAATTGATACAATATTTAAAATAACATATATTTTGCATAAGCCATTCACAAGTAAATCATATGATGAATTTTTAAATGAGTTTGATTTTTCAATTATTAGTGAAATTAAAGAGTTAGAAAATCTAGCAAAAGTAATTGGGGAACTTTTAGGATCAGTAAAAAAGCCAATGTCCACACCCTAGTAATGACTCAGGTGAAAGCCATTCTCCCACAGCTAATATAATATTTAACCTGGCTCAGCTTGGTATACCGATTAGAGATGCTGAGCTTTTTGATATTTCTACATATCTTGAATTACTAGATATTCAGACAAAAATGGTAAGAGGAGATATTGCCCCTAAAAGAGCAACACAAAAGGATATTGATTTATTTTTACTTTAGGAGGTGAGATGAAGTGGCTGAGACTGTCAAAGGATTAAACATAAAACTTGGACTAGATACAACTGAACTTGATTCAAAAATAAAAGACTTAAGTAAAGATTTAAAAGAGCAATCTAAAGATTTGAAAGCAATTAATAGTGCTCTTAGGTACGATTCTACAAATGTTGAACTTTGGAAAAAAAGACAAGCCACATTAAATCAAACCTTAGAAGTAACCAAGAAGAAGATTGAAGCCCAAAACGCAAAACTTGAAGAAGCTAAAAAAGCTGTTCAAATAGGTGCGATTAGTGAAGAAGAGTTCAATAGGCTTAAAAGAAGTGTAATGTATACTGAAGCAGAAGTAAGTAAGCTTAACACTGAACTTGTAAAAACTAATGAAAAAATTAAGACCTTAGGTAATGTGAAGTGGGATGAACTTGCAAAGGTTGGAAGTGGTCTAACTAAATATGTTACCGTACCAATAATTTCTGCTACTACAGCATTAACTACATTAACATTTACTTCAATGAATGCAGCTGATGAAATTGCAGATAATGCAGCTAAGGCATATATATCTGTAGAGGCATATCAAGAATGGGCTCATGCTTGTGATATGTTAGCAATGGATACAGCTAAGCTTCAAAATGTCTTTGTCAAAGTAAATGCATTACTTGGTGATATTGCTTCAGGAAATGGAGATAAATTTCAAGATAAATTGTCTCTGATTGGTATAACTTTTAAAGAGCTTGAAGGCTTATCTACTGATGAAGCATTTACAAAAATAAGAGATGCTTTATCAGAAGTAGAGAATGAAGCAATTCGTGCGGCAGTTGCAAACGAGATTTTTGGAGATCAACTTGGTAGTGAATTGGCAGAAGTTATCAGTGTATCAAGTGATGAGATTTCTCGATTTAGAAAAGAAGCACATGAACTAGGGGTTGTAACAAATGAGCAAGCAGAAATTGCAGGAAAATTTACTGATGAAATAGGGAACTTAAAAAAGTCATTACAAAGTGTAGGTTATGCAATAGCTGTAGAAGTAGTACCATACATTAGTGCAATTGCAGAGGTAATACAAGAAAAAGTTGTACCATCAATTAAACGATGGATTGAAGCGTGGCATAATTTAACTGAACCAACAAGATCTATTATTATAACAATTATCGGAATAGTTGCTACAATTGGTCCATTATTACTAATCATAGGTAAGATTGTACCAGTGTTAAAAACTATGACAACAGCAATCAAAGCATTTGATCTGGCTAGTAAAGCAGCTAGTATAGGTTGGGGTTCGTTAATTGCAATTCTTGCAATCTTTCTACTTCAAAATGAAAAGTTTAGGGAGTTACTTGGAATTATTATTGACGCTCTTGGTAGAGTTCTAGATGTGGTGATGGAGTTAATAAATAATTTAATAAGTGCAATAATGCCTGTTGTAGAAGTTGTTATAGGACTAATTGAAGAAATTATCGATGCACTTGTTAATCTACTAAGTCAGATTCTTGAACCACTAATATCAATAATCAATTTAATAATTGATATTATAAAAAGCTTAACTCCAGTAATTGAAGAAATAATAACTCAGTTGGTAAATTTATTAATTCCTGTAATAGAAATATTGATGAGTATTTTAAGGCCGATTATTGTTATAATTCAAATAATCATTAGTTTAGTAGTAAAAGTAGTAGAAACATTATCTGGTTTAATTAGTTCTGTATTCACATCACTCATTGGAATTATTACTGTTGTTGGAAATATTCTAAGTGTTGTTATTGGTTTAATTTCATTTCTTGTTGAAGTATTAGGCACAATTCTAAAACCAATTTTAGAAATAATTATTGCAATATTACAGCCTTTACTGGGAATTATTGAAATTATTATATCTGTTATCGCTACACTAATGAAACTACTTGAACCATTAATAAATATAATACTGCAGCCGTTATTTATCATGCTTAGTGCCATTTTTGGAATTATTTCAGCTTTAGCACCAGCATTAAAAGTAATTGCTCAAGTAATTCAAGCAGTATTAATCCCAATACTTAATATCCTATTTAAAATCTTACAACCAATCCTAGATATACTAAATGCAATAATTGATTCAATTAAATGGATTGTTGAGGGGATAGGTAATGTATTTTCTTGGGTTGGTGATATTATTGGTGATATTGGAAGTTGGTTTTCTGATGCTTTTACTATTAAAGGAAGTAATAGAGCAACTACAAATAATAATACAAACAATAATACTACAAACAACATAACCGTTAATACTACATCACCTACAATTGATATAGATGCTTTAAATAGGAAGCTAGGAGGTAGCTACTTATAATGAGACAGTTTTATTTAGTTGATGATGTAGGATCTACCTTCATCTTTGATTATCGTTATTCCACTCTTCTTATTGGTGTTGATGGAATTGGTGTAAGTAGAGAAAATACATATTTAAATTATAGTGGAACTTATAAGTTAGTAAAAAGAATAAATCCTAGAACTCAGATCTCAGGAACTATTGTATTCCTAAAAGGGTATGCAGGTTATACTAATTTTCTAAACTATCTTAAAAACTGTAAAGGTTCTTTAAGATTATTTTACAAAGCTGATAACCTTAAATATATTTATGTAGAAGTTGAATCTATTGGAAAAACTGAGATTTCTTATGGTGTATTACAATGTACTATAGTGTTTGATAAGCTTTCTATGTGGTTAAATAAAGTTAGCCATACAATAACTGTAAATGAAAACTCTCTAAATAAGGTTTATCCATATAGGTATCCTTTCACCTATTCAAGTTCATTTAATGGTGAAATAACAGTAACAAATAATGGGTGTGTTAGAGCACCAGTAAGAATTGAGATTATTGGTAAAACAAGTTATCCCGTAATTGAGATTATTAAAGATGGAAATGTTGTTTCAAAAATGAGACTATTAGTAACTAGCA
>Ga0265293_10010150_pt1 | contig 13244 bp, 10 predicted proteins | sample Munlanlewell138R_FD_192505 | JGI IMG/M metagenome (GOLD analysis project Ga0265293, IMG submission 192505) | Leachate microbial communities from a municipal landfill in Southern Ontario, Canada - Leachate well 138R | ecosystem: Engineered > Solid waste > Landfill > Unclassified | place: Canada... | reverse complement strand
ATTCCAGCACGGATAGAAGGTGGTGACGGGCTCTTTGCCTTGTCCGATACCGGAACGACCGAGAGCCAATGCTAAAGAAAGAATTGTGGAGGTGTTGACACGGCGGGGCTCATAGAAGGTCACGTTGCGAATTCACGCCAGCAAGACTGCCATCAGCCCGGTGAGATAGATCCCGTCGAAGGTACCCGCGCCGCCGATGGAAGCGAGCGGTGCCCCCAGGCGCCGGATGTCTTTCAACCGCAGCAGGTCGGCACCGATGAGTACGCCGAGCGTGCCACAGATGTAGGCGAGCGGTGCGCTTTGGTCGGGGCGCACCACGGTGGCGATGAGCGCAGCAGTGAGCGGCGCAATGAGCACGGGCATGCCGATGCCGAGCCCGGGAATGGGCCGGCTGAAGGTGTAACTGATGGCCGTCACGCCCGCGACGCTGACGGCCACTTCCCAGAGCGGCAGGGTGTGGTAACCGAGCAGATAGGCGGAGAACAGCAGCGGCACCAGTCCACCGCCCACGTTCAAGGCAATGACGGTACGCCCCTCCTGCTGCCAGCGCGGCAGCTTCCATAACAGGTCGAGGGGCGGTGGCAATGGATTCTGCTCCGGGAAGGTCTCGGTTTTGAGATGGAACAAAGGCAGATTGAGGGTGCTGCCAACCAACGAGACCATCAGCAACAGAATGGCCGAGGCCATGGACAGGCCCAGTTTGTCGAAGGCGATGCCGAGCAGGCCGACCTGCACCAAGGTTAGCAGGAGCGCCGCCGCGAGCAGCAGCAGGTACAGGTTGAAGGGGATGGGCGGGAGGCGCATGGAGGTAGTGTAGAGCGTCGCTCCTGACGGCACATTCAGCGCCCGCCGGGGCGCGCGGATCAGTCGATGGCCTTCACCGCGCCGGCAAGCACGTCCGTCAAAGATACCGCGTTGCTGGTATGGGTAATGCTGTCGCTGCTCCACACCTGCTCGATGCCGGCCGCGTGCATCAGGCGTTCCGCCTCGTCATCGTGCAGCGCATGGGTGACGAGGCTATGGATGGGACCGGCGCCCTGGGCCTTCAGGATCTCCGCGACGCCGATCATGGTCCGTCCCGTGCTCGCCATGTCGTCCACCAGCACCACTTCGAGGTCGCGGTACGAACCCTCGGGCATACGGATACGTACCTCGCGATCACCGAGGCGTTCCTTATGCGCAATGGCGTAGTCGAGCCCGGCGTAGCGGGCCACCGCGCGCACCCACTGCTCGGATTCACTGTCGGGCCCCACCAGCAACGGCCGCCCGCCGCGCGCGCGCAGGAAGTCGCCCATGGCCGCCGCGCAGGACAGCGAACGGGCGTGGATACCCGGCGTGATCTCGACCAGGTCATGGATGCGGTGAAGATGCGGATCGACCGTGATCAGCGCATCGAACACGCCCGCCAGGAAACGGCCGATGATGCGCTGGCTGACCGCCTCACCCGGATTGAACGCGATGTCCTGGCGCATGTAGCACAAATACGGCGCCACCAGCGTGATGCGGCGCGCGCCGAGTTCGCGGGCGGTCTCCGCCGCCAACAACAATTCCACCAGCTTGGCATTGGGATGGTCCAGGCTGCGGCAGAGGATCACGTGTTCCGGTACGACGGCGGGCAGCGTGACGCGGCTCTCGCCATCGGGAAAACGGTGCACGCCGATGAGCGAGAACGAACTGCCCAGCGCCTGCGCCAGTCGGCGCCCCTGGGCGTCATAGTCGGAAAAACCAAGAATGATCGATTCCATGCTTGTGCGCGTTGTCCTCAAAATTCCAGGTACGTCTTCGTGACCTGGCCCGGCTCCCCGATAGTGTAGCCAGACTGATGTTCGCTATAGACTTTGGCGAAGTGGTAGTCGGAGCGGTACTCCGCGTGCACGCGATACAGCGGTTCGCCCGCGCGCACGGCATCGCCGAGCTTCTTCAGCAGGTCCACCCCGGCCCCCTTGTCCATGGGCGCGCCGGCGAGGCGGGCGATCTTGCCGATGTGGAAGTTGTCGACCACCGTCACTACGCCGTCACGGTCCGCACAGACCTCGAACTGCAGCCGGCCGGGCGTGAACGCCTCGGTCTGCGCGCCCTGTGCGGCGATGATGGCCTCCATTTTCGCCAGCGCGCGACCCGAATCGAGGATGTCGCGCGCGATGGAATAGCCGTAGCCGCCGCGCACGTCCGGATCGAACTCCAGGATGCGGCCCGCCAGGCGCAACGCCTTCTGGCGCAGGTCCTGGGGCGCCTGCGGGTCGTTGCGCAGCACCTGCATCACGTCGCGCGTCTCCAGCACCGGGCCGATGCCGCGCCCCACCGGTTGTGCGCCGTCGGTGATGATCACCTCCAGGTGGAGGCCCACGCGGTCGCCGGTGTACTCGAACAGCTTGCGTAGCTGCAGGGCCTCGCGCATGTGGCGCACCTTGGCGGTGGGGCCGACCGGGATATCGAGCAGCAGGTGCGTGGAGCCGGCGGCGAGTTTTTTCGACAGGATGGACGCGATCATCTGGCCCTGGGAATCGATGCCGAGCGGCCGTTCCACGGAGATGAGGATGTCGTCGGCGGGGGCGAGCCGTGCCGTGCCGCCCCAGGCCAGGCAGGCGCGCTCCTTGCGGACCAGCTCGCGCAACCGACGCGGCGTCAGCTCCACCTGGGCCAGCACCTCCATGGTGTCGGCGGTGCCCGAGGGGGAGGTGATGGCGCGGCTGGAGGTCTTGGGCATCATCATGCCGTGCGCCGCCACGATGGGCACGATGAGCATGGTGGTGCGGTTGCCCGGGATGCCGCCGATGCAGTGCTTGTCCACCACCAGCGGCTCATGCCAGTCCAGGCGTTCGCCCGACTCCAGCATGGCGCGGGTCAGATGCAGGATTTCCTCGCGATCGAGATTGTTCTGCCCGGAGGCCACCAGGAAGGCCGCCATTTCCATTTTCGAATAGCGGTTGTTGATGACGTCCTGGGTGATGGCGCGGAAGTCCGCCAGCCGCAGCCGCTCCCCGGCAATCTTGCGCCTAACCGCATCCATGGACGCGGGCGCCTCCGCCTGGGAGACGCTCACCGCCTCGCCCGGAGCCAACCCGAGCTGATCGAAGGCCTGCTCCGAAAGGCCCAGTTCGTCGGCGGCGACGATGTGCTCGTCGTCCACCACGTTCAGCACCGCATAGATGCGCTTGCCGTTGGCCTTCACCTCGATCTTGGTGAGCGCCTGAAAACCCTCGGCGCGGTAGAACACGCACTCGCGGTGCATGTAGGCCACGTTTTCGCGGTAAGTATCGATGCCGACGCGGCGGAGGCGGAGGGTGTCTGTTTGACGGGATGGCATGGCGTCTATCTAACACGTCAGGCGACGGAAATACCACAACCACGGCCATACATGGCTCCATGTACGAACAGACATGCTTCGCAGCCGCTGGATGACTTGCCGCCGGAGCTTTGTGTTGATTAGAATCCCCGGCTACGAGCGGGGCAGTGTGCCGATAAAGGCGAAACCCTGCGAGGCGGACACCGTGTCATCACTCAGGGACGAATCATGCGGCGCTCTATCTACGCCCTCGTTATCACCGCTGGCTGCCTGACGGCGGGATGCGAGCAGGCAGAGTATCCGTTCGGTGCCCCGGACGGGTCGTCGGGCGGCGGGCTCGTTGACGGCGTCGACTTCATCCAGCTGACGTCCAGCAACGGGAGTTCCAAGCATCTCCCGATTATCTCGTCGGACGGCAATACCGTCGCCTTCCTTTCTTCGGAAGACTTGGTCCCCGGTTCGAATACGGCACTCGTGACCCAGGTCTTCGCCGTCAGCAGCAGCGGCAGGAACCTTCGGCAGGTGACCTCCACGAGCGCGGAGGTGACCGGCTTCGATCTGTCCCCCGACGGAGACTGGGTCGTCTTCGCGGACAAGTACAGTAGGCTCTGGCGTGTTTCCACGGACGAGGGCTCGACAGCGACTCAGATTGCCTTGCCCGTCATGGTCACCGCACCAAAATTCACCCCGGACGGGGAGTTCGTGATCTGGACGGATGCCTCGGGCGCCAATATCTACGATTTCGAGAGTGGTGGAATCTCGACGCAGCTGGCCAGTGTGATTGCGAAAGGCAGGGCCGGTGGTTCGAGGAACGCGGACGATATCGTTTACACGTCGCGCTCCGACGGCAAGGTCTACATCGTGTCGGGCACCTCCAGCCCGGAACGCCTGTCCCAGGATTCCACCAGCGGTACCAACCCCAGTATCTCTTCCGATGGCAGGCGCATCGCCTACGATGGTTCCGCCGGCGTGCACGTGGTCGGTAACAACGGTAACTCACTACAAACCTTCACTGGCTACCTCGACCCCTATTCAGGTATCTGCGAGTCCGGTGACTACGTAGTGTTCACCGCCGAACATCAGGTGGTGCTGGGCGAGGTGTCATCGGGAAAACTGACGCAAATTACCTCCAATACAAGCGGCGGCTACCGTTCGCACGAGCCTTCGCTAAGCCGATATGGTTCACGTGTGGCCTTTGTCTCAGAAGCGGACTTCACGGGTGGGAACAGTGACCACAGCTACGAGGTCTTTGTTACGCGCTAAGAGAGCGCGACCCGAAGAAGTCCTCCCCGGCGGCAAGGTCCGTAAGAAAAACGGGAACTGCGTCAAGTTCCTAACTTGAAAAAAGGCAAGACGCAAGATTACCATCACCTCACTTTTTGAAGCGGGTGGCATCGGGATGTCGTTAACCATGGCGGATCCTCACAAGGACAGTGTGAAGCTTACGACCCGCCTAACGGCTCTGTACCCCTCTCTCCCTGCTGCCGGCCCGGCATTCGATCTCACGCACTGGGCGCGCCAAGCGCCGCCTGCCCGTAGTCGCTCAGCCCGCATTCTTCCGAGGTAATCCATGGAAACCCAGAACTCCAGTCGGTCGGGAAAGCTCCTTTCCAGGCTCGCCGTGATGTTGCTCGTGGCTGCGCTCGGCGCGTGCGGCGGCGGCGGCGGCGAGCCCTTTGGCGGCGGGGGAGGCGGGACGCCGACGCCAGATGATGGCGGTAGTGGAGACGGCGATTCTGATACCGATCCTGGCTCGGATGACACGGAGCCGGGCGGGGTCGCCACCGCAGTAATCATGGACGGAGCCGTGGCTTATGACCCCGGTGTCAGGGTGCTCAATGCAGCATTTTCGGTGCTCGATGCCAACGGTGACGTTATCGAAGGACTGGATGGCGGTGATTTCGAAATCGTTCACGAGGAGACCAAGTCCGAGGGACATCACGACGCGCAGCGCCTGCCCTATCCAACCCAGTTGTCTGGCCGCATCCATCTGATGCTGGACATCAGCAACAGCATGGGGGGATACGACTTCGATGAATACACGACACAGGCCAAACAGTTTGTCGAGGAGATGGTGGCCTTCGGTCTCGATCTCGAGGTTTACACCTTCAACCATGAAGATCCTCCGGCGCCCACGCCTCTGGGCTCCGCGAGCGGAGGCGGGGACCCGTCTCCTGTGACCAATTTGATTAAAAGCCTGAGTCCAGAGGACAGTGTTTGGCACACGCGTTTTGTCGAGATTATCACCACCAAGGTGGAGGAGTTGGTGAAGGCTCCCGTGCCATGGAATCAGGTTTCTTATCCTCATGCGCCCGTGGGTGATTCGACGCCGCCCGGCTTACCTAACGCCCAAGTGGAATTGATGGTCATCATGAGTGACGGCCACGATTCCTCGGGTGCAACGAGCTTCGGTCCCATCACGACGGCAAAGGACAACAAATTCAACGTTGTCTCTATCGCTGTTGGAAATGATTACAACGAAAGCGGTCTGAAGGAAATTAGTGAAGAAGGATATTTCTTTTCCGCGCCGGAAGATGGGAACCTCGCCGATGCGGTCAGCGACGCGATAACCGCTATCAAGAATTACTACGATAGCTTCTACGTCGTCGATTACATGCCGACGGCCCTTTTGGGCTCGGGAGACACAACTTACTCAATAAAGCTGGTGGATAATGGGAGCGCTGGTCTTGATGTCACGTATGACCAGGCACTCGTCGCAGACTGGCCCTCCGTACAACCCTATTGCTGCAAACTGCGGATCGCGCCGGGGGCTCCGGCAGGTGACCCGGTCACCTTCGCCGCTGGGGATAGCGTGGAGTTCACTGCGGTGAGGCTCTGGACGGCGGTTCAGCCTGAGTTTTCCTGGACCTTTACGAGCGACGGCAACATGACCATTGATGGCAGCGAAACCTCTGAAGTCACCCTGAACGCCAACCATCAGAGTAGTGCGACGTTAACGGTGGGGACGGTGGGGGCCGAAGGCTGGAGTGTTGGCCCGTTGAATATTGAGGCGCGTTGACCAGGAATCTGTAGGACGCCATTGCTTGGAGCTTTGTGGCGGAAGAAAGATCCCTCTCTACCGGGGCTGTCTCTTGCATCGCAGGAGGGACCTTGGCAATAGCACATTAACGCCGGCTGCAAAAAGATTCGTCCCTTCTCCCTCCGGGAGAAGGACAGGATGAGGGGATCTATAAACCAAGGCAGCATCTTGATTGATCCCCTCTCCCCAGCCCTCTCCCGGAGGGAGAGGGCGTGTATGGGGAAGATGTGACCAAGAGACAGCTCCCGGGGAGAGGGATGACCTTTTCGCAGCAGCGTAGATATGAAGCGGTTCATGTCGCAGCGCTAAGCTGCCGTAAGATCGCAACCAGCACCCGTGGCTGGTAATACGCATTCGCCCCACTCGGACTCGGCAGCACCCACACCGCCGCTTCGCCGATGCGCTCAGCCTGTATCCCCAGTACGGCATCACGCTGTTTGAAGGCGATCCGATAGGCGCCCAGACCGAGGATCGCCACTGCACGGGGCCGGTATTTCGCAACCTTTCGCTTCAGGCCCTCGGCGCCGGCTTGCAGTTCTTCACGGGTAAGTTCTGCGGCGCCTGCCGTGGCCCGCGCCACCAGGTTGGTAAGCCCCAGCCCCAGGTCGAGCAGTTTCTCCTCCTCGTACGGCGAATACAGCCGCGGGGTGAAGCCAGCCTGGTGCAGCGCCGGCCAGAAGCGGTTGCCGGGGCGGGCGAAGTGGTGGCCCACGGCGGCGGTGTAGAGACCAGGGTTGATGCCGCAGAACAGCACTTTCAGGTCGGGCGCGATGAGGTCGGGGAGGGTCTTGCCGCGCGCGGCGAGCAGGTCCTCGCGGGTCGGGCGGATGCGGCCCTCGTGGAGGGCTTGGGCGCGGCGGTCGATTGCGCGCGCCATGGCTTAGCGCACCAGCACCGGGTGCTTCGCGCGCTCTTGCTCGTGCGTCTCTTCCTGCTGCAGCGCCCACATGCGGGCATAAAGACCTTCGCGCGCCAACAGGTCGTGGTGCGAGCCGCGCTCGACGATGCGGCCTTGATCCATAACCAGGATCTGATCAGCGTCCACGATGGTGGACAGCCGGTGGGCGATGACCAGGGTGGTGTGATCGGAGGCGGCGTGTTGCAGGGCCTCCAGGATCAGTTTTTCCGAGTGGCTGTCCAGGGAGGAGGTGGCCTCGTCGAACACCAGGATGCGCGGGTCTTTGAGCACGGCGCGGGCGATGGCGATGCGCTGTTTCTCGCCGCCGGAGAGCTTCAGGCCGCGCTCGCCCACCACGGTGTCGTAACCCTGGGGCAGGGCGGCGATGAAGTCGTGGATGTTGGCGGTACGTGCCGCCTGCTCGATATCAACGCGGCTCGCGCCCGGGCGGCCGTAGGCGATGTTGTATTCGATGGTCTCATTGAACAGCACCGTGTCCTGGGGAACGATGCCGATCTGGCCGCGCAGGCTGGCCTGGGTCACATCGCGTACGTCCTGGCCGTTCACCAGCACGCGGCCTTCGTTCACGTCGTAGAAGCGAAACAGCAGGCGGGCCAGGGTGGACTTGCCGGAACCGCTGGCGCCCACCACGGCGATCTTGCGGCCGGCGGGGATCTCGAAGTCCACGCGGTGCAGGATGGGCCGCTCGGGGGCGTAGGCGAAACTCACGTGTTCGAAACGGATGGCGCCATCACCCACATCGAGGGGCTTCGCGTCGGGACCATCGCGCACTTCGGGCTCGGTGCCGAGCAGCTTGAACATCTGGTCCATGTCGGCCAGCGAGTGTTTGAGCTGGCTGTACACCACGCCCAGGAAGCCGAGCGGGATGAACATCTGCAACATGAAGGCGTTCACCAGCACCAAATCACCCAGGGTCATGGCGCCGTTGATGACCTGATTGGCCGCCATGATCATGATGAGCGTGACGCCCACGGCGATGATGGAGCCCTGGCCCACGTTGAGACTGGAAAGCGAGGTCTGGGTCTTGATGGCGGCATCTTCCCAGCCGCGCAGCGTGTCGTCGTAGCGCCGGTGTTCGAGCCCCTCATTCACGAAGTATTTCACTGTCTCGTAGTTGATGAGGCTGTCCACCGCCTGGGAACTGCCCTGGGATTCCAGGGCGTTCATGCGGTGGCGGAATTTCATGCGCCATTCGGTGATGGCGAAGGTGAAGGCCGCGTAGACCACCACGGTGCCGAAGGTGATGATGGCGAACCAGGCGCTGTACTGGATGAGCAATATGCCGGCGATGAGCAGCACCTCCACCAGCGTGGGGAGGATGTTGAACACCATGTAGTTGAGCAGGGTGGCGGCGCTGCGGGTGCCGCGCTCCAGGTCGCGGGTGACGGCGCCGGTCTTGCGTTCCAGGTGATAGCGCAAGGAGAGGGCGTGGAGATGGCCGAGCACTCGGGTGGAGAGGGCGCGCATGGTGCCGTAGCGCACCTTGGCGAACACCACATCGCGCAGTTCGTTGAAGGCGGAGCTGCAAAGGCGCAGTACGCCATAGGCGAGCAAGAGCACGATGGGCAGGGCGAGGGCGGCCTTGTTCGGCGTGTCCAGGTAATCGACGACTTGCTTCAACGCCAGGGGTACGCCCACGTTGGCCAGTTTGGCCAGCACCAAAAACAGCAGGGCGAGCCCGGCCCGGCCGCGGTAATTCCACAGGAAGGGCAGGAGGGCGCGCAGGGCGCCCCAGTCATTGCCCCCGGCGGGGGCCTCAGTGTGCTTGTAATGCATGATTCAAATAGGCGTTCCAAACCTTGAACACAAAACCTCTCGCGAAGGCGCCAAGAACGCCAAGGAGAGGCCGAAAAGATATGGGTAATCGGTGCTTCGTTTTGTCTTGGGGGCATCTCCGCCTTGCAGCAACGCGCCATTTCGACGAACGCCGGAATCCGTCCCGCAGACATGACCCCGGCATTCGCCGGGGTGACGAGGCGCTCATGTCTGGCCACAAGCGACACCCGAGTATAGGGGCACGGCGGGCTGATTTAACGACTTCTTATGCACGCTTTGGCCACGCGGGTATAATCCGCGCCTTGATTTCACCCGGTGTCGCCCCAAATTGCGCACCGAATGTGCCTAGACAGAGGTGCCCCGAATGCCCATTTACGAATACGCCTGCAAGGCTTGCGGTCATCAGATGGAAGCCATGCAGAAAATGAGTGACCCCGTGCTGACCGACTGCCCGTCCTGCGGCAAGGCCGAGCTGCAGAAGCTCATCTCCGCCGCCGGTTTCCGCCTCAAGGGCGGCGGCTGGTACGAGACCGACTTCAAGAGCGGCAGCAAGAAGAACGTCTCCGAATCCTCCGCCCCGGCTCCCGCCTGCGCCGCCGGCGGCTGCGGCGGTGCCTGTGGCGGCAATAGCTGACCTGGCGAGAAAAAAGCATTAACCACGGGGGACACGGGGAACACGGGGGTAGGCACGAGGTGGTGTAGGTCAGGTTGCGCGTAGCGCTACCTGACAACCTCGCCGCCCGAACCCTGACTTGTGCGAGCGAGCTTCCGCTCGCGACGAGCCACCATCGCCTACGAGGCCATACCCCGTGTCCCCCGTGTCCCCCGTGTCCCCCGTGGTTTAGCTTTTCCCCGCTCCCCCTTTCCGGTTGCGCCGATCCCGGCGGGACCGTAACATTCCCGCCTTTAACTCCGCACCACCAACAGGTTTTTCCCCAATGCGCACCCATTACTGCGGGCAAGTCACCGAATTCAACCTGGACCACGAAGTGGAGCTGGCCGGCTGGGTCCACCGCCGCCGCGATCACGGAGGCGTCATTTTCGTGGACCTGCGTGACCGCGAGGGCCTGGTTCAGGTGGTGTTCGACCCAGACTACGCCGAGGCCTTCAAGATTGCCGAGGCGGTGCGCAATGAATACGTGCTGAAGGTGCGCGGCAAGGTGCGTCCGCGCCCTGCCGGCACGGAGAACCCCAACCTGCCCACCGGCAAGGTGGAGGTGCTGGCGCTCCAGCTCGAAATCCTGAACCGCTCCGAGCCGCCCCCGTTCCAGCTGGATTCCGACGACGAGGATGTCAGCGAGGAGGTGCGCCTGCGCTACCGCTACCTCGACCTGCGCCGACCCGAGATGCACAACCGCCTGCGCCTGCGCTCGCGCGTGAGCAAGGCCATCCGCAATTACCTGGACGCCGAAGGCTTCATGGACGTGGAAACGCCCATGCTGACCCGCGCCACCCCCGAGGGCGCGCGCGACTACCTGGTGCCCTCGCGCACCCATCCGGGCCATTTCTTCGCCCTGCCGCAGTCGCCGCAGTTGTTCAAGCAGCTGCTCATGATCGCGGGCGTGGACCGTTACTACCAAATCGTGCGTTGCTTCCGCGATGAAGACCTGCGCGCCGACCGCCAGCCCGAGTTCACCCAGGTGGACATCGAGACCTCGTTCCTCTCCGAGGAGCAGATCATGGGCCTGATGGAAGGCATGATCCGCGAGCTGTTCGCGGAGGTGTTGCAGGAGGCCCTGCCCAACCCCTTCCCGCGCATGACCTACGCCGAGGCCATGCGCCGCTACGGCTCCGACAAACCCGACCTGCGCGTACCCCTGGAACTGGTGGACGTGGACGACCTGATGAAGGCCGTGGAGTTCAAGGTGTTCTCCGGCCCCGCCAACGACCCCAAGTGCCGCGTAGCTGCCATGCGCCTGCCCAAGGGCGGTGAGCTGTCGCGCTCGCAGATCGACGAGTACACCAAGTTCGTCGGCATCTACGGCGCCAAGGGCCTGGCCTATATCAAGGTCAACGACAAGGCCAAGGGGCGCGACGGCCTGCAATCGCCTATCCTCAAGTTCCTGCCCGACGACGTCATCGCCGCCATCCTGGAACGCACGCAGGCGGAGGACGGCGATCTGGTGTTCTTCGGCGCGGACAAGACCAAGGTGGTCAACGAGGCCTTGGGTGCCCTGCGCATCAAGCTGGGCCACGACCTCGGCATGCTGGAAGGCGCCTGGAAGCCCCTGTGGGTGGTGGATTTCCCCATGTTCGAGTGGGACGAGAAGGACAACCGCTGGTACTCCCTGCATCACCCGTTCACCTCCCCCAAGGAGGAGCACATCGACCTGCTGGAATCGGACCCGGGCGCCTGCCTGTCGCGCGCCTACGACATGGTGCTGAACGGCACCGAGATCGGCGGCGGCTCCATGCGCATCTACCGCCCCCAGGTGCAGGCCAACGTGTTCAAGGCCCTGGATATTTCCGACGAAGAGGCCCAGGACAAGTTCGGCTTCCTGCTGGATGCCCTCAAGTTCGGCTGCCCGCCGCACGGCGGCCTGGCCTTCGGCCTGGACCGCCTGGTCATGCTCATGACCGGCGCCAAGTCCATCCGCGACGTCATGGCCTTCCCCAAGACCCAGACCGCCGCCGACCCGCTCACCCAGGCGCCGTCCGAGGTCGCCTTCGAGCAACTGCGCGAACTGGGCATCCGCGTGAACAAACCGGCCAAGGAACAGCCGAAGGCGGAATGAAGAAATAACCACGGAGTCCACGGAGAAAACGAAAGGTCCAAGAAAGGGATCTTCTTCGTGGGCCCTCCGTGGCCTCCGTGGTTGAAGCTTTCACCGAGGCAAGCAATGACCACCGCATTGGCGATGCACCGCTATTCATTGATGGACGATGCCGAGTGCGAGGCGCGCATCCTGGATGCCAAGGCCCGGCTCGGCCGGCGCCTGGTCATCCTCGGCCATCACTACCAGCGCGACGAGGTGTTCCGTCACGCGGATTTCTCCGGTGATTCCCTGAAGCTTTCGCGCCAGGCCGCCGGTTCCGAGGCGGAATACATCGTGTTCTGCGGCGTGCATTTCATGGCGGAAGTGGCCGACATCCTGTCGCGCCCGGAGCAGGTGTCCATCCTGCCGGACATGGCCGCCGGCTGCTCCATGGCCGACATGGCCAGCCTGCCTGCCGTGGAAAAGGCGTGGCGGGAACTGGCCTCGGTGCTCGACCCCGATGAGCACGTCACCCCGGTCACCTACATCAATTCCGCAGCGGACCTGAAGGCCTTCTGCGGCCGCCACGGGGGCATCGTCTGCACCTCGTCCAACGCGCAGAAGGTGCTGGAGTGGTCCTTCGGCCAGCGCGAGAAGGTGCTGTTCTTCCCGGACCAGCACCTGGGCCGCAATACCGGCCATCGCATGGGCATCCCGCTCGACGAAATGGTGGTGTGGGACTTCGAGCAGCCCATGGGCGGGCTCACGCCCGAGCAGATCCGCAAGGCACGCATGATCCTGTGGAAGGGCTTTTGCTCGGTGCACCAGATGTTCCAGCCCGAGCACATCGAGCGCTTCAAGGCGCGTTTCCCTGAGGCGAAGATCATCTCCCACCCGGAATCGCCCTTCGAGGTGTGCGAGAAGTCGGACTACGTGGGCTCCACCGAATACATCATCAAGACCGTCGCCGAGTCCGCGCCGGGCACGCGCTGGCTGGTGGGCACCGAGCTGAACCTGGTGAACCGCCTGAACGATCAGTACAAGCACGAAGACAAGCAGGTGCACTTCATGTCGCCCACCGTGTGCATGTGCTCCACCATGTTCCGCATCGACCCCCAGCACCTGGCCTGGACCCTGGAAAACCTGGCCGACGGCAACGTTGTCAACCGTATCCAGGTCCCCGCCGAAGACGCCCGCCTGGCCCGCCTCGCCCTGGAGCGCATGCTCGACGTCTCGCCTTAGTCCGTCCATGGATCGACGCGGAGGACGCGGAGGACGCGGAGGCGCGGAGATCGCGGAGAAAATCCCCGTGAAGGAAGGGAAGAGCGTGGGAGCCGCTACCAAGCTCAGATGCCGGAAAGCGGTGGCAATCCGGCTCCGTCCCCTCCGTGGTGAAATTGTCAATCCCTCCGCGATCTCCGCGCCTCCGCGTCCTCCGCGTTATCCTTCTGAGCGTGCCAGTGACGGGGATTTTCCATGGGTGAGCCGTCTGCCGTGGTGCTGGTCCATGGGCTGTGGATGACCGGG
>Ga0265293_10010149_pt1 | contig 13247 bp, 10 predicted proteins | sample Munlanlewell138R_FD_192505 | JGI IMG/M metagenome (GOLD analysis project Ga0265293, IMG submission 192505) | Leachate microbial communities from a municipal landfill in Southern Ontario, Canada - Leachate well 138R | ecosystem: Engineered > Solid waste > Landfill > Unclassified | place: Canada... | reverse complement strand
AAAACACTTGAATTATTACAGAAGGCGGAAGAAAAAAATAAAAATTATGTTGCTATAATGTTTCATCAAAGACACTTCAGCGAAGAATTTCCTCAATATAAAAATTATTATATTTGGCTAATTAATCATTGTAAAGAAAAAAAATATGAATTCATTAATCATAGGGATTTATTATGAATGATTTATTAGTTTCGGTAATTATTCCTTGCTTAAATGAGGAAAATTTTATTAAAAGATGTTTAGAATCTCTGATTGAACAGGACTATCCCAAAGAAAATTTGGAGGTTTTAACGGTGGATGGGATGAGTGATGATAAAACAAGGGAAATTGTTGCTGGTTATTGCAAAAATTATTCCTTTGTCAAATTGCTGGATAATCCGAAAAAATTTACGCCGTTTGCAATGAATATCGGGATTAAGAACGCCAAGGGCGATTTTATCATTTTTATGGGCGCGCACGCGAAATACACACCAAATTATATTTCACGATGTGTTGCCGTAATGGAAAAATCAGGGGCAGATAATGTTGGCGGGCAGTCGATCATTCTTCCCCAAAAAAATGATATTATTGGGCAAGCGATTGCGCTTTCAATTTCCAGCTTCGCCGGGTCAGGAGGGGCGGTTTATAAAACTCATAAAGGCGGGGATATCAAAGAGGTCGATACGGTTTTTGGTGGGTGTTATAAGAGGGAAGTGTTTGACAAAATCGGTTATTTTGACGAACGACTCACAAGAACGCAAGATTTGGAATTGAATATACGGCTGAAAAGAAACGGTGGCAAAATCATTTTTGATCCGAAAATAAGGGCTTGTTATTACGCGCCTTCGAATTTTTGCGATTTTTTGCTTTATAATTTGAAATATGGCAGATGGGGAATCTATTCGTGGAGAATCACCGGCCGGCCGTTAAAAATTCGCCAATATCTGCCATTGATATTTATTTTAATTTCGGTGGCGGTGTTTATTATTAATTGGAAATTGGCGCTGGCGGGATTCGCGTTATATTCGCTGGCGATATTTTTTGCTTCTTTCAAAATAGTGGCGACGAAATATAATTGGCGGCTTATTCCGCTAGTTATGCTAGCATTGATTATCCGCCATTTTGGTTACGGACTTGGGTCTTTGTTCGGAATATTTAAAATTATTTTACAACCCCTTAAAAAACAATTTTAAAATTATGGCGGTTCAAACAGAAAAAAAAATTCAACTTTTTATTAAGCATTTCCTTGACATATCACTTGCCTTTTTAATGTTTTTTTTATTGCTGCCTTTATTCATTATTATAGCGATTGCAGTTGTTTTTGATTCAAGTGGTTCAGTTCTATTTATTCAGATGCGGCCGGGATTAAATATGAAAATGTTTCCAGTATTCAAATTTAGGACAATGAGGCAAGGTTCTGAAAAGTTGGGGCTCAATATGAAAAAAAATAATCCGCAAATTACCAAAATAGGAAAGTTACTGAGAAGGACGCATTTGGACGAGATGCCCCAATTGTTCAATATTTTAAAAGGGGATATGAGTTTTGTGGGGCCGCGCCCGCCGCTTTTAAGCCAAGTTGATGTTAAAAATGATTTTGAGAAAAGAAGATTTTTAATGAAGCCCGGATTGACCGGCTGGGCGCAAATCAATGGTGGTAATTGGATTTCTTGGACGGAAAGAGTTAAATATGATGTGTGGTATGTTGATAATTTTTCTTTGTTCTTAGATGTGAAAATTTTTATTTTGTCCGTTTGGAAATTAATTATTAGGGGAGAAGGACTATACGAAAAATAAATGTCCGTTGGCTACAAAGAACAATAAAAATAAAACTTTATTTTTATATTGGATTGGGTTATTCTTAGTGAGTGATCGATACGTTAATATTAATTTTGTTTTATGAAAATAATTGATTTTTTGGCAAAACGCAAAAAGGCCGTCTTTTTTGCCGGCGATATGGTTTTAATCGCCTTTTCGGTTTGGCTGGCGTTTATGGTGCGTTTCGAGGCGCAGATTCCCGAACAATACTTTCCCATTATCGCGCGCTTGGTTTTGCTCGGCTGGATCTTTTACCTGCCGGCGCTGTTTTTAAACCGCCTTTATTCTTTTTCGTGGTCGTATGTGAGCGCCAATGAGCTGATTGCGCTGGCGAAGGCGGTCGGATTGGGATTTCTTTTGCAAACCGCCGCTTTGTATCTTTTTCGGGATTTTGTCTTTTTCTCGGGATTCCCCCGTTCCACGATTTTCATCGCGGCCTTTTTGGTTTTTATCCTTTGCGGCGGAATTCGTTTTGCCAAAAGAATTTATTTCTATTTTTTTCGCCGCAAGAATGGCGAGGGAATTGTGAGTGTTTTAATTGCCGGAGCCGGTGATGCGGGAGAACAGCTTTTGCGCAGTATCCAAAATTCCGCGGCAGACCGTTATTTTGTCGCGGGGTTTGCCGATAATAACAATTCCCGGCAGGGAAGCATTATCCACGGGGCGAAAGTTTTGGGGAAGATTGCCCAAATTCCTGAAATTGTTTCGCGCCACAACATTGACGAGCTGATTATTGCCTTGCCGCCGGGATCAAAATCCGTGAGGGAAGCGGTGTGCTTGGCTAAAGATGCCGGCCTCAAAAAAATCAAGATTGTGCCGCCGCTGGCCGACATCATTGATGGAAAATTCTCGTTGGGAAACGTGCGCCGGGTGGAAGTGGAAGATTTGCTGGAGCGCGACAAAGTGGCGCTTGATATGGACGCGATCGGGAAATTTATCGTCGGCAAGAAAATTTTGATCACCGGTGCCGCGGGATCAATCGGATCGGAATTGTGCCGCCAGACGGCCAAATTCAAACCGGCGGAATTGGCGGTTTTGGATCAGGACGAAACCGGCATTTTCAATATCGGCAATGAACTGAAGAACCATTTTGGGGACTTGCCGGTCAAAGAATTTGTTGCCGACATCCAAAATGCGCGCCGGATGGAAGAAATTTTTTCGGAAATCGGTCCGCAGATTGTTTTCCACGCGGCGGCATACAAGCACGTGCCGTTAATGGAGGAAAATGCCGGCGAAGCGGTGCGTAACAACGTTTTCGGCACCAAAAATCTTGCCGACGCGGCGATTGCCGCTGGAGTGCAAAACTTTATTTTTATTTCTACTGACAAAGCGATCAATCCGACTTCGGTGATGGGCGCCACCAAACGGATTGGCGAGATGATCTGCCAGACGGCGAACGGCACAGGGAAAACCAAATTCGTGTCGGTGAGGTTTGGTAATGTTTTGGGAAGCCGCGGCAGCGTAATTCCGATTTTTCGCGAACAGATTCGCCGGGGAGGTCCGGTGGAAGTGACCCATCCGGAAATGAAGCGTTATTTTATGCTCACTTCGGAAGCGTGTTTGCTGGTAATGCAAGCGGGGGCATTGGGGAAAGGCGGGGAAGTGTTCGTTTTGGATATGGGCAAACCGGTGAAAATTGTTGATTTGGCAAAGGAGATGATCACGCTGTCGGGATTCAAGCCCGATATTGATATGCCCATCGTTTATATCGGGGTTCGCCCCGGAGAAAAGCTTTTTGAGGAATTGATGGCCGACAGCGAAGCGGTTGGTGTCACGCAAAGCGAAAAAATTTTTATCGCCAAAATGGGAGCGGTGGATGAGCAATCGTTGGCGGAAAAATTGGAAAGCTTGAAAAGCACTATGCGAATGCGGGAAAAAGAATTCCAAGTCGTTGAAAAATTACAATCCTTGGTGCCGGAATTTTGCAATAGTAATAATAATTAAAAATTATGGAAAAAGAAAAACAATGTTCAAAAGATATTTATGAATATGAAGAAATTGATTTGCGCGAATTGGCGGAGGTTTTGATGCGGCGCAAGAGGGTTATTTTTGCTGTTGTTTTGGTGGCGGTAGTTGCGGCTTTGGCGGTTAGTTTTGCCTTGCCCAAGAATTATGAAATTAGAACTGCTTTGGAGATCGGAACAATTGTCGGGTCGGAGGCGCGGCAAGCGCTTGAGGATTCGGTTCAGCTCCAAGAAAAGATAGATAATGATGTCTATGGGCATATTGCCCGGCGGGAATTGGAAATTGCCGAACAAGATTATCCCAAAATCAAAGTTGATAATTTAAAGGATACCAACACGATTTTTGTTTCCACCGAATCTTCAAAAACCGATGAGGCGCAAAAAATTTTTGAAAAAATCAACGCGTTGATTTTGTCCGAACACGAACAAAAGTTGGAAATTGCCAAAAAAGAATCAGAGGCCAGGATTGAGATTGAAAAAAAGAACATTGAGCGTCTGCAAAATAAGATCGCATCGCTTGATCAAGAAAAGAACGCCATTGAAGGCAAGATATTGGTTTTGCAGACATTGCCGATTACAAATCGGGACGCGGGAACGCAATTCGCGCTTTTTGACAACAAGGAACAGTTGGAAAATAAAATCCAGGAAATAGAAGGCATTCATCAAGCGATTAATTCCAGTCAAGCGTTTATCAATTCTTTACAGATGCAAATTGATCAAAGCAAGATGACGGCAATAATTCAGGAACCGTCGGTTTCGGAGCGGCCGGTGAGTCCGCGCCCGCTTCTCAACGCGGTTTTGGCCGCGGTGCTGGGATTGTTCGTTGGAATTTTTGGAGTCTTGATTTCGGAGTGGTGGCGTAATACGGCTAAAAAATAATGAACGCGAAATGCTTGCTCAATATCATAAAAGGGTGCGCCTTTCTGGCGTTATTGACGCCGTTTATCGTCAATACGGACTATTATTTTCCATATACGGGGCCAAAAGGCGTCTATTTTATGGCGTTGGCCGAGATTGCCTTTTTTGCTTGGGTAATTCTTGCGCTGAAATTCAAGCAATACCGGCCGGATTTTAAAAATCCGGTTGTTTTTTCGGTGATAATGTTTTTGGCAACAATTTTTGCCGGCGCGGTCTTTGGCGCCAATTTTTCCAACAGTTTTTGGTCAACTTTTGAGAGAATGGGCGGAGTTTTGATGTTTTGCCATTTGACCGCTTTTTTTATCGTGGTCGCGTCAATATTTAAAAAACATGATTGGATAAATTTTTTTTCCGCAAGTGTTATCATCGCGGGGGTTGTTGCCGTCGAAGCTCTTTTCAATCAAACTTCGGCGGCGCGCGGCGGCGGATTTTTTGGCAATGATTCTTTTTGGGGGGCATATATTCTGTTTAACCTTTTTATCTCGTTGTATCTTTTTTTGAAATCCGGGCAGAGCAAAAAGAAAAGGTTTTTTTACGGGATTGCTTTTTTGTCATTGTTGTTTTGCCTTCTGGTTGAGGGGACGCAATTTTGGAGAAGTGTGATTGGAAACGAATCTGTTGCAACAAAAAATTTTCTGATCAATGTTTTTAATTCCGGGGCGCGCGCGGCAAAAATTTCATTTTTTGCCGGAATGTCGCTTTTGGGGGTTCTCTGGCTGGCAACGCGACGCAAGTCAATTATTAAAGCTGTTGGGCTTTTATTTCTGGCGGTTGGATTTTTTGGCGTGATTGGGGCGATTTTTTTAATTGCGGATCAAAAAAATGAATTTTATCAAAAAATTGAAAAGCAATTCAAAAAAGGCACGGTTCATGGCCGGATTGTGGTTTGGGAAACCGCATGGAAGGGCTTTTTGGAGCGGCCTCTGCTGGGATGGGGGCCGGAAAATTTTGATTTGGCATTCGCGCGGCATTATAATCCCTGCATGGGTTCTGCCGGATGCGCCGGCGAGATTTGGTTTGATCGGGCGCACAATGTGGTTTTTGATTTCTTGGTTGAGGCGGGGGTATTGGGGCTTTTGGCTTATTTGGGAATGTTTGTTGCCGCGATTTTTGTTTTGTGGAGGGGGTATTTTCAAAACAAATTCGGTTTTGCCGAGGCCGGAGTTTTCACATCGCTGTTGGCGGCCTATTTTTTGCAAAATCTCACCGTGTTTGATATGACCGCCAGTTATTTGATGTTTTTCTCTTGCTTGGGTTTTGCGGCGTTTTGCGATAATCCCAAAAAAGAAAATAATAGTGATTTGGCGAAATCGATTTATTTTAAAAAATTTCCAGTGATTGCAATTATTGTTGTCGCCGCGATTTGTTTTTTCAATTTTGTGCTTGGGCCGTTGGCGGCGGATCGCAATGTGATTCTTGCGGCAAAAAGCCCGTTTGGATCGGAGCAGAGGTTGGATTATTACAAAAAAACATTTGCCGCGTCGCCGATGGGAAAATATCAGATCAGGCTGTTTTTTGCCCGTATGTGGCTGGAAAAATTGGAAGATAAGGACGCGATCGCGAAAATGGACAAGGAGCAAATTATCGCGGAATTTGAATTTATCGCCGATCAATTGGAAAAAAGCGTTGACGATTCGCCGCTTGATTTCAAGTCGCGGTTAAAGCTCGGGGAACTCTATAACGCTTGGTCGCTTTTTGACAGAAGCAAAATTGTTGATGCTGAAATCGCTTTGCGCAAGGCGATGCGGCTCGCGCCCGACAACCAGCTTTCTTATTGGCACTTGGCGCAAAATATGCTCTACCAATCCCGCGTTGATGAAGCAATGGAACTGGCGCAAGCCGCCTATGATCTATATCCGCAAAACGCGCAGGCAAAAAGAGTGTTAGAAGAAATCCAGACCATCCGCGATAACCATCAATGATATGAAGGAGTGGATATGCGATGTAACCATTCACTGGGGAGGGGTCGTTCCCCTTTGTACTCAAAGGGGTGCGACCCCTTTAAAAGTATTCGGATTTTGAAACTAAATTCTTTTACAGGGGTCGCACCCCTACTCCGCTACGCTACGCAGGGGAACGACCCCGTAAAATGCCGCCCCCAGTGAATGGTTATTATGCGGTTTATAGACAATTTGTGAGCGGCGGGGTATAATAATTCCAAAGGATACTAAATATCGTATTTTTCGGAAATTTATGCGCTACGAAGAATTCAAATCGCGTTTTAAAAAATTTATAGTTTTTTCGCTTGAGGATATCAAAAAAATCGATCCGTGTTTTTATCGATCTCGCTTGAATGAATGGCAAGAAAAAAAATATATTAAAAAATTGCGCCGAGGGTACTATATTTTTTCCGATATTGATTTAGACGAGCGAAAAATGTTTTTTGTTGCCAATCGAATATATTATCCCTCATATGTTTCTCTTGAATCGGCGCTATCTTATTATAATTTAATCCCCGAAGGAGTTTACGTAATCACTTCGGTTTCAAGCGCGAAAACTTTTGGGTTTAAAACGCCGATTGGAGAATTTTCTTATCGGCGGATTAAGCCGGACTTGATGTTTGGCTATCGCTTGGAAAACTTTAACGATCGAAACTGCAAAATTGCCGAAATAGAAAAAGCTGTTTTGGACTATCTTTATCTTAATCCGGCGATTATCAAAGAAGGCGATTTCGCGGAGTGGCGGTTTGACAGTCGCGAGTTTCTTGCTCGCGCGGATATGAATAAATTTCGCGAATATGCCGCAAGATTTGAAAACGAAAGATTTGAAAATCGCGTTAAGCTATTCTTGAATCTGATTAAAAAATCACATTATGCTGTCTCTTAAACAAATTGAAAAACAATATCCCGAATCTTTGCGTTTATTCAAGCGTGGAATTTTGCGTGAATATTTGCAATATAAAATTCTTGAAATAATTTTTAATTCCGAGTTTGCCAACAAACTTTCTTTTTTGGGCGGAACCGCCTTGCGGCTGGTTTATGATAACCAAAGATTTTCCGAAGATCTTGATTTTGATAATTTTGGCCTCACAGAGTCTGAGTTTAAAATTATGGCCGAAAAAGTTAAATCGGGTTTGGACGCGCAAGGCATAAAAACCCAAATCAATGTTTCGGCAAAGGGCGCGTATCGATGCAATGTTCGCTTTACTGAATTGCTTTTTAGGGAGGGATTATCTCAACATCAAGGAGAAAAAATATTGATTCATATCGACACCGCCTCGCATAATTTTTTTTATCGGCCGCTTGAAAAGGTTATCAATAAATTTGATGTTTTTGCCGAGATTTTCACAACGCCGCCCGATATTTTACTTTCGCAAAAATTTTTCGCGATTTTCAACAGAAAACGCGCGAAAGGCCGTGATTTTTATGATATTGTTTTTTTAATGTCGTTTACAAAGCCCAATTACGATTATTTAAAAGATAAAATCGGAGTGGGTAATTTTGGCGAATTAAAAGACAAGCTGATTAAAATTTCTCAAGAATTAGATTTTGAAGAATTGGCGCGCGATGTTCAAATATTTTTATTTAACCCCAAAGACGATAAAAAAATAAAATTGTTTTTGCCCTATATCAAGTCGCTGGAAATAAATTGAAATTGCCGGATAATTATGATTAAGCAAAACGAAGCGTTAAACCAATATTGCACCTATAAGATCGGCGGACCGGCACGGGTTCTTTTTTTTGCGAAAAATGCCGATGAGATTGTTGCCGGATTGGAAGCGGCGCGGGAAAATAATTTTCCGGTTTTTGTGCTGGGAGGGGGAAGCAATGTTTTGTTTTCCGACGAGGGATTTGCGGGGCTGGTGTTGAAAATAGAAAATAATTTTATTGAAATTGTCAAAGATGATAGGACACGAGCTTTGGTTAGGACAGGCGCGGGCACGCCGCTTTCCGCGCTGGTCAAGTTCGCGCTGGATAATTCTTTAACGGGGATGGAGTGGGCGGCGGGCATTCCCGGAACTTTGGGCGGCGCGATTCGGGGCAACGCGGGCGCGTTTCACGAGGAAATCGCCAATGCCGCGCGGCGGGTGCTGGCGATTAAAGTTTTGCCGGATAAATTTGAAAAAAAAGTTTTTGAAAAAGCGGATTGCGCTTTTTCCTATCGCGAAAGCGTCTTTAAAAAAAATCATGATTTGATAATTGTGTCCGCCGAACTTGTTTTGGAAAAAGGGAATAAAGAAAGAATTAAAAGTTTGATGGACGAATACCTTGCCAAAAAAGCCACCGGCCAGCCGCTGGAATATCCGTCGGCCGGATCGGTGTTTGTCAACCCGCAGGGCTTTTTTGCCGGAAAAATCATTGAAGATTGCGGCCTAAAAGGTAAAATTGCCGGCGGGGCGCAAATTAGCGAAAAGCACGCCAACTTCATTGTCAATCGCGGCGGGGCGCGCGCGAAAGATGTTTTGGATTTGATCACGCAAATCAAAACCGCCGCTAAAGAAAAATTCGGCGTTGACTTGCGAGAAGAAATTGAAATCGTGGAAGCGGAAGGCGTAAAGCGGGAAGCGTAAAACAAAAAGCGAAAAGCGGGAAGCGGAAGACGGGAAGCGAAAAACAAATATACCGCAAATTGTTACTAATGTACGCGGGAAACAATCCAAAAATAATGAAGTTTAAATTTGATGCGAATCAGGGTTTTCAAGCGTGGACAGTCAGTTTCGGGCGGAAGTTATCATTTGTGTTTGACATATTATAATTTAGGCGGTAAAGTTATAATATAAATATCTATATTATAACTTTATGGAGAAATTTATCGCAGGCACTTATAAACAGCAATTCCAATATAAAAGCTTTTCGCCGAGGAAAATCCATCGGGAATTTGATTTTGGCGACAAAAAGATAAATATGCTTCTTGAAGACGCGATGCGTTATTTGGGCGAGCTTAACGCTTATTCGATTTTGGTTCCCGATGTCAATTTTTTTATCAAAATGAACTCAATAAAAGAAGCGACGATTTCCAGCCGCATTGAAGGCGCCAAAACCGAGTTTGACGAGGCGGTTTTGCTGGAAGAAGAAATTGACCCGGAAAAAAGGGATGACTGGAATGAAGTGCAAAATTACATTAAAGCGATGAATTTTGCGATTTTGGAATTGGATAAACTGCCGCTCACAATGCGGTTGATTAAGGAAACCCACGAGGTTTTGCTTTCGGGCGTGCGCGGAAAATATAAAACTCCCGGCGAGATAAGGACGAGCCAAAATTGGATCGGCGGATCGAGTTTGACGGACGCGTTTTTTATTCCGCCCCACAAAGACGATTTGCCGGAGTTGCTTTGTGACTGGGAAAAGTTTTGGCACGATAAGAATTTGGAAATTCCGTTGTTAATAAAAATTGCCATTTGCCATTATCAGTTTGAAACAATCCATCCCTTCCTTGACGGCAACGGTCGGATTGGCCGGCTGGTTGTGGTTTTGCAATTAATAGAAAAGAAAATCTTAAAATTCCCGGCTCTTTATTTGTCGGCATTTTTTGAAAAAAACCGGGGAGCTTATTATGATTCTTTAACAGTGGCGAGAAACTCTAACGATATTGAACAATGGATCAAGTTTTTTCTTAACGGTGTGATAGAAGCCGCGCAAAGCGGAACGCATACTTTCGAGAAAATCGTTAAATTGCGCCAATCATACGAACAAAGAATTATGACTTTGGGACGGAGAGCCAAAATAGGCAATGAGGTTTTGCTTTATTTGTTTTCCAATCCGATAACCAGCGCCAGAAACGCGGCAAAAAAAATAAATACTACTTTTGCCACTGCTAATCGTTTGTTCGCGGAGTTGGAAAGGCTGGGGGTGGTTAAGGAAACTACCGGTTTTTCACGGAATCGTTTATACGCGCTGGATGAATATGTCAGATTATTCAAACATTAAGGCGACTTCCATTAGAGGCGGTTAATTCGGTGGCGGGCGTTTTTCTGTACAGAGGGTCTAACCCTCTGAAAATATCATTTATCACGAGGTCGTTCCCTTTTGCAATCAAAAGGTCGGGTCCTTTTATGAGCCTTTTATAAAAAGTTGGTCATTTTAGTTCTTTAGATTTTGCTGAAAAGATGGTTCGCGTGAAAGATGGAATGAAAATTTTGAAAATTTATAATTTTAGTTTTTGCGCTTTGAATTTTTATACCATCATTTTAAATTATTTTTTTGATTACAAAAGTTGACAATCCCTCGCGTTTGCTCGGGATGATCAGTTTTCCACACTTGACAAACTTTTCTCGCGTGAAAAAATGAAAATAGAAACATCGCAAAAATTTTTTTAACAAAAATTTTGCGGACAAAGTTTTTAAATGGTCGAAAGATCAAAAAAAATTATACATAATTAAAAAACATGGTAGCAAAAAAGAAGGCCGCTCCCAAGAAAAAAGCGGCTCCTAAAAAGAAAGCCGCTCCGAAAAAAAAGACAACCGCGAAAAAGAAACCTGTAGCAAAGAAAAAGACAACCGCGAAAAAAAAGAAGTAGTCTTTTTTCGAACAAAGGAGGAAATAAAAAAGGCCTGGCGCGTAAAGATCTTGTTTGCGAGGTTTTTACGCGCCAGGCCTTGCGCTTTAATTGAAAATAATAAAAATAATTTATGCCGGTAGTTCCAAAGCAAAAAAAAGCGCGCCCCAAGAAGCAAAACAAACTCAAGGCGCGCAAAACCAAAAAAAAGGTTTGCAACAAATAAATCAAAAAAGATGCCCCAAAGCATCTTTTTTGATTTTTACCCTTTATTTTTTTTGGATTTGGACTACAATGGAAACCATTGAAATGACCAATTTCCAATTTCCAATTCCAAAATAAATTTCAGAATTCAATAATTTTTAAATTTTAACATTTATTTGACATTGGTAATTGGGAATTTAGAAATTTTTCGGATATGTCTTTTTTAACTAAAATTTTCGGAGACGAAAACAAAAATTATTTTAAAAAGCTAAAACCTCTTGTGGAACAAATCGGTTCCTTGGAAAAAAATCTTCAAGAGCTTGATGACGAAGCGTTGAAAGCCAAGACCGCGGAGTTCAAAGACCGGCTGGCGAAAGGGGAGGGTTTGGACGATATGTTGCCCGAGGCTTTCGCGGCGGCGCGCGAGGCGGCGCGGCGGGCGCTGGGACAGCGCCATTTTGACGTTCAGTTGATGGGCGGCATTGTTTTGCATCAGGGCAAAATCGCGGAAATGAAAACCGGCGAAGGCAAAACTTTAACCGCCACTTGCCCGATCTATCTAAACGCTCTGGCCGGCTTGGGAGCGCATTTGGTGACGGTCAACGATTATTTGGCGCGCCGCGACTGCGTCTGGATGGGGCAGGTCTATTACGCGCTGGGATTATCAACCGCGTGCATCAATCACGACCAATCGTTTGTTTATGATCCGGAATATAAAAAGGCGCAGGAAACCGAAGATACGATGCGCGATAATTTGGGATCATTTCATATCTCCCAAGATTTTTTGCGACCGTGTTCAAGAAGAGAGGCTTATTCTGCCGATATCACCTATGGCACCAACAATGAATTCGGGTTTGACTATTTGCGCGACAATATGGCTTATCGCTTGGAAGATAAAGTCCAGCGGGAATTTAATTTTGCCATTGTTGACGAAGTGGATTCCATTTTGATTGATGAAGCGCGCACCCCGCTGATTATTTCGGCGCCGGATCAGGAAAGCTCCAAATGGTATCAGGATTTCGCGCGTATTATCCCGCGGCTCACAAATGAAGAAGATTATACGGTTGACGAAAAAGATCGCGCCGCAACCTTGACCGAAGAAGGAATCGCCAAGGTGGAAAAGATAATGGGAATGGGAAACATATATGAAGAAAAGGGGATCAAATATCTGCATCACTTGGAACAGGCCTTGCGCGCGCAAGCGCTTTACAAGCTGGATAAAGATTATGTGGTAAAAGACGGGCAAATTGTGATTATTGATGAATTTACCGGCCGCTTAATGCCCGGCCGCCGCTGGTCGGGGGGGCTGCATCAGGCAATTGAAGCCAAAGAAGGCGTGGCGGTGCAAGCCGAATCGTTGACGCTGGCGTCGATTACCTTTCAAAACCTTTTTAGAATGTACAAAAAGCTTTCGGGGATGACCGGAACCGCGTTAACTTCGGCCGAAGAATTTGACAAAGTCTATAATCTTGACTGTGTGCCCATTCCCACCAACCGCCCGCTTTCCCGCGAGGATTTGCCGGACAAGATTTATAAAACCGAAGAGGGAAAATTCAAAGCGGCGGTCGCTGAAATCAAAGAAAGAAACGCCAAAGGCCAGCCGGTTTTGGTGGGGACGCGATCGGTGGATAAGAACGAATATTTGGGCGCTTTATTATCAAGGGAAGGCGTGCCTCATGAGATTTTAAATGCCAAAAACCATGAGCGTGAAGGTGAAATTATCGCTCAAGCCGGGCGTGCCGGCGCGGTGACCATTGCCACGAATATGGCGGGGCGCGGAGTGGATATTATTTTGGGCGGCAACCCGCCCGATCCCAAAGAGGCAAAAAAGGTGCGCGAGGCCGGAGGATTATTTATTATGGGCACCGAGCGTCACGAGGCGCGGCGCATTGACAATCAATTGCGCGGGCGGGGAGGCCGGCAGGGCGATCC
>Ga0265293_10010148_pt1 | contig 13248 bp, 10 predicted proteins | sample Munlanlewell138R_FD_192505 | JGI IMG/M metagenome (GOLD analysis project Ga0265293, IMG submission 192505) | Leachate microbial communities from a municipal landfill in Southern Ontario, Canada - Leachate well 138R | ecosystem: Engineered > Solid waste > Landfill > Unclassified | place: Canada... | reverse complement strand
GGATACCGGGGCCGCCCCGACCGCGTTGCAGCAACGCCTGGCGGCCGAGATCGCGCTGACCGAGAACCCCTGGGTCATCACCCCGCACAAGCCCAACTATCTCCTGCCCATCAGCTACACCAGCCATGTGAACCGCGCGCCGTTCACCTTCAGCAACGAGTCGGAGCGCCTGCGCAATCAGGAGGCCAAGTTCCAGATCAGCTTCAAGTTCCCCCTGGCCTACCAGCTGTTCGATGGCCGCAGCAACTTCTATTTTGCCTATACCAACCTATCCTACTGGCAGGTCTACGCCGATGACATCTCCTCGCCGTTCCGCGAAACGAATCACGAGCCGGAATTCTTCCTGACGCACAAAGTAAGCTGGGAAGTCCTGGGCTGGAAGAGCACGCTGCTGGCGGCGGGCTATATCCATCAGTCCAATGGCCGTCAGGATCCGCTGTCACGCAGCTGGGACCGCCTCCATGCCAGCGCCGTATTCGAGCGCGACCACTGGGCGTTCGGCATCAAGCCATGGTATATCTTTCCCACGGATGACGATGACGACAACCCGGACATCTATAAATACATGGGGTATGGAGAACTGCGCCTCATCTATCACAACAACGGTCATGTGGTCACGCTCATGGAGCGCAACAACCTGACCTCCGACAGCCGCGGCGCCGTCGGGCTCGATTACAGCTTCCCGCTGTATGGCAAGCTGAAAGGCTACCTGCAGTATTTCTACGGCTACGGCGACAGCCTGATCGATTACGACGCGCGTACCCAGCGCGTCGGCGCCGGTGTGGCGATCAGCGATCGGTTCTGACCGGCTGGCGATGGTGCGTCCATCGCAGCATGAATACGGCCACAGCACCAGCTGCACTGCCGAGTAGATCAATCCGAGATGCTGTCCGCGTCCGCTGCCTGCGTCAGCAGGGCACCGAGCAGGTGCTGGTAGTGCCGCGTCAGCCGTGCCCGGTCGAGGCCGGGATTGCGCACGATGCGGATCTGCAGCCCTTCAAACATCGCCGCGATGACGTCCACCATGGTCACGATGTGGCGGTCGTCGTCTGCGTGGCCGGCGGCCCGGCGCAAGCTGCGGAGGGTATCCGCCAGGTCCGCCCGACTACGGGCCTCGGCGGCGCGCACGATCGCGGCGATGCGGGGATTGCGGGCCGCCTCGGCGGCGATCTCCAGGCGTAGCGCCGCTGCATCCGCATCGACATGATCCGCGACCCCCTCGGCGACCCGCGCGATCATGGCATCCTGCACGTCGTGCGCGGAACGCAACTCGGCGATCAGGGTCAGAACCCGCGCCAGGTCCCGGGCGACGATCTCCGCGATGATCGCCTCCTTGTTTTCGAAATAGTGATAGATGTGCCCCGGGCTCATACCGGCGGCCTTGGAGATCCGGGCGACGCTGGTGCCGTGGAAGCCGTGACGACGGAAGCAGTCCGCGGCCGCCACACAGATCTGCTCGCGGCGCGCCTCGGCCCGGGGGCTGTCACGCGGGGGAACGGGACTGACCGGCATAGCGATGCTCCAGCGGTGGACAACCCCGCCCGGGAAAAATCAAACGGGAACGAAAGGCTAGCATAGAATGAACGTTCATTCTAGAATGGCCGCCCGGCTGTGCCCGGCGTGTCCGAAGGGTGGTCCCCGGCACGTTGACGTTGCTGAATTCCAGAGGTTACTCATGCAGGTAAACCACGTCCTCCGTTTCACGCCACGGGTCGTGCTGGCGGGCATCGTGCTCTTGGCCGCCTGTGGCCGTGAGCAGCCGGGCGGCCCCGGTGCACAGACCGCGCCGGTCGTCACCGTACTCACCGTCCAGACCGAGCGCGTCACACGCGAAACCGAGCTGCCCGGCCGCACCACGGCCTTCCTGATCGCCGAGGTCCGGCCACAGGTGACCGGCATCGTGCTCGAGCGGGCGTTCGAGGAAGGCAGTGCGGTACGGACGGAGCAGGTACTCTACCGCATCGACGCCGCGCCCTACCGCGCCGCCTACGCCAGCGCCAAGGCCGAGCTGGCCCGTGCCGAGGCCAGTCTCTACGCCGCACAGCTCTTGGCCGAGCGCTATGCCGAGTTGGTGAAGACCCATGCCATCAGCCGGCAGGCCAATGACGACGCGATCGCCGCATTGCGTCAGGCGCAGGCCGAGGTCGCCGCCACACAAGCGCAACTCACCAAGGCGAAGATCGATCTCGACTACACTGCCGTGAAATCACCCATCGCCGGGCGTATCGGCCGTTCGGTCGTGACGCCGGGCGCCCTGGTGATGGCGAACCAGGCCGATGCCCTCGCGACCGTGCGGCAATTGGATCCCATCTATATCGACCTCACGCAGTCGAGTACCGAGCGGCTGCGGTTGCAGAGCGATCTGGCGGCCGGCCGATTGCAGCGCACCGCGGACGCCACCGTGCCCGTCACCTTGATTCTTGAAGACGGCAGTACCTACAGTCACGCCGGCAGGCTGGCGTTTTCCGAGGTCTCGGTGGACCAGACCACGGGCAGCGTGACCCTGCGTGCGGTCTTCCCCAACCCGGAGGGGCAGCTGCTGCCCGGCATGTATGTGCGGGCACGGCTGGCGCAGGGTGTGCAGCGCGACGCCATCCTGGTGCCACATGCGGCAGTGACGCACGATCCGAAGGGTCTCGCCGTGGTAATGGTGGTCGGTCCCGAGGACAAGGTCGAGGCACGTACCGTGCAGACAACGCAGTCGCTCGGTGATCAATGGGTGGTGACGGGTGGCCTTACAGCCGGTGAGCGTGTCATCGTCGAGGGGCTGCAGCGCGTGCGTCCCGGCGTCCAGGTGCGGACGCAGGCGGCCGGTGCACCACCGGCTGCGGCCAGGTGAGGAGCCCCAAGGGGCTGCAGTTGCCACAGAACCCACACAGTGACATGGTCGAGCCCAAGGCCTTAAAAGACGCTCCTCGTTGCAGTGTCTTCCGTGTTCTTCCGTGGCCGACAATCGTCTTCAGGTAAGCAAACATGGCCCACTTCTTCATCGACCGGCCCATCTTCGCCTGGGTCATCGCCGTTGTCATCATGCTCGCCGGCGGGCTGTCGATCCTGACGCTGCCGGTCGCGCAATACCCACCCATCGCACCACCCACCATCGCCATCAATGCCAACTACCCCGGCGCCTCGGCCAAGACCGTGCAGGATTCCGTCACCCAGATCATCGAGCAGAAGATGACCGGCCTCGACGGCCTGCTGTACATGAGTTCGTCGTCGGACTCCTTCGGCCGCGCCACGGTGACGCTGACCTTCGACGCCGGCACCGATCCCGACATTGCCCAGGTGCAGACGCAGAACAAGCTGCAACTCGCCCTGCCCCTGCTGCCGATCGCCGTCCAGCAGCAGGGCGTGCAGGTGGCGAAGTCGGCACGCAACTTTCTCATGGTGATCGGCTTCGTCTCCGAGGACGGCAGCCTCAGCCGCACCGATCTCGCCGATTTCCTGGTCGCGACGGTGGAGGAGCCGTTGTCGCGTCTCACTGGTGTCGGCGAGGTGCAGGTGTTCGGCTCGCAATACGCCATGCGCATCTGGGTCGATCCGGCCAAGCTCGATAACTACAAGCTCACACCGATCGACGTGCGGGATGCCCTCCTCGTTCAGAACGCCCAGGTATCGGCCGGCCAGCTTGGCGGCACGCCCGCCGTGCCGGGACAGGGTTTCACCGCGTCCCTCACCGTGCAGAACCGTCTGGAGACCGTCGAACAGTTCGAGCAGATCCTGCTGCGCAGCTCCAGGCAGGGCGGCGAGGTGCGACTGAAGGACGTTGCCCGCATCGAGATCGGTTCTGAGAACTACGGCATCGTCGGTCGTTTCAACGGCCAGCCTGCCTCGGGTATCGGTATCAAACTCGCCGCCGGCGCCAATGCGCTCGATACCGCGGATGTGGTGCGTGCCAAGATCGATGAGATGCGGCCCTATTTCCCCCCCGGCGTGCAGGCCGTGGTGCCCTACGACACCACACCCTTCGTCAGGCTCTCCATCCTGGGCGTGGTGCAGACGCTGATCGAGGCGGTGATCCTGGTATTCCTGGTGATGTATCTGTTCCTGCAGAACCTCCGCGCCACGATCATCCCCACCATCGCTGTGCCGGTGGTGCTGCTCGGCACCTTTGGCGTGATGGCGGCGGCCGGCTTCTCCATCAACACGCTGACCATGTTCGGCCTGGTGCTCGCCATCGGACTGCTGGTCGACGACGCCATCGTCGTGGTCGAGAACGTCGAACGCATCATGATCGAGGAGGCTCTGTCACCCAAGGCGGCAACCAAGAAATCCATGACCCAGATTACCGGCGCCCTGATCGGTATCGGCCTGGTGCTGGCGGCGGTATTCGTGCCCATGGCCTTCTTCGGCGGCTCCACCGGAGTGATCTACCGGCAGTTCTCCATCACCATCGTCTCGGCGATGGCGCTCTCGGTGCTGGTGGCGATCATCTTCACCCCCGCGTTGTGCGCGACTATGCTGAAACCGGTCGCGAAGGGTCATAGCCACAGCGAAGGCAGCTGGTTCAGCGGCTTCTTCCGCTGGTTCAACGGCATGTTCGACCGCAACCAGCGGCGCTATGAATCCGCCGTCGGCAAGATCCTGCAGCGCAGCCTGCGCTTCCTGGCGATCTACGTCGTCATCGTCGGCGTGCTGGTGCTGTTGTTTATGCGCATGCCCACCGCCTTCCTGCCGGAAGAAGACCAGGGACTGATGTTCACCCAGGTGGTGCTGCCAGCCGGCGCCACCCAGGAGCGCACCATCGAGGTGCTGAAGAAGCTCGAACATCAATATCTCGAAAACGAGAAGGATAACGTGCGCTCGATCTTTACCATCGCCGGTTTCAGTTTCGGTGGCCAGGGTCAGAACATGGGCCTGGGCTTCGTCAGCATGAAGGACTGGAGCGAGCGTCCGGACCCGGCGCAGGAGATCCACGCCGTCGCCCAGCGCGCGATGGGCGCGTTCCAGCAGATCCGCGAGGCCATGGCGTTCGCCTTCGTGCCGCCGGCGGTGATCGAACTGGGTACATCCAGCGGTTTCAATGTGCAGCTGCAGGACCGCGGCGGGCTCGGCCACGAGGCATTGATCGCCGCGCGTAACCAGTTCCTCGGGCTGGCCGCCCGGGACCCGCGTCTGGTCGGCGTGCGTCCCAACGGTCAGGACGATGTCGCCGAATACCAGTTGGATATCGATTATGCCAAGGCCGGTGCCCTCGGCGTGGTGCCGGAGGATACCAACGACACCCTGACGACTGCCTGGGGTGGCATGTATGTCAACGACTTCATCGACCGCGGCCGTATCAAGAAGGTCTATCTGCAAGCCGATGCCCGCGCCCGCATGACGCCCGGGGATCTGGACAAATGGTACGTGCGCAACGACCGGGGCGAGATGGTGCCGCTGTCGGCCTTCACCACCGCACATTGGACCTACGGTTCGCCGCGTCTGGAGCGCTTCAACGGACAGCCCTCGATCGAGTTGCTCGGCCAAGCCGCGCCCGGTCTGTCCTCGGGCGATGCGATGGCGGCGGTCGAGGAGATCATGGCGAAGCTGCCGCCCGGCTTCGGCTATGAATGGACCGGTACCTCCTTCGAGGAGCGCCGCTCCGGCTCCCAGGCACCAGCGCTGTATGCGCTGTCGCTGCTGGTGGTGTTCCTGAGTCTCGCCGCCTTGTACGAAAGCTGGTCGGTACCGTTCGCGGTGATGCTGGTGGTGCCACTGGGGGTGATCGGCGCAGTGCTGTTCGCCACTGGCCGCGGGCTGTCGAACGACGTGTATTTCCAGGTCAGCCTGCTTGCCACCATCGGTCTTTCGTCGAAGAACGCCATCCTGATCGTGGAGTTCGCCAAGGCGCAGATGGAGCAGGAAGGCAAGGAATTGATCGCGGCGACCCTGGAGGCGGTGCGCATGCGTCTGCGCCCGATTCTCATGACCTCGCTGGCCTTCGGCCTCGGCGTGCTGCCGCTGGCCATTGCCAGCGGCGCGGGTTCCGGCAGCCAGAACGCCGTCGGCACCGGCGTGCTCGGTGGCACCATCGCCGGCACGCTGCTCGGCATCTTCTTCATCCCGCTGTTCTATGTGATGATCAAGCGTGTTTTCAAGGGTGCGCCGGCCGAGGCGCCCGGGTCCGCGCGGATACCGGTTGACGACTAGGCATGCCTGCTGCGCACACCGGTCAACGCGCCGGCGCGGCGCAGGTCCGCCAACAGCATCGCCCCGGTCTCGACGACCGTTTCGGACTGGGCGTGACCCAGCTCAGCGGCGACCTTGTACAAGGCGTCCCGGCCACTGAGCCCCTCCGCGTCGATCAGGGCCAGCAGCCGCGCGGACACGGGGTTGAGCATCCTGAAACGCACCACGTCCCGGTCGTCGCGATACAGCAGATAGCAGTGGCTGGCCCCGTCCGCCCCCTCCGTCCCGGTCGCCTTGAAACGCGGCCCGATCCGATGCACCGGATAGCGATAGCAGGCCAGCCGCGCAGTCGCATTCAGCAGGGGAACCCCCGCGAGCAGATCCTCCTGCCCGTCGTCGGTTACCGCCTCGACCTCCGCGGCATCGGTCATCACCGCCAGTTCCAGCCACTCGTAATGCATCAGCTCGTACAACCAGGGGCGGTCCGGGAACGTCTGTGGCGCCACCTCCTGCATCCAGTCGAGAAAGGCGCCGGGGATATCCCGGAACAGCGGTGACGCACAGCGCTGCTCCACGAAGAACTGCCGCACCAGCTTCCGCCAGGCGCGTACGCCCAGCAGTCGCCTCGCAACGGGGAAACAGGCCAGCAGAAAACCATTCAGATTATTGAACAACAAGGTCTCATAGACCCGCATGCGCCGCGCCGGGATCCCCTGCGGACGCGGCTGGCCGCGTGGGTCGCGGATACGCGCGGCGAACGCGAGTTGATAGTCACGCAACCGCAAGGTATCAGGCGACCCGCTCACGGCGCACCTCCCGATGCAGGCACTGCAGCGCCCGGATGTGGCACACCTCCTCGAGCAGCTCCGCCAATGGCGGAAGGTCGAAGTCCCGCTCCAGCAGCGTCGGTCGGGTGCCGAAGCGTTCGTAGGTCTGTTGCAGCAGCCGCCAGACCGGATCGATGACCGCCGCACCGTGGGTGTCGACGAGGAGATCCTGCGCCTCACGGTGGTGCCCGGCGACATGCATATAGACGATCCGATCGGCCGGCAGGCTGTCGATGAAGTCCCAGGGATCGAAGCCGAAATTGACGCTGTTGACGTAGGCGTTGTTCACGTCCAGCTGCAGGTCGCAGTCGGCCTCTTCCAACACCCGGCGGACGAATTCATTTTCGCTCATCTCCGCCATGGGTGCCGCGACATAATAGGAGGCATTCTCGATGGCGATGCGCCGCTCCAGAATCTCCTGCGTGCGGCGGATGCGCGCCGCCACATGCTGCACGGCCTCCTCGGTGAACGGGATCGGCAGCAGGTCATACAGATGGCCATCATCGCTGCACCAGGACAGGTGCTCGGTGTAGAGTGCGACGCCGTGTGTGTCCAGAAACTGTTTCACGCGCCCGAGAAAGGCTTCATCCAACGGTGCCGGTCCACCCAGTGACAGGGACAGACCGTGGGCCACCAGCGGGCGCTGGGCGGCGAGTTCGCGCAGATCCCTGCGCCACACACCGCCCAGGTCCATCCAGTTCTCCGGGGCGAGTTCGAGAAAATCGATGGCATCCGGTATCCCGGCCCTGAGAGCGGGCAGGATCTCCCGTCTCAGGCCGAGCCCCGCACCCTGTAGCTGTACGTCCTGCATGGAGGACCTCCTGTCGAGTGTTCACGGACGCCGGCAGTCAGTATGGCCTCAGCCGGGGAATTGCTGCCCGACGGTCCCGACCGGTGCGAGCCCGCAGCCGCTGTCCGGAGAACCAGGTGCTCAGGGCGACGATCCTGGGCGCCTCGCGCCTATCCTCATCCGCACGACAGCTGCTTGTGTTTGACCGACTGGTCTACTATAGTCGCAGCATGACCCAGGAACAAGACACCCGCCAACGAATCGTCAGCAGCGCCCGCGACCTGATCTATCGCCGCAGCTATGCCGACGTGGGCGTGGCCGAGATCTGCGCACGGGCCGCGGTGAAGAAAGGCAGTTTCTACCACTTCTTTCCCAGTAAACAGGACCTGAGCCTGGCGGTGATCGACGCACTGCGGACGGGTCTGGAGGATCAGGTATTGATCCCCGCGTTCGCGCGCGATCTCCCGCCCCTGCACCGCCTGGAGCGCTTCATCGCCACGCTGTATGAATTCCAGCGCGACACCGCCGCCTCGAACGGACACCTGCTGGGCTGCCCGTTCGGCAACCTGGCCTTGGAACTCGCCACCCGTGACGAGGTGATCCGCCACAAGCTCGTATCCGTATTCGCCGGGATCCAGGCGCGCTTCGAGCAGGCCCTGAACGAGGCCCAGACGGCAGGCGAGATCGACGGCGTGGATATCCCGGCCACCGCCGCGGCCATGCTCGCCTATCTCGAAGGCATCCTGTTGCTGGCCAAGACGGCCAACGACCCGGAGGTGATCCGGCGCCTGGGTCCGGCGTTTGCACAGATCCGTATCGATCTGCCCGCGGGCTGAGCGTTTTTTTGGCCGGAACCTTGACCGACCGGTCTACTCAAAAAGATAGGAGGCATGCCTTATGAATCATACCCTGGACGCCCGCAACCTGAACTGCCCGCTGCCCATCCTGCGCACCCGTAAGGCGTTGAACGAACTGGCCAGCGGCGACAGGCTCACAGTGCTCGCCACCGACCCGGCCACCGCCAAGGACATCGATTCATTCTGCCGGCAGACCGGCAACACGCTGGTTGATTCCAAGCAGCTGGGCGACCACCACAGTTTCGTGATCCGCAAAGGCTGAAACCCGTTACAAGGAGGGATATCCCATGAACACCATCGCTAGCTTGTCACCCACGGGCACCGGCACCACCGACCTCGATGCCTGGTTCGATCAGCGCTTCGAGCAGAAGATGGCCGAGCGCGACGCGAGCCACGTGCCCAGCATGACCCTCATCGCCACCAAGGGCACACTGGACATGGCCTACCCGCCCTTCATCCTGGCGTCCACGGCCGCCGCACTGGGCTGGGAGGTGTCCGTCTTCTTCACCTTCTACGGCCTGTCCCTGCTCAAGAAGAAACTGGATCTGCAGGTCACGCCGATGGGCAACCCGGCCATGCCGATGAAACTTCCGTTCGGCCCGGAATGGCTCCAACACCAGGAGATCCATATCCCCACCCTGCTGATGTCGACACCCGGCTTCCAGGCCGCCGCGACCGGTCTGATGAAGAAGACCATGCGCAGTAAGGGTGTGGCGGATATCGAGGAACTGCGTTCCCTGTGTGTGGAGGCGGATGTGAAGCTCGTCGCCTGCCAGATGACGGTCGATCTGTTCGGCATGGACAAGGACGAGTTCATTCCCGAGATCGCGGACTGGGTGGGCGCCGCGAGCTTCCTGCCCAGCGCGCAGAAGGCCGATGTCAACCTGTTCATCTGACTTCTCGCGATGCCCCGATCCGGCGGAGATCGGGGCACCCCGCCCGACTCAGGCGCGCAAACGATGACCGAGCCCGGTATAGCCGTCCCCGCAAGCTACCGGCGTGAGTGGCTGGACGGATACGGTGCGCGCGGTTGGAAGCTGGACGTCTCCAACTGCGAGCCGAGCGTCATCGCCGCAACCGCCGCGCACGGCATCCGCATACCCACGTCCGTCCTCGTGCATGACATCTTGGATCATCATCTCTGCGGCTTCGGCATCGGCGGCCATCGCAACGAGGCGATGGCGCTGCTGCAGCTCGCCTCGCGTACCGGCACGGACCCGCGTCCGGATTTCAGGCAGATCATCGACGAAGACCTCATGCACGGCCATTGTAACGGTGAAAGCCTGCGGTCCTTCCTGCCCGACGAGCTCGTGGCCAGCATCCCGGTCGCTGCCGACGACGACGGCAAGTCCCTCATCGATGTCCTGCGCGTGCGCCTTGGCGACGAGGCGCTGCGTGCGCTGCTGGTGGATCATTTCATGGCGATCGGGCGTTCCGCACAGGCCATGGTGGAGGCCCGCTGGCGGCGGCTGGGCCTGGATTATCGCCGCCGCGACGCGCTGGGGCTCGCCCTCCAGCGGCTCGTGGTCCGCATCGACACGCGCGTGTGCGAGGCGGACTGGGAACAGGCGCATGGCCGCTTCATCATCGGCAACCGCCGGTGTACGGTCGTCATGGACGCCCCCAGACCGGCCCGTTTCACCGCCACGGTCGGATGACCCGCCATCCAGGTGCATGGCCGCGGGCCTAGCAGCACCGCTCAACGCAACTGGCTGTCCTTGCTGGCGCTGCGATTGAAACCGGCAAACGTCGTCTGCCCTTCTTCCCGTTCCAACTGGCAGCTGACGCAGAAACGAACGCCGGGGACCGCCTTGCGACGCGCCTCTGGAATAGCCGCCTCGCATGCCTCACAGTGACTCAGGCTTGCACCGTCCGGCAAACGCCCCCGTGCCTGTTTCACACCGTCCTCGACAGTCGCGTCAATCTGATCCTGCACGGCCCCATCACGGGCCCAACCGACAGCCATACTCCACCCCTGCGTACAAAAGCTTTTCAACTCTACCCCCACCCTGTCCCGCCCCCTGCACAGGGGGCGGGAACGTCGGGGAAGGTGTCGCCTTGTTTACTGATCTCTGAGTAAAACCACACCCTGCGCTGTGGATGGGATTTCACATCTTTCCTTTAGCGTCAGCGCACCGGGATCATTCCGCAATCACTTCGGGATCACTCCCTGTCCGGCAATCATACACCATCGATACAGAACCAATCCGCACTGCCCACAGGCAAAAATCCCGCTGCCACAAATTACCCGGGCTCGTGTAGCGTCATTACAGCTCGGCTCGGGCTGGATAGGCGTGCGCCTACCGTTTTGACCTATGCTTGCCTGGAGCGGGATACCGCAGCGCGCGCTGAAAGCAGCCAGATTTAGTTTCACTGCAGTGCCTCCCGTGTGCTTTTGTGGCTGAAATCATTTTTTATTTTTTGGTTGACCCGGCTTGCGTAGGTCACGGAATTCGCATCGGCCCTGACGAACCGGCGCGAGGGCGTCTCATCCGGGTCGGCGGCGAGTGCCGCTAGGAGGCTGGCCTTGGTCCCTTTTCCCTTGTCTCGGCCGAAAATAAAACGCTTACATCGAACTAACCGTTATGGAACTGTAGAAATTGTAATGTCGACGTCATGCTGGGGACAGGAACTGGCCGTTATGCTATCAGCCACAGGTCCGGACGAAGAGGCGCACCGGCTGGGTAACGACGCCCGAGACCGACACTACCGGCTCATTCGGTTTCGTCTGCTATGAAAGTCAAACAGGTTGCGTTCCACGGCCAACCCACGGAACGGGAATTACGGGATTTTTTTGAACAGTATGGTTTGAGTAGCCCACCATGAGTCACTCCCCTGACAGCAGGCAGGAAGCGCGACCTCAGCACGACATGATGAAGGGGCACCGCCGTCCTGCCGGCAATTCCAGTGAGTCCAGCGACTCCGGACAGCAGGCGGACCCTCACAGTCATCATGATCATGCAGCCATGATCGCGGACTATCGCAGGCGGTTCTGGTTCTCGCTGGTTATTACGCTGCCCATCCTGGCCCTGTCGCCGATGATCCAGTCTTTCTTCGGCCTCAGGCAGTCCCTGGCATTCGGTGGCGACACCTATGTCCTGCTGCTCCTCTCATCGGGGGTGTACTTCTATGGGGGCTGGCCCTTTATCAGTGGCTTGTTTACGGAACTCGGACGACGCCAGCCCGGGATGATGACCTTGATCGCCCTGGCGATCTCGGTCGCCTATTTTTACTCGGCGGCCGTGGTGCTCGGCCTGGCGGGCAAGATCTTATTCTGGGAACTGGCCACCCTGATCGATGTGATGCTGCTGGGTCACTGGATCGAAATGAAATCGGTCATGGGCGCATCGGGCGCGCTGGAGGCCATGGTCAAACTCATGCCGACGGTGGCTCACCGCCTGACAGAGGATGGCAGCAGTGAAGACGTACCGGTGGCCGAGATCCGGCCCGGTGACCGGGTACTGGTCAAACCCGGTGAAAAGGTACCGACCGACGGCAGGATCGTCAGCGGCAGGACCAGCCTCGATGAATCCATGCTGACAGGCGAATCCAGGCCGGTTGAAAAAGGTGAAGGCGACGCAGCCATCGGCGGGGCCATCAACGGCGATGGCGCCATTACGATCGAAATCAGCAAAACGGGCGACGAGTCCTATCTTTCCCAGGTCGTCGAGATGGTACGCCAGGCCCAGGCATCGCGTTCCCGCACCCAGGACCTGGCCGACCGGGCCGCCCAATGGCTGACCTATATCGCCCTGTCCGCCGGCGGATTGACACTGGCTGTATGGCTGGTGCTGGGTCGGGCCTTCGATTTTGCGCTCGAACGGATGGTCACGGTCATGGTCATCACCTGCCCGCATGCCCTGGGCCTGGCGGTCCCGCTGGTGGTGGCGGTCAGTACCAGTCTGGCCGCAAGAGGCGGTTTGCTCATTCGTGACCGCAGTGCCTTCGAGCGGGCGCACATGCTGCAGGCCATCGTCTTCGACAAGACCGGCACCCTCACCGAAGGTCGCTTTGGTGTGAGCGACGTGGTGGTGCTGGGTGAGCGTGGCGAGGATGAGATGCTGGGCCTTGCCGCCGCACTGGAAAGCCAGTCCTCGCATCCGATCGCCGCCGGGATCGTGCGCTCGGCGCAGGATCGTGGGATTGCGCTGCAGCCCGCCTCCGACTTTGAAAATCTGCCCGGCAGCGGGGTACAGGCGCGCGTCGATGGCCGCCTGGTGCGCGTGGTCAGTCCCGGTTATCTGCGCAGGGAAAACATTCAGGTGCAAAACGATGCCCTGGACCGCCTCATGCAGGAGGGAAAGACCGTCGTGTTCATCCTGGAAGAGAACCACCCGATTGGCGCAGTCGCCCTGGCGGACATCGTGCGCGAGGAATCCCGCGAGGCGATCGAACGACTCAAGGCCATGGGTATCCAGTGCATGATGCTGACGGGCGATGCCGAGGCCGTGGCCCGCTCCGTGGCGAAGGAGTTGGGACTCGATGACTACTTTGCCGAGGTACTGCCGGATCAAAAGGCCGTCCGGATACGCGAGCTCAGGCAACGCGGTCTGCGGGTGGCGATGGTGGGTGACGGTGTCAACGATGCCCCGGCCCTGGTGGAATCCGATCTCGGGATTGCCATCGGCGCCGGTACGGACGTGGCCATCGAGTCGGCCGATAT